>JAEEGK010023281.1_pt1 | contig 12932 bp, 9 predicted proteins | sample 8958771 | NCBI WGS metagenome assembly JAEEGK01 (sample SAMN16246547, study PRJNA631951) | gut metagenome | biome: gut microbiome; feature: rumen; material: SC-attached | host: Bos | place: Iran: Karaj | collected 2018-10 | reverse complement strand
AGGTACAGTAGGCGTTACACTGTTTCTTACAGTTGCGTACAGTTCGCGTTACACTGATACATTTTGAGCCGAGGATGTTCCTCGGCTCATTTCTTTATGAGTTGAGCCGGGAATGGTTGGCGCTTACGTTGCATCTACACTCAATTGGGTATTAACGTAAGAGCCTATTTGACGCATACGGATGACAGCCTGTATTTAGCCCCGAAATACCGCTTTCAGATGCATTACCCTGCCAATAAAAAAACGATTACCTTGCTATCGTTTTTTTATTGGCATTTTCGTTAGTTGGGGGTGCATTTTGGATTTCGGTGGGTTTGATCGTCATCTGGGCATAAAAAAACAAGCCCGCGGAGTTCAGAGATTCTTTATCGGCTGCATCCAGAATGGCTGCAAACTGTTCTTTTTCAAAATTCTGTACCTTCGCTCCGGATGTTTTTGTTGGCGTTGCGCGGTCTATAGCACATTGCCGCAGAAAGTGCAATGGATAACAGGCAGTAATTTCACAATTGTCATGTGACAGTTGTGAAACAGTCGTTGACAGGTGCGCGAATGCATGGTACAATATACATAATATTGCCACACACAAACGCGCGTTTTGTTCACAAAGTGTAAGCGAAACCGATCAATCATCTATGAAGCACTGATTACAAGGAGGATTGTCATATGAAACGAAAGATCAGCATTTTGCTTTGCAGTATGTTCATGGCTTCTGCACTTCAAGGATGCAATTCCGGCAGCAGCAGTTCCGCAGAAAACAGCGAAACCGCATCCTCTGACGGGATTCAGATGACCCCGCTCTCATCGGACGAACTCATGCAGTTTGGAGATGATGCCGGTGAGATCCTGGGCGGCTATGCCTGCACCAAAGACGGACAGGAGCATGTGATCCTCGATGATTTCACGGAGATCAGCTTTGATGTGTCCGATATTTCCCCGGAGGAACGCATTTATCTGCTCGGAGAGTGCTGGAGCGATCAGAATGAGCCATTCTATTTCATCCCGAATCAGGCAGATCTTGCGGACGGAAAGCTGACATTTGAGACACTGCATTTCTCCGTGTTTACATTCTCCGCCCCGAAGAAGGGCGGTCCCGCAGTGTTCACTTTTTCCGTTCCTTCGCAGACAGCGGCTATTGATCTCTGGGCAAACCGCGCAGCTGCGAACAAGCATGCGCACGATGCCGCCGATGCAGAGGTCGAGCCCGTGCTGCGGCAGCTCTGTGACGGTGTTTCTGCCGAGCTTGGACTTCAGAAGGGGGAATATGCCGGTGAGCTGATGCGGTATGTTGCGGCACACGATTCAAAGACGGAGCTGATGCGCGCGTTTGTGGACAATGACGCGGAGGCTGTTGCCAAGATCGCGGTCAATGCCGTGGTAGAAGGTTTGGCGGGAAAATACCTAAAAGGCAAATGCCCTGAGCTGATGACGAAATCATGGGGTGACCATACAGCAAACATAGCCAAATCATTTGAGACGGGCAATGTGAAAGATGCTGCAAATGAGATTACGAAAACGATTGCAGGCAATATTGTCCCTGCATTCGGTCTCATGGATAATTATTCCAAGCTTATTGTAGCGCTGGCGGATGTGTGGGAATCCGACGCAATTGAGGAACAGTATCAGAAATATGCGAGACTTGCGAAAGAGGGCGCGGTCTCTGACGGCGACTGGGACAGAATCAAGGTCGCGCTGGGCGGTGCAGCACGGCGCCTCAGTACGAAGAATATCAATATTGATGATCTCAGAACCGTGTTTGAAGATCGCTTCCGCAATTCAGAGGCGATCGAAGCAGATGCCGCCCAGTTCAGAAAGCAGGCGATCCGCTGGACACAGCGTGGTCTGCTGGATATCAATCTCTGGTACTGGTATAAGGACTGTCCCGGAATGCAGCAGAGACTGGATAAAATCTATCGCATCCGGGAGATGCTGCGTGATCTCTTTACTGAAAACGGAGAACTGCAAAAGGGCGAATACGGCCGGAACAAGTCTGATAATGAATTTCTGGACGAAATGGCATGGTACTGGCTCCATTACGGCACGTCCGGAAGAACGGAATTCTATCAGTTCTGCCGCGAGAACGGGCTGATGCCGAAGGGTATCACCGCCGTCGGCGACGGGGCGGAGTATGTCTGGGTGCTGATCGGCAAGGAGATCGAAAAAAATGACAACATCATCGAAGACAATCTGAAAATGGAATATAGCGCTAGCGAAACAGAGCATTTCTATACCTATTGGGAGCACAACGACAACTGGACAGCGCCGGAGCAGTCTGCCGCTTTCAAAAGCACCTGCTCTGCCGCGCCGCAGACCGTGAAGGCAGGCGAATCGGTCACATTCCATCTGACCTGCGAGATCACCGACAATTATGTTGAGGAAGATGAAAACCGCATGACAGATACTGTAGAAATGCAGATACCCGCAAACTGGACAGGCAATCTGAACTATTGCAGAATGGAACTGTTCGGCGAGGAGGGATATGAGCCGGAGCGCATTCCCGAAGCGGACGCCGTCATCAATTTCCCGGCAAAGGCGGAGAAGGATGAGATACAGACGATCTCCTATGAAGGCAGCGGCAGCGTGACAAAATGGACATATCAGTATAAGGCGCTGAACGAAGGCAAGCCTCATCACTGGAAGAAGATCGCTGTCAATCTGAAGCAGGAGCCGGATACGAAGGATGATCTCGGCTTCTGCAAATACACCGTATCGGAGGGGCAACATTCCTGTCAGTTTCAGGCAACACAGGATCATTTGGATCCGAAGACACAGCACGCGACATTCACGAGTTCCTGTACAGTGCCGCCCGATACGCTGAAGGCAGGCGATCGAGTCGTTCTGGATCTGACAGATTCAATCAGCGACAACAATTCCGTTCACTGGAGTTGGAACGACTATGTATGTGTACGTGTGGATCTCCCGTACATGGATCACGGTACGCGCACCGGAAACAGCTGGGATCTGCCTGCTGTGACGGAGGGCGAACCGAATTGCTGCGGATTGCTTTCCGCCGGAGGCTCCGAATCCGACAATATCCCGTCGGCACAGGTGGTGCTGGAAATGCCGGATGGCACTGAGGAATATCAGCAGCTCTCGGTTTATTTCGGCGGCAGCGGCAGTACAACTGAATGGGTCTATCAGTGGGAAGCAATCGAGTGACACACTCTCCAATCGAAAAACTTTACATCTTTGCAGCTTTATCGTGACATATTCTGCCAGATTCAGGCAATCCGGATCGTATATACAAAATACAGCTAAATCCGGCTGTGCGGCACCGCCTGCTATGATCGCAGGCGGTGCCGTTACATCTTGCAATATAATATGAATCATTGCCCGGCGTATGCCGAGGCATTTTCATATGATTCGTTTGGACCGTTTCATGCGCTTCACTCCCCTTTTCGACACGGTCTTCACCGGTATGTGATTGTAAATGAAATATCTGCAAAACGGATTGACGAAATGTGCGTTTTGTGATATAATGATCATATCATGCACAAACCTAATCTGAACGGAAGCGTGTTATAATCTTCCGCTGGCTGCGCATCTGTCAGCACAGCCCATATCCGATAAAATGAAAACAGCTTATCCAAGAATTCGAGAGAGGGAAGCCTATGAAAAAAGGTCGGCAATTATTATGCTTCTTCATATCTGTACTTTGCTTCTGTACCGCGCCGATTTCTGCAATCAATCCGCTTGCTTCGCATGCTGCTGAGATCGTTGACAGCGGCACATGCGGCAAGGATGCCGTTTGGCAGCTTGACAGCGACGGAACACTCACCATCAGCGGCACAGGTGCTATGTATAACATCAGTTCACAGTACACGATACCTTGGGCAGATGAAAAGAAACTGATCAAAAAGGTTGTGATCAGTGAAGGCATCACCAATGTGGGCAATCAGGCGTTTGACGGCTGCAAGAACCTGACCGATGTTACCATAGCAGATAGTGTCCTGACGCTGAATGACAGCGCCTTTTCCGGGTGCAGCGCACTTGCATCGGTCGTAATCCCCAATTCTGTGACACGGATCGGTGTTTTTGCCTTCGCTCTTTGTTCGTCGCTGACGGATATTACGATCCCCGAATCGGTCTCCAGCATCGGTTCGCTCGCCTTTTCCGGGACACCGTGGCTCGAAAATGAAATGGAAAGGGAGCCGTTCGTCATCATCAATCACATCCTGATCTTCGGAAGGGATATGGAAAACGCAGATATCCCTTCCGGCGTCACCTATATCGTCAGCAATGCGTTTTGGGGACATACTGAGATGCAGACCCTGACCATCCCCGATTCGGTGACCGGCATAGAATACAATGCTTTTTCCGGATGCAGCAATCTGCACAGTGTGATTCTCCCCGCTTCTGTGAAAGATCTTGGCATGCAGGCTTTTGTTGACTGCGCTTCACTCGAAGAAGTCACATTTTATAATCTGAGATGCAGGATATATGATCGTGAAAACACCATTGCAAATGACAACAAGACATACTCCGGCGTCATCCGGGGCTATGACAAATCCACTGCCGATGTTTATGCAGCGAAATATGGCTACCGGTTTGAATCACTCGGTACGGCACCGGGTGATTTCAATGCAGACGGCGATCTCACGGTCGCGGATGCAGTTCTTCTTGCGCGGTATCTTGCGGAAGATGATACGCTGTCCCATGCGGAAATCGACGATATCTTAAACGGAAAACCAGACCGCAGCAATGATGGGATGCTCACGGTCTCAGACCTTTCCATATTTCTTAATGAAATGATCGCTCTGTAATTTGCCGCATGGTATTATCAGTCTAACATCCAGGTTTCATCACGCATATATGGGAAAACGCCGTATGTGTCTTATGTTCGGAGCCTTGGCGAAACACTGCAGAGCTCATATTCCAAATCAATATAAAAGAGAGAGGGACGCATCTGCGCCCCTCTCAGACTGTCGAAATAGTCCGGCGAAAGCTGGGCTTTTTCGCATTTATGTGGTATAATATAGGAGAAGGGAGCTGAGTAGAATGCTGAGCGAAAACAGAGCGGAACGAAATCAAATGGAAATGTTTTGTATCGACAGTTTTGTACCGGAGGATCATCTGCTGCGAAAGATTGATGAAGCCTTGGATTTCGGAAGAATCTATGAGATTGTCGGAGATTTGTATTGTCATAACAATGGCAGACCGAGTGTGGATCCGGTCGTGCTGTTCAAGATCGTTTTCATTCAGCATTTGTACGGCATTCCGTCGCTGCGCCGCACCTGCGAAGAAATTAAGATGAATGTTGCATACCGTTGGTTTCTTGGTTATCTGATGAATGAGCAGCTTCCGCATTTCTCGACGGTCAGCCAGAACTTTAAGCATCGTTTTACCGAGGAAACAATCAACCAGGTATTTGAATGGATCCTGAGTGAGGTAGAAAAGCACGGGTATCTTACGCCGGATGCTGTTTTCGTTGACGGCACGCATATTAAAGCAAACGCCAATCTCCATAAAGCCGTGAAGAAAGCAATTCCGAAGGCTGCAAGAGAATATGAAAAGCAGCTGATGGAGGAGATCAACGCTGACCGTGAAGCACACGGAAAGAAGCCGTTTGACGATCATCATGATGATCAGAACGGCAGTACGCAGCCGGTTGAAGAAAAGACCGTTACCGAATCCACGACCGACCCGGAAAGCGGCGTATTCCATAAGGGCGAACACAAGAAGTGCTTTGCGTATGAAGCGCATACAGCCTGCGATAAATACGGCTATGTCATGGATGTTGAAGTAACAGCCGGAAATGTGCATGACAGCGTAGCTTTTCCAAAGTTATACCGTAAACTCCTGAAGCGTTTTCCCGGCATTGAAAAGGTCGTTGCAGATGCCGGTTATAAGATTCCCTATCTCGCAAAACTGATCATTGACAGCGGCAGAATCCCGGTATTTCCATATAAGAGACCGATGGGTAAAGATGAATTTTTCAGACCGTATGAGTATGTTTATGACGAATATTATGACTGCATTCTGTGTCCGGAGCATCATATTCTAAACTACGCTACAACAAACCGTAACGGATACAGGGAATACAAAAGCAAACCGTATATCTGTGAAAAGTGTCCGTCCAGAGAACAATGTACACATAGCAGATCATGCCAGAAGACTGTCACGCGGCATATCTGGGAAGACTATATGGATTTGGTTGAGGACTACCGGCACACTCCTGAAAATCAGGCGATATATGCGCAGCGAAAAGAAACGGTTGAGCGTGTCTTTGCAGATGCCAAAGAAAAGCATGGGATGCGTTATACGCCGTACAGAGGCTTGGCTCAGGTCACAAAATGAGCCTCAGGCTTAAATTTGCTGCCCTCAATTTGAAAAAACTGGCGATCCACCTCAGAAAGGATCGTCAGCCTTCGTTGTTTTATACTGTATATATCCCATTTTTGCTTTCTGATCGTAAGCGTCAAACCATCCGCGTCTACCCTCCAAGTATCTAAAGGTGTATAATGAACTCTAAGCAGATCCATAGACTATTTTGGAAAGTCTAAATTGGTCCATGGAGTATGTTGGAGCAAATTGGACACAGGAGGAAACAGTATGGAGGCAAAAACAACAGCTCTTGCGGTGGTAAAACAGGACGTTCGCCTGCAGGAATGGTCAGCACAGATCGAAGCACAGCAGGCAAGCGGGTTAACCGTTCAGCAATGGTGTATGGAAAATGGAATCAAACCCAAGACCTATTATTATCACTTGAGAAAAGTCCGGGAGCAATTCCTGGATTCTTCTCCGGCAATCGTGTCGTTGAATATGCCGCAGCAGAATTCAGATATCCGCATTGAGAAGAACGGTCTGCAAATCTCACTGCCTGCAAACATCTCACCGGATACGCTCACGGCTTTGGTGCATGCGCTATGCTGAATAATCTGCCGGCCAATCAACAAACATATTTGGTCACCGGTTACACTGACCTTCGCCGATCGATCGACGGACTTGCGATGATCGTACAGGGACAGCTGAAACTTGATCCGTTCAGCAAAGCACTGTTTCTGTTCTGCGGCAGACGCCGGGATCGTATCAAGGGGTTGTTGTGGGAAGGTGACGGTTTCCTGCTCCTGTACAAGCGACTTGACAACGGACAGTTCCAATGGCCGCGTAATGAAACAGAGGCAAAGCTGCTTACACCGCAACAAACCAGATGGCTGCTGGAAGGTCTGATGATCGAACAGCCAAAGGCAATCAGGGAAGGAAAAACGGGCGCATTATATTGAAGAAAAGCAAGGAGAATTTATCGATTTTCCTTGCTTTTTCGCGCGTTTTATGATATAATAGAAGTATCAAAAACGAGTGGAGGTGTGCGGAATGTCTGAGCAGAAAACAATGCAAAACGGGCAGTCATCAGCTCAGATTATTACCGCACTTCAAAACGAAAATGCTGTTCTGAAAGAAGAGCTTGCACTGGCACAGGAACAGCTTGCATGGCTGAAAAAGCAGATCTTCGGACGTAAAACAGAACAAAGCTCTGTTATCATGGAAAACGGTCAGCAGCTGCCGTTGTTTCCCGGTTTACAGACTCCGGCTGTCAAGAAAGCAGAAGAAACAGTGACTGTTCCGGAGCACAAGCGGAAGAAAAAACGTACGCATGATGACTGGATGAGCGCGCTTCCTGTCGAAGAGATCGAGCATAAGGAAGAACATCCTGTCTGCGAAATCTGCGGTGCAGAGATGAAAGAGATCGGCAAGGAAACACATGACGAGCTGGTCTATACACCTGCAAAATACCATATCCGCCGGCATATCGTTTATACCTACAAATGCCCGGACTGTGGTGAGAATCCGGAGAATGATGCCGATCATACGGATGACATCGAGCATTGCAATATTCGCCGTGCAGATTATCCGAAGCCAATGATTCCGGGCAGCTTCTGCTCACCGGAACTGCTTGCACATATTGTGTATGAAAAATATGCAAAAGCAGTACCGTTGCACCGGCAGGAAAAAGATCTGGCATCGAAACATATCCCGCTGCTGAAAGCGACGATGTCAAACTGGGTGATGATCGCCGCGGAACAATGGTGTCTGCCGATCGTGCAGAAGATGCATGAAATGCTGCTTGCCGGAGATGTGATCCATGCAGATGAAACGCGGATACAGGTGCTGCATGAGGAAGGCCGGAAAGCGACCGCCGAATCGAAAATGTGGGTATACTGCAACGGCAAAATGAATGACCGCAGCATCATACTTTTCGATTATAAGCCGACCAGAAAGGGCGAAAACGCGCAGGCATTTCTGCAAGGTTTTCACGGCTATCTGGTGCGGGACGGCTTCAGCGGGTACCATGTGGTGACCGGTGTGAAGCACTGCGGCTGCATGACGCATGCGAGACGGTATTTCGTTAACGCAATGCCGAAAGACACGTCCGCGCATGGTTCGTCCATCGCAGCGGAAGCCGTCAGATATTTCGACCGCATCTACCACGAAGAAGGTCTGCTGAAGGATCTGACCGCAGAAGAACGATACAAGGAGCGTCTCGCAAAGATCAAGCCTTTGCTGGACGAGCTTTTTGCGTGGCTTGAATCACTTCCGGTCAGCGGAAAGAGCAAACTTGCGGAAGCGGTACAGTATGTACTGCATGAAAAGCTGCATCTCTACACATTCATGGAAGACGGCAATGTGCCGATTGACAATAATCGTGCCGAGAACGCTATCCGACCGTTCGCGGTTGGACGAAAGAACTGGCTGTTCAGCAATACAGCGAACGGAGCGATGTGCAGCGCGGCACTGTATTCGATCGTTGCCACCGCGCAGGCGAACGGAATTGATGCAGAGCAATACCTGACAGACCTGTTCTCGCATCCGGCAGGAACGATCATACTGCCGCTTGATACATGATATTCATTCAGGCTCACCTCACGGTGAGCCTGATGTTTTACTTGAGGACGTGGAATACTTGACGCTTACGATAGTATGTTTCTTCATTCGGGACAATCTCTTTTAAATGTAATATTACCCTTTGAGGATTGTCTCGAACAGCTTGAAATGTATTAACCAGTTCCTCGTTAATATCAGACAAAAAACTTTGATGAGGGGGGTGTATTGAGAAAAATATAGACGCTCCACCCATGAACGGTTCAAAGTAATTGTTGTAATCTATGCCTTCTATTAGCTCTTGAACAAATGGAACGAGCCATGATTTTCCTCCTGCCCAACGGATAAATGATGCCATTTTTGCCATTAACTAACCCTCACCAGTTCTATCAAATAATATTTTGCCCTTGTGTAAGCAATATAATTTATGTTTGCATTGGATGTGTCAGCGTGAATATACACTACCATGTTACATTCCAAGCCTTTAAATTCTTCAACAGTATATACACTAATCGTATTTTCTGAAGATGATTCTCCCAAGACGAATTTCCATGCAGCTATTCCGTCTGGATACATCTCCATAAACAAATTAGCGTCGTCAGTGATAATAACCAAGTTATTGCAAGGCAGGTGTTCTTTATGCAAAAACCGATGAAAAATACTCTCTAAACTAAGTGTCATCTGCCCTTTTTCAGAAACATATTCAGTAGTAGGTGTCGGACCTTCGACTGGATTAGCTATCATATCCCGTCCAAGATTTGTTTTATTTGATGTCCAGTTATATATATTGGCAGTATTTCGAATATTTTCATGTAACAAATACGGAAGAGTACTGATACCAAATCCTTCACCGAAACTGTCTTCTCTTAAAACCTGAACATCATCATAAAAAACGCCCAATACAGATTCAGTTTGGTCCTCAAGCAATGATCGAATGGCCGCTGCCCACTCAACTGTAAAGTCTTGAGCCTCATCCACAAATATTGCATCGTATTTCTTGGCATCTGTTTTAATATGATCAGATACCCCTTCGTAGAAGGGGGGAGCAAGCAGATTGAAGTTACTGATATTGCTTTCAAAAAAGGATTTAATATCAGATACACAAACACTTTCTCCAATATGGCGCTTAACCATTTTTGCTAAATACTCCGAAGTACAAAGGAATAACACCTTGTTTGGATGAATGACAGCTTGCATCTTTGCCATTTTCATGGCAATCCATGTCTTTCCGGTTCCAGCGCCTCCTCGAATATAAAACTGACGAACATTCGACAAAAAATAAACAAGGTTATCCTGAATTCGGTTGATGACGGCGAGCTGCTGTTCTTTATATTTGATCAATGCTCCTGCTGCAGCGGAAAGCGCGATACGTTCCCTGATAATATTCAATAATGCTTCATGTTGATCAGGACGATACGGTCTTCTTCCGAAGAAATCGCCAGCCCAAATACGAAACATCTTTTTTATTTTATTGAAGAGCTCATTCATCTCCGAACTCTCAATGGTACAGCTCCGCTGTCGATGATCAATGACCATGTTTGCATCGATCGAATAAAATGGGAACACGACGCCAGCGCCAAATATTCCTGTGAATGGAGCATTATACATATTTGAAAAGAGCTGCTTAAAATAATACATACTCTTTTCAGCTTGTTCATAGGGTGATTTTGATAATGAACGCGATCCGTGGAGCGTATCCTCTACATACCAATTGCCATCTTCCAATACGATTTTGCTTCCGCCTTTGACCTCTAAACAAAGGAATCCATAATCAGGGCTTACGACTATAAAATCCGCTTCTGACTTATCCAGTGTCCCTTCGTTAATGGTTGTCCATTCAACAGAATAAAATACTTGATAGTCATCTGGTAGTTGCGTTTTCAACGCATGGTATACAATACGCTCTGAGTCTGTCGGCATATATTCAGAAATATTCTGCGGATACATAATAGCCATATATTACATCTCCCAGAATCCTATTTTCGGGGTCTCAACTTCAGCTGTAGAATATAAATACTTGCGCCCAAGCTCTGCATTAAAGTGGTTACATGATATTTCAGGAATAAGTAAGCAGGCGCTGCAAGCAGTATTATCTCTGTTTGTACAAATGGGATCGAATACGCAGTTTTTAGATTCTTTTAAAACCTTTTTCAAACAGAATGCGTAATTGGTCTCAGCCATTCCAGAAAGAGCACCCAGCGGAATACCCTGGCTAGTTTGAGCGTAAATAAAAATACTTGCTGTTTCAACGAGAATGATTTCTGTCAGAGAATTGCTGGATAAGCCGCTCAGTTCTCCTGCGGTCTTCAAAAAAGCATGAGACATTGAATGAAGAAGAGCAAATACATTTTTGGTAATGATCTCATTTTGATCGATGTCACCGTAAATTGAAATAACATCGCTATGAACATATTCTGCAAACCACTTTTTGACAGACAATTCATCGTCGAGATCCGGAAGCATTTCCTCGCCAATGATTTTATTGACAAACAGCCACTCAATAATCTTTTTTTGACTAATCTCAAATAAGATCCCTTCTGTATCCAGCTTTGAGCCATATACCAAGCGCGCAGTTCCATCTTTCGAACGATCAAACGCACTTAATTTCAGTCTGCAATTGTGGTTAGAAGAGTTTTTGGGGTCTGCTACTCTTCGAGAATATCCATAGGAACAATTGACAATCTGAATATCACAAGAAACTTGCATATTAACAATGCCAAGCTGACGGTTCAGCTCATGTACTTCCTGAGCATCGTCAATAAATTCCATTTCCAATTGTCTCTGAATGGATTCTTCCAAGGTGATAACATGTTTAGGATATTTAATGGTGTCATACTGCATAAGCTTAAAAGAGAGATGGTTGAGCCAATCCTCATAAGCAACAGGATTATCAGATTTTCGTTTAGAAAACAATTCATCACAGGCAGAGATATAGCTATCAATACTATGTGAGTCATTTGAGCTTTGGAGTATTGCTGCGACTGCTGCTTCAAACCCCGATGCATCCATCAGTCCTGCTTGAACAAGAGTTTGAACCTGCTGTTCAGCTTTTTTTCTAACAGCACTACTTCGCTGATCATCACTGAACGATAATTCAATATGGTCTAAGATATATGAATAGTCTTCAGAAGGGACTTTATTAAACCATCGTGCAACAATTATTTTTTGCGCTTCAATCCCTTTTTCATAAAACTGCCCACTTCTTGTATCTACTAAATTAATAATTCTTAATGTGAATGCTTTATAGTTTCTCCCAGAGTTGGCATTATCCGGGACGAGGCGCGAATGACAGTTCGGACACTGCTGAACAAATTCAGCTGCGTGTTCTGCATTCTCAACCCGATAATACATCTTATACTGATTTTCATTTGGACGATAGCGGAATTCGGAAATCCCTCGAACAAACGGAACTTTGATAGGCTGCGCATATCCGCATTCACATGAATAGATCATCTGAAGCTGTTTTACAGTATTCTTTTGACACGCGGTACACTTCCATGTGTATGAATTCACACGTTTGGGATCTCGAACTTCAAATGCACGTCCACATGAACTACAATAAAATACAAGGGGAGACATTTCGCCTATAATATCAGGGATTCCCTCATTACACGCAGGCTCCACAACAACGAAAGACTTCACTCCGGGTGTTAAATCAAACAAACTGATATCACCATCTCTATCTCCAAACAGTTTTATCTGCCGTTTTATTTCATTTTGGATAAAGCTTTCATATATGCCCTGCATTTCTACATAGTTCCAGTTTGTGATTCGTGCAGAAATTGCGCGTCCGGATCCATCTTCTTTTTCAGAAATCCACATTTCGGGCAGAAAACGATATACTGCCTGGTTCTTGCTACGTTTCATCTGATCACCTTATACTAATCTCAATTTGCTCTTCGGTATCCCGCAGACTTGTCATAGGTTTTTTCTTGCCATATGAGAATTTCCCTATGGCATCAGAAAGGAAATCGCTGGTTGTAAAATTGCCATTCATAATCCCACTGTAACTATTCAGTCCTTCTGAAAAATCCACAAAGTTGAAAGCAAAAGTTCATCGCAGAAAAACTGTGATTCTGTCAATTTACAGCTGCCGTGAAATGTGCTATAATCAA
>JAEEGK010023280.1_pt1 | contig 12932 bp, 11 predicted proteins | sample 8958771 | NCBI WGS metagenome assembly JAEEGK01 (sample SAMN16246547, study PRJNA631951) | gut metagenome | biome: gut microbiome; feature: rumen; material: SC-attached | host: Bos | place: Iran: Karaj | collected 2018-10 | reverse complement strand
CTTTCTGTCGGTGCAGAGTTCTCTGAGATCAACCGTACCGATGATCTCACGCATGTTACCCTGTAAGGAATCGGTGAGTGCCTGACAGATCCTTTCCTCATTCATATTAAGGAAGTTCTTCATTGCAAGTCTGATGCCTTCTCTGTCAGTCATGATCCTGACCTTGGCAACCGCGTCAATATCTACACCTATAAAGTCCTGGGTGGGAATATATCCGCTTGTTTTAATGTCTACTGTGATCTGCTTAACAAGTAATGCGTCCTTTCTCTCAAGAAAAGGGATCTTGATGCCTGCGCGTCCGATAAGAACCTTGGGTTCCTTCTTAAGACCGGAAATAATATATGCAATATCCGGCGGTGCCTTTACGTAACCCATGATCAGGATGATGACTAAAAGGGCTGCAATAACAATGCCTGCTGTAATAAATGGATCCATAACCTTCCTCCTTTTTTTGCGAACGTTGCTTTTGTGTGGAATTCACCCCTACATCTGTTCGCTTAATACGTTATTACTTTAACACATATTACTTCCTCTATAAAGAGAAAATATAGCGATTTAACAACAATTATTACGCTGCGGTCAGACCATGAGCAGTAACTCTTCGCTAACTCTTAAGAAAAAAATTACTAATATTTTCCCCTATTTTTGCTATAATGTACTATAATGTCGTTTAGGGCTTGGAAACCCTGTTCCCGAGCCGGTTTTACAAGGAGGAGACAATGGTTATACATGGGCTTTCAAAACTGACGCTCCTGGACTATCCGGAGCACTTGGCATGTACTGTATTTACAGGCACATGCAACTTCCGTTGTCCTTATTGTCACAATGCTTCTCTGGTACTCGAACCTCACAAATGTCCCACGATTCCCGAAGATGAATTCTTCGATTTTCTTGACAGCCGAAAAGGCAAATTGGAGGGTGTATGCATTACAGGCGGAGAACCAACTTTGCAGAAGGACCTTCCCGAATTTATAGAAAAGATCCGCAGAAAAGGCTTTTTGGTTAAATTGGATTCAAACGGTTACAGACCGGACATTCTTTGGGACCTTATACGTTCAGACATAGTGAACATGATCGCCATGGACGTAAAAAACACTAAGGAAAAATATGCCATGACCATAGGGCTTCCGCCCGAGGCCTTTGACGTCGACGAAATAGACCGAAGCATATCCATGCTCAAGTCAACAGGCGTAAAACACGAGTTCAGAACCACAGTGGTCCGCGAACTTCATGACATTACGGATATGGAAAAGATAGCTGAGTGGATTGCGGGAGATTCCCCGTATTTTCTTCAGGCTTATAAGGAATCGGAAGACGTGATCTTCAGATTCGAGGACAGCCACGAACCGTTTACAAGTTATACCGAGACAGAAATGCAACGCCTTCTCGGTGCTGTACGAAGGTTCTTGCCAAACGCCCACATTCGCGGTGATGAAAACTGATAAAGGCAGGTCACAAAACCATGGATTTTTCTTATGAAGCAGACAGGGTGATCCTCCGCGTTCTCGATGAAACACAGGCTGACAAGCTGTTGTGCTTCTGCCAGGAAAACGCCGAGATCTTCATGAATTACGAACAGGATTATCCCGACAATTATTTTACAATCGAATACCAGACACTGTTGCTCAAGGGCTATATGCAGCAATTCCTTGATGAAAAAGCTGTGAGATACTTTGTTTTTCTTAAGGAAAATCCCAATGTCATCATCGGATGTGCGGGACTTTCCGACATCCATCTTCTGAGTGACAAGAGCGCAAAGCTCTTTTACAAGCAGGATCGTGCCTACTGCGGGCAGGGCTATATGAACGAGGCTATTTCCTGCCTTTTGTGGCATGCGGCAGACGAAATGGGCCTGCACCGGATCGAAGCGGACATACTTCCCGGAAACGAGCGTTCCGTTGCTGTTGTGAAAAGGCTCGGCTTTGAATATGAGGGCGTTGCCAAAAGCAGCCATATAGTTAACGGAGTCTGGCGCGATCACGAAAGATATGCCCTCATTCTTTGATCACACAGGCGCTGCAGCTATTTCTGTCGCTTTTCGACTTGTTTTTTTCCCGAGACCGTTGTACAATGAGTCGGACCCATATGGCAACTTTTTTTGTTTTATGGGATGACCCAAATTGTTGACTTTTTAACCATCGAAAGGAGTCTACCGGATGCTGGAACTTCAAAACGTTTCCTGTTTTGTTGATGACGAACACGAAGAAAAAGAAATTTTAAAAAATATATCCTTTAAGGTTGATGACGGCTTTGTTGCCATCACAGGCCCCAACGGAGGAGGTAAATCCACTCTTGCCAAGATCATTGCGGGAATCATGAAGCCCACTTCGGGAAAGATCCTTCTTGACGGTACGGACATCACCGACATGAGCATTACCGAAAGGGCTAACCTCGGCATTAGCTATGCCTTTCAGCAGCCTGTCCGTTTTAAGGGACTCACGGTTAAGGACCTTATAAAGCTTGCATCGAAGGAAAACACGCCGGACATTTGCGGCATTCTTTCGGAGGTTGGGCTTTGCGCAAAGGATTACATCAATCGAGAGATCAATGCTTCTCTTTCGGGCGGTGAGTTAAAGCGTATCGAGATCGCGATGATCCTCGCCCGCGGCACAAAGTTCTCCATTTTCGATGAACCGGAAGCAGGCATAGATCTCTGGAGCTTCCAGAGCCTGATCCGTGTGTTCGAAAAGATGCACGAGAAGAACAACGGCCAGATATTGATCATTTCCCATCAGGAGAGGATCCTTAATATTGCGGATTCCATTATTGTGGTTGCCAACGGAGAGATCCGTGAGATCGGCACCAGAGACGAGATCCTTCCCGGACTTCTGGGCACAGGCGCAGCCTGCTCTGCTTTGACAGAAAAGATGTAGGAGGAATGCATATGGATCAGATTCAACTCACACTCCTTGAGGAGATCGCAGGGCTCCACGAAGTTCCTCAGGGCGCTTACAACATCAGGGTGAACGGTCAGACAGACTCCCGTTCCACAACCGCAAACATCGACATCGTCTCAAAGACGGATGTTTCGGGCATAGACATTTACATTAAGCCAGGCACAAAAAAAGAAAGCCTCCACATCCCCGTCCTGCTTTCGCAGAGCGGCCTGAAGGAGACAGTTTACAACGATTTCCATGTAGGTGAAGATTGCGATGTCACCATCATCGCAGGCTGCGGCATCCACAACGGCGGCGATGCTGCTTCCGAGCATTCGGGCATACACTCCTTCTTTGTCGGCAAGAATTCCAAGGTCCGCTACGTCGAGAAGCACTACGGCTCAGGCGACGGAAACGGCGAAAGGATCATGAACCCCACCACCGTTGTCCACCTGGAAGAAGGTGCGACCATGGAGATGGAGACCGTCCAGATCAAGGGCGTGGATTCCACGATCCGCGAGACCACAGGAGATCTCGCTGCAGGCGCAAGCCTCACCATCAAGGAAAGCCTCATGACACACGGCAAACAAACCGCAGAATCAAACTTCCGCATCGAGATGAACGGCGAGGATTCCCACGTGAACCTCATCTCCCGTTCCGTAGCCCGTGACACTTCCCGCCAGATCTTCCGCTCCGAGATCGTCGGTAACGAAAAATGCACCGGTCACTCCGAATGCGACGCCATCATCATGGACAAAGCTTCCGTCTCCGCCATCCCCGAGCTCACAGCCAACTGCCTCGACTCCGAGCTCATCCACGAAGCCGCCATCGGAAAGATCGCCGGCGAACAGATCATGAAACTCATGACCCTCGGACTCACAGAAGAAGAAGCCGAGGAGCAGATCATAAACGGATTTTTGAAGTAAAGAAACGGATTTAAAAAGCCAAAGCCGGCATGTTATCGTGAATTTTTGTGATAACACGCCGGCTTTGGCCGGTTATTATACCTAAGTTTTATCCATCATCTGTTCACACGATTTTCATTCAATACTTTTTTTATAGCCGCATAAGTTTTTTCCCGTATTCCGGTCTCCTCTGCAAATTGCTCAAAATTATCAACCGCAGAAACAACCCTGTCGATTATTTCATCACATTTTTTCTTTTTTAACCCCATGTTTAATCCTGCCGTGATCAAGTCCTCATATAATATATGATCACTTTTATTATTGATCGTCATTTGGTGTTCCCTGAGCCATTTATTGGTCGGATTGTATGAAATGGTTTATTAAGTTCCTGATGCAACGTTCCGACCTTAGTCCCCCACAATAAAACCTCCGCAGTTGTATTCATTCTTCATCCCCCCATTTCGGCCTGCTTAGTTTTACTTTCTTTTTCCTGGCTCTTGGATTTTCGATCTTTCGTTCTTCAAGATAATACGACGGTCTCTTTGTCTGATCCGGAACAAGCAAATCCAGGTTATCATCAAGTTTCAGCGCACAAAGAACCCTTATCAGGCTTTCGGTCTGAACAGATACGCCTTGCTCAAGCCTCGAAATACTGCGCACCGAAACACCTGATCTGTTCTCAAGTTCTTTCTGTGTCATTCCATATCTTACACGATATAGTTTTATTCTCTCTCCGAGTTTTTTTTGCTGTTCCGCATATGTCATATTTAACAAGCCACCTTTGTCACTTTATGCTTAAATTTTACAATAAAATGCCATCTTTGTCCACTTAAATATTTATATACTTTTTGCTTTGGTGAAAAACGCTGAATTAAAACGCAAGATGCAAGTTTGTAAGGTGAGATGCAGCTTTGAAAGTTGAAAACTGAATATTTGTAGGCGAGATGCCACTTTTGTTATCGAAAAGCTGCTTTTGTAGGTGAGATGCCAGTTTTGTAACCGATATGCAACATTGACATTTGGTATATTTTCGATATGATGAAAAAAACAGACACGACCAAAAGAGGTCGATTCCCTCTCGATTTTACTTGTAATCGGAGAATCCACCCCTCCTTTAAGGCTGTGAAATGGTGTTCGGTGCCAGCGGCCCTGGTGTTTGTTTTAGATTCCGAGAAGTTCCGGCTTTAACTGGATGTCGTCGGCGGCAACCTTAGAACATCCCAAAAGTTTGAGAACTTCTTCACCGTGATAAAAGCTGAATGTCTCGTATGGACTACGATCATTTAGCTTTTTTCTTTTGTATGAATTGATGTGATCCATCATAAGGGTCACATCATCCTGCGTGAGATTATTAAAGCTTCGGTTTCGTCCATTCACATCTGTAAGGACCCTGCGGATAAGCTCATGGTTGACTTCAATGGCTCCCTTTTGATATGGCTTACCGGCATCGCAGTAAAAGACCTTTGTCCTTATCTCCCCGGTATCCATGTCACATTCAATGGCCGTAGGATTTGAGAACTCGCTTCCGTTATCTGTAAGGATAAGTGGAAAAAGCCTCTGAAAATCCTCCATCCCGAGTTTGTCCTGAAGGTCATCAAATATATCGATGACAGACTGTGATGTATTGGCATCGCGCAGGAAAGCCAGCATAAGGGACGATTCAACGAAATGGATCGTGAGCAGGCATTTACCGCCAACAGATCCGATAACACTGTCCATCTGGACAATGGATGTGTCAGGATTCTTATCAAGATACTCCTGAAAATCCTGATAGCTGCGGCCGATACGACAACCTTTGTCCACTTTGTATTCCTTCTTCTGCTTGCGGGGACGGAGCCTGGATTTCCTTGGAAGATCACCGTTCTTTACATCAAAGAGTCCCGCGTCAAGATAGTTATAAAGCGTCTTTTCACTGCACATGATCTCGTCCTGATGTGCGATATAGATCTGATGCAAGGATTGTCCTCTCTTTACCAACGGGCTTATAAGGGTGTTAAGGTGACTTATTTCGTCCTCTGAAGTACAAAGCCCTGAGCGTGACTGCGATATGACATCATGAGCCTTATACTGTGCATGTTCAGCATCGTAGATGTTTTTGAGAAGAGTACATTTGTCGATCTGTTTACAGCCATTACAAACATAGGGAACCTTAAATCGATTGGTACATACCTCCTCGATAAAGTCTGGGCAATGTTTTGAACAATCGGGGCACAGCTTACAGTATTGCGTGGCCGGGCGATGACATTCTCCCCTGCTGCATATATTCTTTGCTCTGCATGTCTTGCGATGCTTACAAGGATTGAAACAATAACCCGGACGCCCGGTGGTCACCTGCGACAAATGCTTTCGCACCTCGCGTGAAATAGTGGATGGACTTTTACCAAGTGTACGGCCTATTTCTTTAAACGAGAGACCTTCTCCAAGGAATTTCTGGAGAGAGATCCTCTCTGCATAAGTAAAAAAGTTTGACATGACATCCTCCTGTTTCGGCCGCAGACACCGTGACAAAGGATATCATAATAAAAGGATCCAACCAATATATGATCAGATCCTTTAAACAGGGAGATGCAACCTCTCCCACCTATATGCATCACATACTACAATGAAAGGTTTAGGAATCGAAAAGGTTGCATTTCGATTTACAATTGAGTGCTTTGGTGAAAAACCATTGAAGGTGTAAACATAAACTTTTGTCTCCACCTTGTTTGTTATTGTTCATATTGATATAATTCTTTTATGTCATAACTTGAAGAATTCGGAAGGATCCCCGAGATCACGTCAGAAGATTGAATACAGTAGGAGTTTTTATGATTTCAGTAATAATGCTTACATACAACAGAGAAAAATACCTCTCGCAGATGATCGAGTGTATTCTGAACCAGACATATACCGACTTTGAGTTTATCATCGTCGACAACGGGTCATCGGATCGAAGTGCTGAAATAGCAGAAAGCTACGCAATTAAAGATAATCGGATACGTCTCATCAAAAGGGACCGCGGAACCATCGGTGCCGGTCGAAATACAGGACTCGATGCCGCAAAAGGCGACTATATCGCTTTTGTTGATGATGACGACATATGCACTCCGGATTATCTCCTATTTTTGTACAATCTCATAGTCGAGAATAATGCGGACATCTCTATCTGCGGTGCAACCTGGTCTGACAAGGACGAAAAAAGGATAATGACTTCCGAAGAAGCACTGCTCCTTCTTTTGATGCGTAAACATTATAACGTTGCTTTTCCCACAAAAATGTTCCGTCGCAAGCTTTTTGATAATCTACGATTTGATGAAAACAGCAAATACGATGACATCTATCTTATGCCCAAGATGCTTGCAAGCGCAGAGCGAGTCGCTTATCACGGATTATCCAAATACGAATTTGTCCGTCATGAAACCAATAACTCTGCCTGGACCCAGCATCATGAACTGCTGGATAACGCCACTCTCTGTGAGTACCTTCGCGTTTACGACGACAGAACAAAATGGCTGATTGAAAAATATCCTGATAAAACCGCCGACTGGAACTACTTTAATTGGTCCTTTATGATCTCAATGGTAGAGAAAATAAACAGGTACAAACTGACTGTTTCCTACGAAACAAAAAATCACCTGATTAAATTACTCAAATTAAATGCTGAGGAATTTTTAAATTCAATTCACACGCAAGAATTTGAACGTACATGGATGAAAGATTACATTTTAACGTGAATTCAATATATAATTCTGATCATTCAATCCTCTTGCAGTCTTTTCCTAATTGCCTCAGGCAAATACTTTATTAATGTCGGTTCAGTGAAAAATTCTTCCTTATAAAAACGTTTGTAATATTCTATCTGTGGAGCAGGATCACTCATCTCTTTTAGTGTCAGCTCAATTATTCCACGTATCTCTTCGAAATTCTTACAAAACTTAAAGTCCATACGCTTTATATATCTATATGCTCTATCATAGTTGTGCAGGTGATTCTCTGAAACCGCTCCTATCTTACACATTGTAAAAAGTTCTTCTTCCATCATAAAGCGCGGAAAATCTAAATTAGTTTGCAATACTTTTTGTTCTTGATGTTCGTTCAACCAATCCAACAATTCAAAATAGACTTTTACCCTGTCGGCGGCAATAGAATAGTTTCCTATATAGTATGCTACTGCAGCTACCTGTTGAGCAATTACAAGTCTTGCTGTCTCATTGAGTTTACTTTCTTTAAGGCTTTTTTCTTCCATTGCCAAAATGCCTTCAAGACTCCCCCATCCTGCCATAAACCGAATGTGTGAAACGATCAGCCATTGACCGGCAGTTTTTTCAAGTTCTTTTGTTCCCTTCAGTTTTTCGACAAATTCAACACACTTTTTACCGGCTTCTTCCCTATCAAGGATCATGTACTCCTGCACCATCTGAGCACAGGTTTTTGCATTTGGTCCCAAAAGCTCAAGTTCCTTTTTAAGAAGTGTCAGGTTTCTTTCTGATTTCGCTCTCTTTTGCTCCTCTGTCATAAAAAGATAGCCGAAATGATGAGTGAAAGCATTGAACTGTTTAACAGGCATATAACTTTCATTAAAATTCTCATGAATTACGCCTTCAAACCTTGTATTTGCTGTTCTCCTTATCATTCGTCCGGCAGCATCTTTTTGGTAATGGTCAGGAGTTGTATAATCTCCGGTGTAATAGATTCCGTAATTATATTTATAGCACTCATCAGAATTAAAGAACTCAATAAATTCTGTTACATCATCAAAATACTCATCATCGTCAAAATACATGAACCATTCACCACGTGCATGTTCCATAGCCACATTTCTCGCAGCGGAGAAATCATTGATCCAGTCAAAATGATATATCTTATCTGTATATCTTTTAACCACATCAAGAGAACCATCACTGTTTTCCGGTCCCACTGTATCAACAATGATAAGTTCGGAAGGAACGGCCTCCAACAAAGGTTTAATAGCCTCCATACCTTTTTCGATGTACTGAATGTGGTTCGACACAAGCATACCGATTGTAAGTTTTATATCGCTTTTAATGAACTCAGGGAAACTCATATTTACCTCACCTTAAGGCTCCAAGCCAGATTTTGATAACATTTGCCATATCAGGACGGATCTTTGCTGCTTCGAGACAGAGTTTCAGATCTTTACCGCCATCAGATACAAACCTGTAAAGAATGTCGTTATATCTTACCTCAGACTCGACCCAATTAAGCCCCTCTTTTGAAAACACTTCGGGTTTATACAATAATTCGTACATTTTTCTTTCGGTGCATATGCATTGAACAAAAAGATCAAAAAATGCCTCAGCCTTAGCCCCGTTTTTCACCGCTCTTTTAATCTCTTCCTCTGTCATGCGATAGAGTATAAAGCAATACTTTATCTGACCGTTCTGTGAAAAATGCTCCAGAGCGGAATTTAAAACCTCATCATCAAAGCACGCTTTCGACTCTGCGATAACGCTGTTGATCGCAGTTTTGAAATCTTCAAAAGGCATAGCTTCAAGTTTCGCTATTTTTTCTTCCAAAGAACCCTCAAGAATAATCTTTCGACTTCCGAAACTTATAGTTCCGTGTCCTATTTTAAGTCCGTTGCTGTCCATACAATACTCCTTGTATCGGTTCATTTCCATTTCTTTTTCCGAGCTCAGATATTTTTCAAAATCTGCCGTGTTCTGCATCTGCCTAAGCGTCGCATCCTTTTTTAAGACCTCTGATAATCTGAAATATTCTTTAATATGAGGCAGTGCTTTTTCTTTATTATCTGCCAGAAGCCATTTTCTTGTCAGGTTATAATGTATTGAAAGAATGGCTGTTTCTGAAAGTTTTGTTTCCGTTCCTGTCTTTTTAAAAATCTCCTCAACATCCTCGGGAGGCCAATCCAATGCTTCATACAAAGGAAACTTCAACGAAATAAGCCATTGATAATAATTTTCTTCTTTTTGATCATGAAACCGCTTCAATGATTCTTCAATAAACTTCAATGCACCATCATTGTCAAAGGTTGCCAATTCCAATGCCTTCTGGGCATAAAGCCTGAGGTCATCAGGTCTTTGTTTAATTTCTTCTTCCAAAAGAGTCAGATTCCTGTCTCTGTGTTTTTTCTTATCTTCCTCACTATCAAAAACATATCCATAATGATGAGCAAAGGAGGAAAATTCTTTACACGGCAGTTTTATGGAAGAATAATTCTCATGAACTCGCCCCACAAATCTCAGATCATTTGTTCGTTTAACAAGCCTTACCGCTCTCGTATCCGCCCATTCTGTGCCCATTTTGTTTTTATAGTTTCTAATGACATAAGAAGCAGAATTGTATTTCAGATATTCCCCTGAAGTAAAAAAATCCAGTATTTCATCCACATCTTCAAACCATTCATCATCATCCGAAAACATATACCATTCACCGGAAGCATGCTCAAGGGTTACATTTCTCGTTGCGGAAAAATCGTTGATCCACGGAAACACAAAAACCTTATCAGTATATTTTTTTGCAAGATCCGCGGAGCCATCGCTGATCTTTCCCTGCGTCCCCGTGATCGTATCAACGCATATCAACTCCGCAATCCCCTTATCTACCAGAGGTTTCACGGATTCAAGGCACTTTTTAACGGTTTCTATTCTGTTGGAGATCAATACTCCTATTGTTAATTTCAAATCACTTCTCCTGCTTCTTTAAAAATACCCCGGACTGTAGCCCGGGGTGAATAATTTTTATTATTATATTTAAGATCAGCCCTGAAGGAGTGAAAGAACGCCCTGTGTAGACTGGTTTGCCTGTGCAAGCATTGACTGACCTGCCTGCTGCAGGATGTTGTTCTTCGAGAACTGAACCATCTCTTCAGCCATATCAACATCACGAACTGTAGATTCTGCGCTCTGGAGATTTTCTGCTGTGTTATCGAGGTTTGCGATTGTGTGCTCAAGTCGGTTCTGAACGGCACCGAGAAGTGAACGCTGTTTGGAAACTTTTTCGATCGCCTCATCGATGTACTTTATACCATCGGATGCGCCCTTCTGTGTCTTTACATTAACCTTGGAGGGATTTACTCCGAGTGCATTGGCACTCATATCGCCGATTGAGAAGCTCATGGTCTGACCTTCATTAGCACCGACCTGAAGAGTAATTCCTTTGCCGCCAGATACTCCGCCGTATTTAGCCTGTCCGAGATAGGCATCATCATCACCAAGTCCTTGTCCTACAACGCCGGGAGCCTTACCCAATGCTACTTGTGCTACATAATCGCTTTTTGTGATGTAAAGTGTATTGGGAGCATCCGGATCGGGACCTGAAAGTGTAGCTTCAAGGTTTAATCCTGCTGCAGCAAGAATCGACTCAATGTCATCTTCCGAGTATTCTTTACCGGAACTCAAATGAAGGGTATATGTTCCGGCAGTTCCAAGACTTCCGTCTGTGTTGTACTGTGCTGCTGTCACCAGCTCACATTCTTCATCATTAACCGGAGAATCAAACTTAATATTTACCGTAATATTATAATCTGCACCATATTTTTGGGATGTCAGCGTAATGCCGGTTGCTCCGACAAAATCACCGGCCGCCAGTGGGTTATTACCTATCTTAAAATATGTCACATCAGATGATGCCCTTTTACCCGGCAGCGTAGGCTGGTTGGCACTTGCAGCACATGTGGCATTTGTTGCGGTGACTGCACTAAAGTAGAATTGAACTTTTACATCCGCGGGTGCACCTGTGGCAGTCGAATCTTCCTGTTTTGCCTCATTGATCAAAGTATCAATTTCCTGCTGAGTATATGTCTGATCCTTTACAAGGTTAACTGTAAGTGTTCTTCCTAAAGGATCCCACAACGCGGATTCTCCGCCCTGTGCTGCGCTGTTTGCAATTACAACATTAACACCGGAGACATCGGAAGTAACAAACGCCTGAAGGCCGGTATTATAAACTGCGAACTTCGGACCTGCGCTTGCTACGCTTGAGCTTGCTGCGGAAAGTGATCCGTCAAGAAGAGGCATGGTATTGAATTCTGTATCCGATGCAATTCTGTCAAGTTCTTCCTGAAGCTGCTCGATCTCGTCCTGAAGGTTGGAACGATCGCTATCGGTTTCTGTTCCGTTGGCAGCCTGAACTGCCAGTTCTCTCATTCTCTGTAAGATGCTGTGAGATTCGTTTAATGCACCTTCTGCTGTCTGTATCATTGAAATACCGTCTGCAGCATTGCTGGATGCCTGATCAAGACCTCTGATCTGGCTTCTCATTTTCTCTGAAATTGCAAGGCCTGCCGCATCATCTGCTGCACGGTTTATTCTATATCCGGAAGAAAGCTTCTCTGTTGATTTAGATAATGAGCTTGTGGAAATTCCCAACATTCTGTTGGTATTCATTGCCGATAAATTATGTTGAACGATCATTGCCATAATAAAGACCTCCTTGTGAACGTATCTCCGATTTTGTCACGCTCTTTCCACAAACTTGACTTCCAACGGGATTTTGTTTCTGATTTATTTATCGGCTTGTTTTTTGCAGACTTAAGCTTTTTTTCCAAATATTTTGATATATTTGGAAATTTCTGTTATTTCCCAAAAGCAAAAGGAGATGCCTTTCGACATCTCCTTCTGTATGGCTCTGTGTAGTTGTATCCGATTTGCCTAGTTTATCAGATACCATCCAAATAAATCGGATTAGTTTGCGATTAACGCAACAGGGAAAGAACGCCCTGGTTGGACTGATTTGCCTGAGCCAGCATAGACTGCGCAGCCTGCTGAATGATGTTGTTCTTCGAGAAGCCAACCATCTCTTCAGCCATGTCAACGTCACGGATCTGAGATTCTGCACTCTGCAGGTTCTCAGCTGTGTTGTCGAGGTTGCTGATCGTGTGCTCAAGTCTGTTCTGGATAGCACCGAGAAGTGAACGCTGCTTGGATACTGTTCCGATAGCGCTGTCAATTGCATCAATGGATTCAGATGCTCCTGCCTGAGTAGATGTGTCAACCTTAGTTGTATCTACGCCAAGTGCAACGGAGCCCATATTTCCGATACCGAAGCTGATGGTCTGACCGCTGTTAGCGCCCACCTGAAGGGTTACGCCCTCTCCGCCGCTTCTTACATCGTAATTCTTCTGTCCAAGATAAGCATCATCGTCTCCAAGACCTGCACCATTGGCAAGCTTGATTGTTGTAGCAACTGC
>JAEEGK010023279.1_pt1 | contig 12933 bp, 10 predicted proteins | sample 8958771 | NCBI WGS metagenome assembly JAEEGK01 (sample SAMN16246547, study PRJNA631951) | gut metagenome | biome: gut microbiome; feature: rumen; material: SC-attached | host: Bos | place: Iran: Karaj | collected 2018-10 | reverse complement strand
AGTGTGATGGGGTGAACAACAAAACTAAAGTCTAACCCTATAAAAAATCACCACTATGAAAGCCAAGAACATCCTGATGAGCCTCCTGTTGGTAATGGGAGCCATCGCAGCAAAAGCAGCCGGTTATCCACCCGAACTCGCCTTGGTCTCACAGCCCGTGATGGTGTATAACTACAACTCGATCACGGTCTACTACGACGTGGAGAACATCGGCGACTACACCTATAGGGGTAACGTCTACATCTACCTCGACCCCGACTACGGCTACTACTACGCCGAGAAATACGTGAAAGTGCGCCCCGGTCGCATCAAGAGAATCGCCGTTGAGATTCCCGGCCATAGCATCGACCGCCATGTCGTCTACACAATCATGCCTTACTACGAAGTAGGTCGCGAACTTTACAGCTTTACCACCTTCGAGTACTTTGAACCTATCCGTTTCTGCTGGCATGGTCCTCGTACCGAGCCTTGGGTGGTAATCAACATCGGTCCTTGCCCGCGCTATTACCATCGCCCCGGCAGCTACCGCTACTACTACGACGGCTTCCGTCCCCCGATGCCTCCGCCTCCTGGCCATGGTCCTGGAACACCTCCTCCTCCGATGGATCCGATGCACCACACCTACGGTTATCACCACGACAACGGCGGCTATCCGGCCAACCACGAGTGGAACAACAATCCCGAACCGAAGCCCAACGATAACGGAGCCGCGCCCAGTGCCACAGTCAGACCGAAAGCCAACGGAGGCAGCATGAGCTCAGGCCACTACAACAGCGGAACTTCGACAGGCTCAGCAACCAACGGCAACTCTGACAATAACCGCCCGAAAGTCAACAACGGTGCTTCGACAGGCTCAGCATCCGGCCATAGCTCAAGCGGACGCACAGGCAACACTGGCAGTTCGAGCGGACGCGTGAACAACTCGAACAGCAATAGCCGCCCGAGTGGGACCAGCGGAAGAGTGAACAACTCCAATAGCAACACGCGCAACAGCGGCACTAACGGAAGCTCCAGCGGCAGAGTCGGCAACTCAAGTAGCAGCACGCGCAGCAGCGGTACAAGCTCCTCAAGCAGCAGCTCTACCAGAAGTTCCAACTCAAGCAACAGCTCAAGCAGCCGCAGCGGCTCAGGCAACGGACGCAGATAAACAAGAAAAAAACAATAAAAACGAGGACGGTCAGAAGGCCGTCCTCAAATTTTTTCTACCTTTGCCTAAATCTTTCATGCCATGAACATCATCAATTTTGCAGAAAGCAACAGCGTCATCAACCAATATGTGGCCGAGCTGAGGGATATACACATCCAAGGCGACCGCAACACCTTTCGTCATAACCTGCAACGAATCGGACAGTTGATGGCCTACGAGGTGAGCAAGACTCTCACCTACTCAGAAAAGGAAATCCAGACTCCTTTGGCCATGGCCAAAGCCAATACTCATGACGATGAAATCGTCCTTGCTACGGTGTTCCGCGCCGGGCTCCCCTTCCATCAGGGATTCCTCGACATTTTCGATCACGCCGGAAACGCCTTCGTCTCAGCCTATCGTTATTATATGGACGAGAAACACGAGGAAGTAGGCATCAAGGTGGAATATCTCGCCGCGCCCGACTTGACCGACAAGACGTTGATCATCGCCGACCCGATGCTGGCCACAGGAGGCAGCCTGCAACTGGCCTACGAGGCGCTATGCACCAAAGGCATCCCTAAACAGTTGCACCTTTGCTGTGTGATAGCAGCTCAGACGGGGGTCGATAATATCTTGAAAATGTTCAAGCCTTTAGACAACGTGACCTTGTGGTGCGCTGCCATCGACCCCGTGCTGAACGAGCACAAATACATCGTTCCAGGCTTAGGCGACGCCGGGGATCTCGCCTACGGCGATAAAATCTGACACCTGTCTGAATTCCACATCTACCAAGATTCAACCCCTAACGGGGTATCCTTTCAAATTCTAAAATCCTTTTCTACCGAGATTTAACCCCTAACGGGGTATCTCCGTCTCCCTCTAAATTCTTAATTCTTAATTCCCTTCTACCGAGATTTAACCCCTAACGGGGTATCCTTTCAAATTCTAAAATCCTTTTCTACCGAGATTAAACCCCTACCGGGGTATCTCCATCTCCCTCTAAATTCTAAATTCTTAATTCCTTCTACCGAGATTAAACCCCTAACGGGGTATCTCTGTCTCCCTCTAAATTCTAAATTCTAAATTCTTAATTCATCCCAACGCTTCCATCACCGCTTCCACCATGTTGTAGGCACCATCATAGACATCCTTCAACGTGGCATCTAACATGAAAGCCGGTGTGGTAAACACCAGATTCTCATTATCGGCACAAACGTCACCATGCTCAGTCTGCACATGGTTGGCACCCCATTCCCTTACATGATCGGCGACATCAGAGCCTTCCGCTCCTAAGGTGACACACACATCGGGGATGAGACGGGCCAGCATCACCGGAGCGATGCATTGTGCACCGATAGGTTTCTTGGCCTCATGCATCTCCAAAATCACACGGGCGACATCGGGTTGCACCTCCATGGCAGCGCCTTTGAAAGCATAATCGCACAGGTTCTTGGCAGCGCCAAAGCCCCCTGGGAAGAAAAGAGCGTCATAGTCCTCAGCCTTGAACTGCTCCAAAGGAAGGATGTTACCACGAGCGATACGAGCCGCCTCTGTCATGATGTTGCGTTCGGCACCAGTCACCTTCTTTCCGGTGACATGGTCAATCACCTCTGCCTGAGGACGGTCAGGAGCAAAACATTGATATTCACAATGATGCTGACTAATGGCAAGCAACAGAGAGACTGCCTCGTTGATTTCAGCACCATCTTTATGGCCACACCCGGCCAACACTACAGCAAAACGTTTCATATTCTTATTTTTAAAATCACTTTATCATTATTTTATGGAAGCTCTCCCCTGCCTCGGTATTAACCCGCAAGAGATAGATTCCCGGCACTAATCCGTTCACGTTCAGATGCGTCTCCGTCTCATGGAAGCGCTTGTCAACAACGACCTGCCCCAGGCTGTTCACCATCTGGCAGTGAAGGATGGACGACTCAGCCACGATATTCACTTGTCCGGAAGCCGGGTTGGGGAACACGCGCGTCATGGTGTCATCATGGTTTTCCTGTAACCCGACATTATGGATGGCGCAATCCACTTCCGTTAGCAACAGCGTTCCATGCAAGTCAGGGGTACTCTCATAGAGCACTTCACCGTCATCGAAACGCAAGGTAAAGCTGCATTCAGCGTCATTGTTACCATTGATCCAGGTAAGTTTAATCTTATAGCCTTTTCTGCTGGCCAGCTGATAGATGTTGGAAGCTCCATCCTGCAACTCATAATAGGTAACGGGCGTTCCGTCCTGGAAGTTAACTCGCAGCTGGGCACCTTCCCAGCCGTTGCCACCTGCATCACGCAACTCCAACTCCATGGCACAACGGTTCACGATGGTGATGTTTTGGCGCACGCTGACCCCGACATCCTGCAACGAGACTTCAAAGGACAGCTCATCACCCTCCGACACGTCATCCGGGAGTCTGAAAGAGAGCGAGCAGGTAGTCTCCTCACCCGCTTCTAAGCGATCCAGATGAGTCTCCAACGTCGGGATCTGGAGCGAAGGGTTCGTAGAGACGAGGCGCGCCACAGGCGATTCTGCCGCAGCTCCGCCCACGTTTTTGAAGGTCACCCACAACTCATACCATCCACCCGCAATAAAGCCATGATCGCCTTCATAACCAACATATTCGAGCACCGGCTTGTCAACAGTGACATAGAAATCCGAGTTCACCTGCTCACCGCAGTCGGCCTGCGTCAACAAACGGAAACGCTCGCCATCCCTGACTTCTGCATCCGCCCTGACTTTAAAAGCGTTGTTAACCACGACAGTTCCACCTGCGGGGATGGGTTGCGTCAACAAACATTGTCCATCAAGCACTTGGATCTTTTCATCCAACGACTGAAGTTCGACGGTGGTGTTGGCTGGCATCTCAACAGTGCCTGCGTTCTTCACCGTGACGGAGAGCATCGTCTCCTGATTATAGGGGAAATGCACAGGTCCAACCTCGTCAACAACAAGATAAGGCTGACCCGGAGTGGCGACAGGAACACACTGTATCACGGGAATCCTTTGCGGTTTGGTGACCACCAGATCCACAAAGCCTCCCTCATTGACAGGAGAGACCTCAAGCGTCAGCGATCCGTCGTCACCCACCATGCCACTACCCAGCTGCACTCCATCTTTCGACAGGCACACCATCGAGCCCGGCTCCGCTTCAAGAGAGAAATGATTAGAACCCTTAAACAACACAGGCTCGTGAGACACCGTATTTATCACACCTTCAGTGTGGTAACACACCAAGGAAGGATCACCCAAGACATTATAGGCCTCCCAATAATAATGTGCGGCATCGCTCCAGCCATGGTTGCATGCCTCGGTAACCGCCAAATTGCCGCAATACACCAAGCCACCTGTCGAGACATAGCCCCCTTCGTGCATGGCATCATACGAGCCCATCGTCGTCTGGCTATACTGCGGAGCCTGTCCCATGTTGCCATCGGTGATATGATAGGAGCCCATAGCCCACCATGCGTCTTCGTACCAATACGTGCTGGGAGCTGAGCCAAGGTAACAAACCGCTCCTTTCTTGTCGGCACGCACCCAAGCCTCGCCCACACAATCGCCGTAACCAAACTGCGACGACTCGCAGCAGTTGCCGATGGCCAGAGGATAAAAGCCCTCGTTGTTCATGCTATAAATATTCGAGGCCGAAAGCGCAGGAGTGCCCCAAACGGTCTCACTGCAATGGGCGGTATAGTTAATCATCCCAACCGAAATCTTGTCATTCTGATAACATCCCGCATAGTCATTCGGCCCATAATAAGGATACACATCCGTATAGCCGTGGTCTTCGTTGAACCAGTTGTTCATGCCATAACGGATGGTAGGCTGAGCTATCTGTTGATTCCAATAGTCATCCCACCCGGCGATTAGGTTGACACGGTTCAGATAAGACGGATCCACAAACTGGTATTGCTCATAATACAAGGTTTTCTCAATCTGAGGAAGCAGCTCTCCCACCGAGCGGGCTGAGAAACGTCCATAATACATCTCTGGGAAATAGTCACCGTCAACGCTGGCATAATACACATCGGTCACCTTCTGCGAGGAAGTACCAATATAGGCGGGAATCTGAGGGGTATCACCCACGAATAGGATGAAACTGGGGGCGGGATTATCGACCGTGGCATTGTTATAAAGTCCGTGTATATAAGCTTGGATGGCACCCAACGTGGTTCCAATCTCATCAGTGTAAGCCAACACCACCTGGAAGCCCTTCTGCGTCTTCCAACGGATGAAGTCTTCGAGATAACCGTCAAACATACGATCGGCGATGATGACATAAGTGACAGGATATTGGGTCATGTCCGGATGACCTGGATAATCACGACTGACGGCAGCATTTAAGAGTCGGTCTTGAATGAAATCAAAATAAGGAGAGCGTGTTTTCGCCTTGACCTCACGAGTCAGTGCCTCATCAGCCCCCGTGAAACGAAGCTGTACATCAATATCGTTGCAGACTCTGATTTTGTTTTGCACAGGATTATAAGAAACGGGGGAAAGCACGAGTTTTGCGAGACGGTATCCCCTAAGGGTTCCCAGCACCTCCACCTGAGCTAAGGGCTGACCCAGGAATTCGTCGCGCGAGTATGTCGCCTCATTGATGACGAAAGGAGCTTCTTCAGGGACGTCGTTTTTCGACACGGGAGCCTGCATCGGCATCAACTGCCCCACGCCATAATCGGCAAGGTCATACTCCTCGGTGTGATAGCCAAGCACTTGCACATTCACCTCAGCGCCAAAAGGAATTTCAATAAGACGCTGTGTGACAGGAAGTTTCGGGTCACCAACAGACCCATCGAAAAGACCCCCTTCGAGCGATAGCTCATAAAAGGCACCACGCGATTGCTCCAAACGAGACGACTGGAGCTGTGCATAGTTGATATTCAAGCGAAGGCCTTGCATTTGATCTTCCAGAATAGCAAATCGGTCTTGTGACCTATCCAAAGAAATAGATTGCTGGGCAAACGAAGTGTTTGCAGCAATCATCAAGACAGCGAACAACAGTGATTTAAATAGCGATTTCATAGTATATAGTTTAATATTTTTATAATCATTATTTCATCTGCTGAAAATCACGCGCAAGTCCACCCTGCGAGGTCTCTTTATACAAAGAAGGCAAGTCTTTTCCTGTTTCCTTCATGGTCTCGACCACTTTGTCGAACGACACGCGGTGATGGCCATCGGTGAAGGTGGAGTAGATATTAGCGTCGAGGGCGCGGGCGGCGGCGTAAGCGTTCCGTTCGATGCAGGGTATCTGGACAAGTCCGCACACGGGGTCACAAGTCATGCCAAGATGATGTTCCAATGCCATCTCGGCGGCGTATTCAATTTGAGCCGGGCTCCCGCCGAAGAGTTGGTTGGCGGCGGCGGCGGCCATGGCGCAAGCCACGCCCACCTCGCCCTGACATCCCACCTCAGCACCGGAAATGGAGGCGTTCGTGCGAACGATGTCGCCCACCAAACCCGCGGTAGCCAAAGCTCTCACAATGCGGATATCGGTAAAGTCATAGCTCTTCGAGAGATGATATAGAACCGCAGGCATCACACCACAGGAGCCACATGTCGGAGCCGTGACGATGCGTCCACCCGAGGCATTCTCCTCGGAGACGGCAAGGGCATACGAATAGACTAAGCCACGGCTCTGCAAGGTATGCGAATAGCCCTTGGCTTTGACGTGATACATCGCGGCTTTGCGAGCGAGATGCAAAGGACCCGGCAACACCCCTTCCTGTTGAAGGCCACGCTCCACCGCCGCTTTCATCACTTGCCACACCTCCATCAGGTAGTCCTCCACCTCTTTTTGGTTCTCATATTCATAGACATATTCCCAATAGGTACGACCTGAATGTTCGCACCAGTCGAGGATATCGGTCATCTTATCCATGGGATAGACATCCACCGACTCATTACGATGCCCTTCTTCAGCCAGTTCTCCACCGCCGATACTGAACACGGTCCACTCACCCAGGACTTCCTTTTGAGAATCCAAAGCCTTGAATAACATCCCGTTAGGATGGAAAGGAAGGAACACATCGGGTTTCCATAATATTTCAGCAGGCGCTTGAAGCGTGTTGAGGATGGCCCAGTCGGTCATGTGGCCTTTGCCTGTTGCGGCGAGACTGCCATAGAGTGTCACTTCGAAGGCATCCGCGTTGGGATAGCGGTCGTTGAAAAGCTGGGCTGCCTTTTGCGGCCCCATGGTATGGCTACTGGAAGGGCCAATACCAATTTTATAGATGTCTTTAATGGTCTTCAAGGGAATAAGGGTATTGAATGATTGAGATATTGAATTGTACAGATTGTTGAATCGTTGGGAAAAGAGCAAAGATATGATTTTCGCAGCAAACAAGGATGGTTTTTTGAAAAAAAGAAAAAAAATCGTGTTTTTTTCTTGCGGAATCAAAAAAAGTTGTAATTTTGCAGCGCAAAACAAAGCAAGGGGCATTAGCTCAGTTGGCTAGAGCGCTTGCATGGCATGCAAGAGGTCATCGGTTCGACTCCGTTATGCTCCACTAAAAACACCGCTTTTCAGCGGTGTTTTTTTGTTTAAGTCATGCCGTATAGGTTCCCGAAGGATTTGGTTTCGTGGTAGGATATCCAAATTCGTTCCAACTTATTTGATAGCGTTGGGCAAAATAATGTTTGGCGTGGCGGTTGGCTCGAAGTTCCGTCCAAAAGACGCTGTGATTGCCTTTGCCGAAGGCACTGATTAAGCTTGGCAGACCGATGACGGGAAGATACAAGGGTCCAAAACGCTGGCTGTCGGCGGTATGACCGAACTCATGCATACAGAGCTGGTTGCTGAGCACTAATCCCATCTCGCTGTCGCGGAGCCAGTGTCCATCCCAAAGATCGACGAAGGTGCCTAATGACACTCCCATACATCCCTTCTCCGTGATTCTGGTGGCGAAGGTGATGCCACCCAAGGCATCGACACGATCCACTTTCCCCACGAGCGCACGGCCCAACGTAAAGAGCCATCCCGCCAGAGTCTGGGGCAACTCCCAGGTGAATCTCGAGAACAGCTGCCACATCCGCCCCCAGGACGACCGTTTGGGGTCGGTCAGGAAGAGGCCGACACAGATCTTAGCGGCGTTTTGGAGATTACGAGTGGCATTCGTGTTCTTCATGAGTCAAGGAATCTAGGGTGCAAAGATAGAACTAAACAGTCCCTCACACCCTTCCAAAACATCGCGCCACGTAGCATCGAAATCCCCGGTGTACCAAGGGTCGGCCACATCACCAGGTCGGTGGGTGTAATCCATCAAGAGGCTGATTTTATGGTCTTTGTCATCGCCAATAAGACGTTTCAAGTTCCGCAAGTTGTTATGGTCCATGGCGATGATATAGTCATAATGGCGATAGTCGTCGATGGTCATCTGCCGTGCGGTCTTGCCAGCACAGCCGATGCCGTGTTCCGCAAGCTTTCGTCGAGCTGGAGGATACACAGGGTTGCCAATCTCCTCGGTGGAAGTGGCGGCGGAGGCGATTTCAAACTGATTGGCGACGCCGGCCTCTTCCACCAAGTGTTTCATGACGAACTCCGCCATTGGACTACGACAAATGTTGCCGTGGCAGATGAAGAGGAGTTTTATTTTCATAGCTGATTAGTTCCCGATTTCATACATCAAGCCCTGATATTGAAGCGAGGCATCGATGACTGGGAAGAAAATGCTGTTAGGATGCTCTAAATTACGAAGTTTGGCGTTCGTGATGGTGACGGTACGGACGCCATCGCTATCCGTCTGCACTTTCAGCGTTCCACTTTCAGCCACATAACCCGTTTGAGGCGTAGCACTCCAGAAATCGAAGTCAGTAGCATAATGGACGCACGGCAAAGCAGGCAGATATGGGATGAGGGCGCTGAGCTGATAGGTGCCATCGATAGTGCTGCTGTTCAGATAGCTGACGATGAACGCAACCTTATGATTGGGCGACATGAACACCATGGAACGAGTCCCATAAAAATGGCCTACGGTATCGGAAAGCCCGATGGAGGTGTATCCAGCCAAGCTGATTGCTGTCTCTTTGCCATCCACGATGAATTTGTTATCCGTGTTAATAACAAAAGGTGACAAAGTGCCAGTGAAGTTCACTGACAGGGTGATGTTATTGCCAGCATGGTTGACAGCGACACATTGTGAAAGCACCACTGTGTAAGTCCCATTTTCTTCAGTGATGGAAAGCTCACCGCTGACCCAGTAGTAAACCTCATTGACATTCAAGGTATCCACTGCGATCACGGCCTGAAGTTCACCCATATTGAAGTCTTTAAGTCCGACCACTTTAGGAGTCGTAGTCTTAGGGTCACCCAGGACATAATGGCCAGGGGTGACAGGGCCATCGAAAATCACTGCGATGCCGTTATTGGTTGCGTTCGTGAACTGTTCCGAGGCGAAGACGATAGCGTGTTGGTTACCGAAGGCAGCATCTTTGGAAGTCGTGATATTCAGGGTTTTGCTTCCAACGACTAAAGTCCCTGCGTTGGTCTCAGGTTCAACTTGGTTTTGGTTTTCCTTGTTACAACTGGTGCTTAATAGGGCAATGCCACAAAACAGCGCCAAATAAAAAAACAACTTTTTCATGATGACAAAAATTTAATAGTTCAAAAACAAAGATAACATGCAAAAAGTATGCCCGTCAGCTCATTTATACAAGTTAAAACCTTTTTAGAAGCTGTTTTGATTTCACTCTCCACGGCTTTTTTAATCATCTCTACGACATCGCTGTCAGTGTTTTTTCCCGCATCTCTTTTCCTCATACTCTAACAAGATCTCGGTATTAACACAAAGGCTTATTTCACCACGCATCACTCTTTCCCATACTACATGATAGGGACTATAAGCCGGCAACATCTGTAGCAGACAGTTAGTATCAAGAACGATGCGCCTCATAATGATAAGGAGTTCTCATGTGTTCTTTACCCCATTCTTCAATGGTCTTTTCGTTGATTACACCTTCGTCCCATAACGCATCTATGGCTTTTTGAGCTTTATCAGCGAAATAATGGGCAAGTAAATCCTTGAATTCATTCAATTCCTCCTGAGTTGTAATGGAATTCAAAGCACTCAAAACTTCCAACTGTGCAAGTTCAGCGTATGACATATCTATTGTTTTTCTGCAAAGATAATCATAATCATTTAATTCCACGGTGTTTTCTGGTTTTTTATTCTTTTTCTTTCCAAAAGCCGGCACTCCTTTTGGTATTTCAATCGGGGAGAAGGAGGAATTAATACCTTTAATCATCGATGGCGTTTCCATAATAACATTATTTTAATTTTCACATCGCAAAAATATAAAAATATCATTAATAATGATACAATATTGAATATTATTCTAAATAAAATAGCAACTCAAATAATTCAATATTGGAAAATAGGCCTCCCTGTGCTTTCTCTCCGCCATAATTTCCGACGATTCATTCCCCCTGCTCCACCAAATAGCGCAGGTCTTCGATAGTCATGGCACGACTGATGTTGCTGTCGGTCAAGAGGGAATCGGCCAAATCACGTTTCGTCTTGTGCAGGCGGAGGATCTTCTCCTCGATGGTATTCTCTGAAATCAGATGATACACCGTGACGTTACGATTCTGGCCGATGCGATAAGCCCGGTCGGTGGCCTGCTGTTCAATGGCGGGATTCCACCAAGGATCCAGATGGATGACATAGTTGGCACTGGTCAAGTTGAGTCCCAAGCCTCCCGCTTTCAAGCTGATAAGGAAAACGGGTACAGCACCGTGTTGAAAGTCGGCGACCATCTTTTCGCGTTTACGGAGGGTGGTTGTACCGTCCAGATAAAACAGCTTGTCCTTGCCCACACGTTTCTCGAGCACAGCCTTCACCATCGAAAGGAAAGATGTGAATTGACTGAATACCAATACATTATTACCCGACTCTATGATTTCATCCACCAAATCTGCAGCGGCAGCGATCTTCGTACAGTCGAAGTTCCAGCCTTTTTGGACTAAGCTTATCGAACAAGCAGCCTGACGCAGTTTGGTGATCTGTGCCAAGGTGTTGACATCGACCTTCTCCTCCGACTGCAAGGCAGCCTCTGCCACCAAACGCATGGTCTCGTAAGCCGCCTTCTCCGAGTCGGAAAGCTCGATCCTGCGTGTGATTTCCGTTTTCTCGGGAAGCTCCTCGATCACCTCGGCTTTGGTGCGTCTGAGCATAAATGGCGTGATCATTTTCTTTAGTTGCTTCTGACGTTCCTTGTCGCCATCCTGCTCGATGGGGAGGATGTATTTTTTCGTGAAATGGTCGAAGCTGCCCAACAGCCCGGGATTGAGGAATTGGAACAGATTCCAAAGCTCTGAGAGATAGTTCTGTATGGGTGTACCCGTGAGGATGACACGGTTCTGCGACTTCAGCTTCATAGCTGCCGCCGACATTTTCGTGCCACGGTTTTTGATGGTGTGTGCCTCGTCGAGGCAGACGATGTTCCATTCGATACCAGTGAGGCTTTTCTCCTCACGAACCAGCAACCCGTAGGTGGTGAGCACCACGTCGTATGGCTTAACACTGCTCAGCATGGCTTCGCGGTCAGCTGACTCATTAAGAACCTTGACATCCAGCGTCGGGGCGAAACGGCTCAACTCATTGGCCCAGTTCAGCATGACTGATGCGGGACACACCACCAGCGAAGGACCCTCGGAGGCTTTATAAAGCATGAAGGCGATAGACTGCACCGTCTTGCCGAGACCCATGTCATCGGCCAAGCAAGCCCCAGCGCCCCATTCTGACAAACGCACCATCCATTCAAAGCCTTCACACTGATAGTCACGCAGCTGCGCTTTCAGCCTTGACGGCACAGCGACATCCATCTTTGCTGCTTGGTCGATTTTCTTCATCAAAGCGTTCATCTCTTTGTCCGATTTGACGCTGCCGTCGCTGTGCTTCACGATGTCGGCCAAGGCGCCCACCTGATAGAAAGGCACTCTCGACTTGCCGTGGCTTTGCTGGGTCAGACCTTCGAGCCGTTGGAGGTATTTGGCCAAGTTCTCGGTAAGTGCCAGGTAGTCGGTCTCATTCAGCTTGACGAAACGGTCGTTAACGATGCCTTGCGAAATCAAGTTGAGGAACTGCATGGCTGACACCACTTCGTTGCCTATCCTCACCTCTCCTTCCACCTCGAACCAGTTCTCCTTCGACTTCAGTTGCATGTTGAACGACGATTTATTCAAGGTGGCTTTCAAGTTCAGTTTTTTGTCTTCAGGCCACTCCACCTCAAAACGGTCGTTCTTGTCGTTGACAAATTCGAGCAGTCCGAGCAGATCTTCCACTGACAGGGAGGCTTGGTTGACGCTCAGGTCAACAAAAAGCGTGGATTGCATGAAGTCTTTGATCTCGGAAAAATACGCGGCCTCTGTTTTCGTGTCACGCCGAACTTGATAGCGAGTGTTATCCGCCTCGTCGAACACGTCCTCCTTCCCCAGGCCAGGCACGAGTCTCAGCTTGCCTCCTTCCAGAGGCTGAGCTTGGATTTCAAGTGAGAACTCGTCTTTGAGGGGGATGATACGTAGGATGAGCCGTGCCACGCCATCTTTTTTCTGAAGCGAGGAGCCACCTTCCAACAGGTCGGAATGTACTTCGATCTTTCCGGAAAGCTGTTCCAAAAAATGGTGCAAGGCGGGCTCAGCATGTTGCGGGAATTTTCCCAGCACTGTAAGTGCGTCAATCACCTGTCGTTCCATATCGCTAAGCTTGAACACGGTGAAATGCGTCTTATCGTTACGGCAAATCACCGTATTATTTATTATCTCGCCATACTCGTTTTTTTGCGGAACGTTAGTTTTGATAAA
>JAEEGK010023277.1_pt1 | contig 12933 bp, 9 predicted proteins | sample 8958771 | NCBI WGS metagenome assembly JAEEGK01 (sample SAMN16246547, study PRJNA631951) | gut metagenome | biome: gut microbiome; feature: rumen; material: SC-attached | host: Bos | place: Iran: Karaj | collected 2018-10 | reverse complement strand
AATAATAATTCAGAATAATAAAAATTTTATAAATTATAATAACATTAAAAAAATTTGATTTTTAAATGTAAAAAACGAAAAAAAAACAATTTAAAAAAAATTAAAAACTTAATAATAAACAATGGGTTGTTTTTATGGATGTAATAAAAATAAAAATACATCAAAGAATAAAATAGATTTATCAATATTTAATAATGGAATAAATAATTATGAAAAAATTCCAAATAGTTTAATAGATTATTCTTCAAAAATAGAAAATCGTTTTATTTTTGATGTAAATATGGGAGAAGGAACTTTTGGTTTTTCAATGAAAATAATAGAAAAACCAACAAAAAAAGAATATTCTCTTAAAATTCTTCCAAAAGATAATTTAATTTCTAATTTAAATGATTTAAGAAATGATTATGAATATAATAGAAAAATTTTAATTGATTCTTGTTATATTAATAGAATATTAAATACTTATGAAAATGAAGATAATTTTTTTATTATAAGAGATTTAGCTCCTTTAACTTTAAAAGTAAAAATTAATAATTCAAAACTTCCTTTTAGAATAAAAGAAGTAAAAAATATTATGTTTCAATTATTAAAATGTGTTAAATATTTACATGTAAATAATATAATTCATGGTAATATTAAACCAGAAAATATTTTATTATTTGATAAAAATGTTATTAAATTAGAAGATTTTTCTCATTTTTTATATTTTCAAAGAAATAAATCATTAATCAATTATTATTATATTTCTCCTGAAATAATAGAAAAAATTCCAAATGAAAAATGTGATGAATGGTCATGTGGAATATTAATGTATTATTTATTATGTGGAAAATATCCTTTTAATGGAAATAATATTGATGAAATAAAAAATAATATTTTAAATTATGATTTTGAAGAAGAAAAAGAATTTAAAAATTTATCTTCTGAATCTCAAGAACTTATTATTAAATTATTAAATCATAATCCAAAATTTAGAATAAATGCTGAAGATGCTTTATTACATAAGTTTTTTGAAAAAAATGAAGAATTTTTTTTATTTAAAGAAGATAATAGTAGTAGTGAAAGTGATAATTCTTCTTTTAATAAAGATATTAATTATTTAATGAAAACTTATTTTATTTTTATTATTATATTTCATCCTGATAATAATATTGCTGAATTATTTTTAAATTTTATTTTAGGAAATTGTTTTCATGTTGAAAATGAAAAATGGAAAATTTTAAAATTTTTAACTGATAATTTAATTAATTATGAAGAAGAAGATATTAAACATATTATTAATTATTTATATCATAATAAAGTTTATTTACTTGGAGATAATTTAAAAATAATATTTAATTATTTTTCAAAGAATAAAAAAGAAAATAAACCAACAATTAAAATAAAATTTATTGTCGATGATTTAAAAATATTAATTGAAAATATAAATTTTAATAGTTTAACAATTCCAAATAATATGATTGAAACAGAATTAACATTTGAAGAATTTAAATATATAATTAATAATTATTTATAAAAAGAGAATTTTTAAACACAAAGAATAATTAAATAAGAATTAAAAATATATTAAATTTCATTTTCATTATTTCCATATAAATAATTTACTTTGTGATTAAGAATATCATTCATTGGATTAACAGGCATAATAATATTATAAATCATATCAAATTCTTTTTTATTTCTTTTATTATTATTTGTTTCTTTTTCATATGAAAAAATTGGATTATTCCTTTTATGCTTAAAATTATTTTTTCTTGAATTATTTTCATAATCAAAATTAATTGTTTTATATTTTGGTTTTTTTTCATTAAAAGAAAAATAATAATTTGATTTATTATTAATTTTTTCTGTTTTTAATTGTGAATTAATTGAATAATAATCATTTCTTATTGAATTTGAATCTGAAAAATTATTTCTTTCATTTTTTAAAGATGTATTATCATTACCTTTACTATTATTTTTATTTAGACTTTCGTTTAATATATTATTTTTTTTAAAATTTAAAAAATTTGAATATGCATTTTTTTCACTTGTATAATTAGGAAATTTATTTGAAGAAAAATTAAAATTTTCATTTAGAAAATTATTTCTTAATTTTATTGGGGAGACACAATTTTCATTATTTTCTATATCAAAAATACTTTTATATTTCTTTTGTTTATTTGTTGAATAATTAATTGTCAATTTAATATTTTCATTTTTTTTTTCATCTTCTATTTTAGGACTTATATTTCTTTCTTTTATTAATTTTTGTAAAGAACTTTCTTTAATTTCTTTTTCATTTTCTGTATTTAGAAATAAATTCCTTATAACCTTTTTTTTCTCTTCAATTCTTTTTTTTGTTTTATTTTTCTGTTTTTCAATCATAATTTGTTGTTTATTTTCTTTTTCAATTTCTTTTAATGGAATTAATAATTCTTTATTTTTAAATTTTAATAATTCAATTAATTTATTTATTTCCATTTGTTCATCCATATCATCTTCATATTTTTCTTTCTTATTATTTAAATTTCTTTTATGAATATTTATATTTTTATTATCGGAATATTTATTATTTGAATTTATATTATTTATTAATTTTTTATTATTTTTATTCTCAGGAGAATTAAATTGATTTATACTTTTATTATAAATATCATTATTATTTATAATGTTTTTATTATTTTTTGAATTATTATTATATAAATCATTATTTTTTTCTTCTTTTAAATAATTATTTATTTTTTCTTCGTTTTCAATTTTTTTATTTAAATTTATTAAATTTTCATTTATTCTTTCATTTGTATTTTCTAAATTATCTGGATTAAGATTATTATTTTTTTTTTCCCCTTCTATTTCATTTTTTACTTTTTCTTCATTATAATTTTCATCTTCGAAATTTTTCAAATTATTTCCTTTCAATTTATTATTTGGATTAATTATATTATTTTCTTCACTTTCTAATTGATTCTCTTCATAAAAAATATTATTTTTATTATTTGGGGTTTTCAATTTTATTTCTTTTGTCTTATTATTATTTTTATCTTTATTTTCAGATAAATTATTATTATTTTTATTCTTTGAATTTTTTTCAGATACATTTATATTTCTTTTTTTTTCTTTTTCATTATTTGAATTCTTTAAATCTTTATTTTTATTTATTTTATTTTTATAACTTCCAGTATTTAAATTTGAATTTTTTGATAAATTATTTTTATCATTATCATTATCATTATCATTATCAATATCATTATCAATATCAATATTATCATCATTATCGTTATCATTATCATCATTATCATTATCATTATCATTATAATCATTATCATCATTATCATCATTATCATTATTATTTTCTTTATTTATTAAATTTTTTTTATTCATATTATTTTTATAACTTCCATTATTCGTATTTAAATTTTGATTATTATTTTTTTTTTCTTTTTTTGAATTTTTTGATAAATTACTTTTATCATTAATATTTTCATTATTTTTCAAAATGTTATTTTTATTCATATTATTCTTATAACTTCCATTATTCATATTTAAATTTTGATTATTATGATTTTTTTCTTTTTTTGAATTTTTTGACAAACTACTTTCATCATTAATATTTTCATTATTTTTTAAATATTTACTTTTATTCATATTTTTATAACTTCCATTATTCATATTTAAATTTTGATTATTATGATTTTTGTCATTTTTTGAATTTGATGATAAATTACTTTTATCATTAATATTTTCATCATTTTTTAAATGTTTCATAATTAAATTTCTATTAGCTTTATTTTTATAACTATTTAAATATTGATTATCATTATCTTTTTCTTTTTTTGAATTTTTTAATATACTGTTTTCATCATTTTCATTATCTTCATTATCTTCATTTAAATTATTATTCCTAATATAATTTTTCATATTCTCTTTATAACTTCCTTTATTATCCCATAAATCATTTTTATTTTTAATAACATTTCCTTTATTTAATTTTTTAATTAAGTTTTTTTTTAACGTTTCATTAAATTCATTTTGATTAAATTGTTTATTTTTATTTTGTTCCTTATATCCTTTATTAGAATTATTATTATATTTATTTGAAGAATTATTTTTTTTTGAATTTGAAAAAAATTTTGTTGAATCATCAGAAAGTGGATTTTTTAAATTTTCTCTAATAATATCAGAAATACTTGAAGAAAAACTATTTTCAATTCCACTTTTTGCAATATTAGAATTATTAGGATAAGATAATTTTTCTAAAATTAATTTTGCTCTTCTATTTTTAAAAAATTCTTCTTTAATATACTTTAAATATTTTTTAGAAGGAATAAAAGTTTTACTTCTATTATTTTTTCTTCTTTTAATCAAATATTTATTATTTAAATTATCGTTCTTTGAAATTATTGAATAATCATTTATATTTAATTTTTTATTATTTAAATTTATTGTTTTACTTTTAAAATGTTTTCTTTCATATTTATTAAATTCAATATTTAAATCTTCAATATTTAATTTATTATCATTTTCATATTCAAAAGATTTTTTATGACTCATTGATTTATTTATATCATTTCTACTTATTGATAATTCATATTTTTTATAAGGAAAATTATCTTTTATAATTGTTATTATTGATTCTTCTTTTTCTTCTTCTTCTTCATTTTTTATTGAAATATTTTCAATTTCATCATTTTCAATTTTTATTGAATTTATTGTATTTATTTTTTTTTTATTCCTTAATAAATTTTTCTTCATTTCTTCTTCTTCATTTTCTTCTTCGTTTTCATTTTTATTTTCATTTTTATTTTCCTTTAAATTATTATCATTTTCTTCTTTTTCTTTTTTAATATTATTTTTACTACTATTATGTCTAATTAAAGCTTTTTGTATAATATTATCTTTAATTTCATCATTAACATAAATATTACTTTTTTTACATGAAAGAGAAGAAGAATCATTTAAATCTAAATTATTATTTCTTGTTTTAAAATTTACATCATCTGCAAATGAAATTAATTTTTTTTTTCTTGAATTTTCTGGATCTATTGTTTTTAACATTTTAATATTATTTAATGAATCATCATCATCAAAAATATTTTTATATTTTTCTTTTGAAAAAGTCATTTTATCATTTGGATATTTTAATTTTGATTGTAAAGGAGATAAATTTATTTTTTCTAAAGCTTGTTCTTTATAACTATTTTTCTTTTTATTGCTTCTTTTAATAACATTATTTGATTTAAGAAGTGAATTAGAAGAATAAACTATTTTTTGATTTGTTTTTTTTTCTGATAAATCCAACATTAATATTACTTATAATTAATATAAGTAACATTAAAAAAAAAAAAAAATAAAATAAAAATTAAAAAAATATTATTTTTTCCCATTATTTTTTTCACTATTAGAAACTAAACTAGGTAATTCTTTATAAAGATTTTGATTTTTTTCAAAATTAACATCATCAGTATAATATCTTCCATTTTTAAAAATAGCAGGATCAATATGAATTTTTTTATTTAATTTCTTATAATCAATAGCATCTAATAAAGAAGGATAAATAGAACTAACTCTAACAAAAGTAGCATTAAAAGAAATTAAATCTCCTCTTGTAGTATTTAAAATATCAGTTTTATATTTTTCATAATCAACATCTAAAAATTGTAAAACTAAATCAGCTTCTTTACTTTTTGATTTTTCATCCATTTTAATATATATAAATACTTTATGTCTTGTAAATATTGATTCACTCATATCAATTTTCATTACATAACCTTCCCAATTTATATCTTGAAATAAATATCTATCTTTACAAAAATTTTCATTTTCATTATTAATACAATTATTTAAAAAATCATTCCAATTATCTTTTAAAGGGAATTTTTTTAAAGACATAGAAATAGAGAAAATAAAAACATATAAAAAAATACTAAATAAAAGAAAGAAGAAAATTCCTAATAATTGTTTTTTAGTAATAATAATTCCAATAGAAAAAATTTGAAAAGTAAAAACTTTATCAGCTAAACTTAAAGTATCATAAAAAGTTCTTATTCCAATTCTATTCAAACAATTTGGACAAGAATGAATTGTACTTTGAGTTAAAGGAATAACTAATAAAATTAATAATAGAGAATATAATTTAAATGTAAAAAATAATATTAATGATAATAATATTCCAAACCATGATGTTTGTTGTTCTATATTTGTAAATATTCTACTTTGACAATATTGACATATTGCCATTTGTTGTTCTCTTCCATATTCATTTAATTTTTCTTGAGATTCTAATTTTTCTTCTTCTTCTTCTTCTTTTTCTTTTTTTTTCTTTCCTTTTTCCTTTTTTAATTTCTTTTCTATTATATAATCATCATTTTTTTTCTGGTCTTTTATATTACTCATATACTTTTTTAAATAAAAATATTTTTTTATTTTTAATTTATTTTTTATTTTTTCATTCTTTTAACACTTTTTTTTTTAATTAAATATATTTTATTCAGTTATTTATATATTATATATTAAATACATTTTTCTATATATTTAATATAATTGAATAAAAAATTTTGTAAATGATTAATTAGCAAAAGACGAAATAGAAATAAAATTATTTTTATTATCTTCCATAAAATTAACAGCAAAAATAGAATATTCTTTATTTAAAATAGCATTTCTTCTTTCTTGATTAAAAGCTTCATCAGTAATTTGAAAAACAATGCTTAAAATAGGGTCATGAAATATTCCCACAGAAAAAAAACATTTTTTATATTTTTGTAATAATTCTAATCTTTTATTTAAAACTAATTTTCCTATATTTTCACTAGATAAAATAGAATCTTTACTTTCACTTGTTAATCTATGATTTTCTAATAAATTTTTATCATCTACAAATTTAATTTTTAATTCTTCATTCCATTGTAATTCTGGAATTGGTTCTATTTGATTAAGATACTTTATTGTATCATAAAAAATTTTACTTCCTGTTTTTAATAAAATTTTTTCATTTAATGAATTTGGAATTAAATATTCACTATCTCCTTCTTTAATTATATATTTTGTTAAATCTTTTAATTTAATTGCATATTCTTTTGGATTTGTTCTTGCTAAATTTATTTCTTTTAACATTTTTATTTGATATGAATTTTCTATTGTTATATTTTCTGTTGATTTATTATAATTTAATGAATTCATATCTATATTTTTATTTCTTGATTTATAATCTAATTGAGAATTATTTCTTAATCTTTCATTTGAATCAGAAATTCCTAATTCATTTATATTTATATATTTTTGTCCTAAATTTTTTGAATTTATACATACACAATTTCCCATTAATTTATTTAGTAATAATTTTTTTTTTTTTAATTTTTTACATTATTATAAATTATTTAAAACACTTAAAATAAAATAATTATATTTCAAATAAAAAATATAAATATATAATTTATTAAAACTGTGGAAGGAAAATTTTATCATAAAATTCAATAAATTTATAACAAATAGGACATTTACTATTTTGAGAAGCACAATCGCAACAAATACAAACATGTGAACAAGGATAAATAAAACAATTAATTTCATTTTCTTTGCATATTTGACAAAAAATTGTATGATCTTCAGGTTCAGTAATAAAACCTTCCATAACATCATATTCTATTTCAGAAATTTTTTTTTTTACTTTAATTAATAAATTCATTAAATTTATTTCTATATTTTCTAATTGTTTAAAAGTTAAATTTTCTAAATTTAGTCCTTGAAAATGATCAATTTCTGGTTGTAATTCATCTATTTCTTTACAAACTTTACTTAATTTTGATGATATATCTATAAAATCTTCTGTTTTTGATTTATCAATTATTAATATTTTTTTTTCTAAATCTAAACAATCTTCTTTTATTCGTTCTATTTCTAATTTCATTTCTTTACATTTTTCGTTTTCACATTCATTTAATATTGTTTGATCAGTTAAACTTTTATGAATTGGATTTATATTATTATTTATACTTAAATTTAAATATGAATCTTCATATTTTGTTCTTGATCGTCATTATTATCCATTTTTTTTTTATGTGGTTGAACACTTATTACTTTATTCATTTTTTTTATTATTTATGGTTTTTATTTAAATTATATAATATAAATATAGATTAATTATTTATTTGAATTTTTAAATATTAAATATTTATTTTAAATAAATGGATTATTTTTAAAATAATGAACAGAATTAATATAATTAAAAATCAATTAATACCAGAAGCACATTTTGCAAAAAATAATGATTCAGATTCAGTAATAGTTAGTGCAATAAGAAGTCCTTTAACTAAAGCAAAAGGAGGAGGATTATATAAAACACCTCCAGAAAATATTTTATCTCAATTACTTAAAGAAATAATAAATAGAACAAAAATACCAATTTCAGAAATAAATGATATAATAATAGGAAATACATTAATAGAAGGATGTGGTTTTTTACCTTTTAGAGCAAGTGAAATTTTATCAAATATAAATAATATTCCTTTATATTCAGTAAATAGATTATGTAATAGTGGTTTACAAGCAATTATTAATGGGAATAATTCAATAATTGCTAAAAATTGTAAAGTTGTTATAGCAGGCGGAATTGAATGTATGAGTTTATATCCTTTTAGTAAAATGTTAGATGAAAATTTAATAAATGAAAAAAATATTAATGATAATCCTTTAATTAAAAATTTATTAATTCCAATGGGATTAACAAATGAAAATCTATGTGAGAAATATAATATAAGTAGAAAAGAACAAGATAATTTTGCAATGGAAAGTCATATAAAAGCATATTTAGCTCAAAAAGAGGGAAAATTAAAAAAAGAGATAACACCAATAAAAAATAAAGAAAATAAAATAATAGAATTAGATGATGGAATTCGTTCAAATATAAATATAAAAGTATTAAATAACTTAAAATCAATATTTAAAAAAAATGGAGTAACAACAGCAGGTAATTCATCTCAATTAACAGATGGAGGAGCATTAATAATGATGACAAATAGAGAAATATCAAAAAAATATAATTTAGAAATTTTAGGTAAAATAAGAAATTATTGTTGTGTTGGAGTTCCATCTGAATTAATGGGAATAGGACCATCAATTGCAATACCTACTTTATTAAAAATGGAAAATTTGACTTATGATGATATTGACTTATTTGAAATTAATGAAGCTTTCGCAGGACAAGCTTTATATTGTATTAAAAATTTAGGAATTGATAAAAAGAAAGTTAATATTCATGGAGGTGCTATTGCTTTAGGACATCCTTTAGCTTGTACTGGAACTAGGTTAGTCGTTGCTATGCTTAATCAATTAGATATTTATCAGAAAAAAAGAGGAATTGTTTCTATGTGTATTGGAACTGGAATGGGAGCTGCTTGTATTATTGAAAAAGAATAATTTAATTTTTTGTTTTTTTATTTATTTTATTTTTTAGAATATGAAAAATAATTATGAAAGGAATAGTATTGGTAATATTATTAATACAATTAAATATTAAATTTATTGAATTAGAAGGAATTAATGTTACAAAAACTTCCAAAGAAGATAATTTATAATGAACAAATTTATTCAACACTCCCTCAATTGAAATTTCTTTCTATAATTGTTCTAACAAAGATAAATTATATTAGGACTAGTATTACAAGCATATATAGATTTATTTATGGAAAATGTAAATATTAAATAACTATTTAGAGAAATTCAAATAGAAATTTTTTCAATTTTTTGTAGTTTTGCAAATATTGATATTACAATTATTAAAGCTTTAAAAATTAAAAATTTATTAATGAAATTTTATTGTTAAATAATTGAAGATGATATTGAAAATAATGCAAATATTAAATAATTAGTTAATTATAAAAAATAAAATTTTAAGTTAAATATGTTTAATAAGGTAATAAATTAAATTTATATTTTATATAAACTTACCTTATTATTCAATAATTATATATTATTTTAATGTGTATTAAATACATATTATAATTTAACAGAAATTATCCTATGAAAACATTATAAATTGAAAATTTAATTTATTTGAATTATTTTCTTTTAGGTGGAAAAAAAACTTTTAATTTTTTTTTTGACATATTAGAAAATTCAACATTAGTTTCTAAATCTCCAAAATATTCTTTTAATTGTTCTAAACTCATTTCATTAGTTTTAATATCTTTAGTAATATTAATATGAATATTAGTACTATTTGTTTTATCAATACTTTTTTTTTTTTGAATAGTATTATTATTTTTTTTTTCTTCTTCAATAGAAATAGATAAAGAATCTCTTGTTTCATTTTTTACAAAATTTAACTCATCTACCATAAATTTAATTAAATATCTTTTTCTAAAAAATAGTTTTATTATTCCTATAATAATTGCTATTAGTGAAATTCCATTAAATGTTGTAAATAAAATACCAATAAAAAAAATAAATATCATTCTTCTAGTTCTAGTAGTTAAAAAAAAAGCAAAAAAGCAAAAAATGGAATTAGTTAAAAAAAATAAAAAAACTAATGTTTTTTTTCTTTCATATAAAATTTTATTTCCTGATTTTCTTTTACTTGTGGTAGATTGACCAATTAAATCAATACAATTAATTAAATAATGAAATCTAAAGACAGAATAAATTCCAGGAAAAATTAAAATAAAAAATTTAATTCCAGATAAAATATTTTTAGAAGTTTTTCTACAATGGAAAAAAGAAGGAATAATAAAAATGAATATATTTAATAATAATAAAAAAACCATTTGAAATTTATTAAAATTATAATCAAATTCATTTTCTGAAATTTTTGAAATTGCAACAATAGAACAAATACTAAAGAAAATGAAATATAAATAAAATAATAAATGAAATAAAAGAAATGATATTTCATCACCAAATTCACTAGGACTGATTAGACTAAAACAACAAGAACAAAATGTTAATACTACATAAATTCCAATAAAAAAATTTACTATTCTATTATCTTCTTTTATAAAAGCTTCACTTAATGAACAAAATATTATTAATAAACTAAAACCAATAAAAGCAAAATCAATAATAATACTTAAAATTTGGAAAAATAAAAATATTTTTTTAATGATTTTTAAAAAAGAAATCTTTTGACATAAAACAAATGATCTTAATAAATCACTGATAATTAAAATATAAGAAGAATTAAGTTTAGAATAAACCATCATAAAATCATTAAAACTTAAACTTTTTTCATAAAAAGAAACATTGATTTGATTAATATAATAAGTATTATATCCATTATCTTGTAAATAAACACCAAATTTATAATCATGATATAGCATTTCTGCATCATTATAAATATAATTAGTGAAATAATGTTTAATAATTTCATATAATTTTTTATCAATTCTAATTAAATTAAATTTATGTTCAATGGGACATGAACAAGTCATATCATAATAATAATAAGAATAAAGTTGTAAATATAAAAAATAAAAATGTAATATTTCTCCATATAAATTATTTGGTATTGAATTGATAGCTGGGAAAATTATCATAGGTTCATTTGCAGTTTTAATTAAATTGACTATAGAATTGTTTTCAGGAATAATTCCATTTTCCCAATTTAATATATAGAAATTAGTATAAATTATTTTTTCATCATTTTCAATTGAATGAAAAAATTTAATATCATTTAAAATAAATAAATAAAAACATTTTAAACATTCAACAGGAGTAGCATCATTTTTGTTAAAAGAAATAATATTTATTGGAATTCCAGTTGAAGAAACAATATAACAAGAAGAACAATTATAATCTAAATCTCCTGTACAACATGCTGCTAAATAATCTGTATTTGGATAAATTTGAGAAAAAGTTTTATTTGATGAAAAATGAAGAAAAAATAAACATATTAATATATTTTGATTTGTTATTCCTATTTGAATTAATTCGGGTAATGATAAATATAATGAATTTATTGTCTTACGTAATTTTTTACTATTTGATAAATTGTCTTTCTCTATTATCATTGGAATTATTAATGTATATTGATTTCTGTCTTCTAAAAAATAAAAATTTGAAGGAGATGTTTGATTTGTACTTATTTTATATTTAAATGGATTTATTTTAGTATTTACTTCTAAAAATGAAAAATTTCCTAATGTTTTTTCTTCTATTAAATTCGGGTCTACATTTGGATATTCATTTATAGAACCTTCTTCTAATTTTTGAAGTTTTTCTAAATTTTTCATATTTTTTATTGTTTAATTTTTTTAAATTTTAAATGAATTATTTTATTTTTATAAATAAAAAAAAATAAAGTCAATAAAAAAATATAAAAAAACCCCTATAATCAAAAAAATATAAATAAATAAAAAACAAATTTTTATAATAAAAAAAAAATGTCAAAACTTTTCTATGGTATATTCTTAATGATATTATCAACAATAAATTTAAAAGTATTAAAAGCAAAAACAAAATGTATGAATTTGGGAGATAATTGTGACTTAACATCATATTGTTGTGGAAAATGGGTTTGTAAAGATTATAGATGTGCAGTTAAAGGAACAAAAGATAATCAAGTTGCTTGGGCTCCTAAAGGACCTAAATGTGATTTTTTCCATCATTGCCGTAAATATTATCATTGTGAATCACATTATTGTGTTGTCTCTAGAAATAAAGTCATTAATGCTATTTCTAAATCCTTAAAAAGAGATTATTAAATTTATTCTAGTTTTTTTTTTAATTGTTAATTTCTTTATGAAGAATTTTAACATTTTTTTTTTTTGTTTTTTTTTGTCTGTTTTTAATTTTTTTAATTGTTTTTAATATGTTTAATTTATTTAGGTTTTTTAAATTTTGAAATTATTTTTTTATATGAATTTTAAAAGGATAAATCTTATATACATTGATAAAATTAAAAATAAATTTTGGGGATGGGGATTGGGGATTGGGGATTGGGGATTGGGCCCAATCCCC
>JAEEGK010023275.1_pt1 | contig 12934 bp, 9 predicted proteins | sample 8958771 | NCBI WGS metagenome assembly JAEEGK01 (sample SAMN16246547, study PRJNA631951) | gut metagenome | biome: gut microbiome; feature: rumen; material: SC-attached | host: Bos | place: Iran: Karaj | collected 2018-10 | reverse complement strand
AGGTTACTTCCCATTCACCGAGCCGTCATTTGAGCTTCTCGTGGGGAAACCAAAGAGCTTTGGTGGCAAGGGTGATGGTGGGCTCGAGCTTCTTGGCTGTGGCAGGATCCATCCAAATGTTCTTAAGGCAGCAGGCATCGATCCAGAGAAATACAAAGGCTTTGCTTGGGGTGGTGGTATCGACCGTCTCGTAATGATGAAATATATGCTTAATGATGTCCGTTACTTCGAAAGTGGTAAACTTGATTTCTTGGAGGAGTTCTAATGTTAGTAAGTTTAAATGAGATTAAAAAACTTGTTCAGATTCCTTCAGAGGTGTCTACTGACGAGTTAGTAAAATTGATTGGCTCTCGCCTTGTTGAAGTTGAGGGCACGATTGATTTATCGAAAAAATACAAGGGAATTAAGATTGTAAAGGTCGTTTCATGCGAAGCTATTCCTGAAACACATCTTCACCTTTGTCAGATTGACGCTGGCACTGGATCAAATATCCAGGTTGTTTGTGGTGCGCCAAACGTTCATGAGGGAATGCTTGCAGTTTGGCTCCAACCAGGTTGCATTGTTCCTCAGACTTACGGAGGAGAGAACTTTGAGCTTGGTGTTCGCAAGATGCGCGGTTATGAATCAAACGGTATGCTCGCTGGTCTTGATGAGATCGATTTAGGTGATGATCACTCTGGAATTGTTGAGATTGATCCTAATTTTGCTCAGGCTGGTGATGATTTCGCTGAGAAGTTTGAACTTAACGACATTATTCTTGATATTGAGAATAAGTCACTTACACATCGTCCAGATACTTTTGGTCTTATTGGTTTTGCTCGCGAAGTTGCAGGTATTCTTGGTATTAAATTCAATGAGCCGGAATATTCAACCGTCGCTCCTGACTGGATTAATACTGAAGGCAAGAAGGGAAATATCGAGGTTAAAATTGAGGACGAGAATCTCTGTAAGAGATATTCTGTTGCAGTTTTTAATGTCGAGAATGCTGGCCTCTCATCTGCGCTTGAGGCAAACGAATACTTAACTTTGGATGATGTATTCCTCGCAAAGGCAGGTATGAGAAAGGTCTCTAAGATTGTTGATGCAACAAATATCACAATGCTTATGACCTCACAACCACTTCACGCTTTTGACTACGACAAGTTCGTCGCAGTTGGCGGAACCGAAACCCCAAAGATCGTTGTTCGTGCTGCAAAGAAGGGCGAGAAACTCGTCCTTCTCGATGGCAAGGAAATTGAACTCGTCGAAGGTGATGACATTGTAATTTGTTCAAACGAAACTCCTGTTGCGCTCGCTGGTGCGATGGGCGGTCAGTCAACTGAAATTGATGAGAATACAAAGAAAGTTATTCTTGAATCTGCAACTTTCAGCCTTTATAACGAACGCAAGATGCAGATGGCTCACGGTATCTTCTCTGAAGCAATCACTCGCTTCACTAAGGGCCAGCCAGCTTCTGGTACTATCGCAGCTATCGCAAAATGTACTTCAATGCTTCTTAAGAGTAAAGACGAAATTATTGAATATTGCGATGAGTTCAGCGGTTCTATCGGAAACGATATTATTAAGATTACAAAAGAAGAGATTAATAATCTTCTTGGTACAGAATATACGACCAAAGAAATCATTGATACTCTTACGAATGTTAGCTTTATCGTTGAAGATAAGGAAGAATACTTTAATGTTGTAGCTCCAATTTGGAGAACTGATATTCATATTAAGGAAGATGTAATTGAGGAAGTTGGTCGTCTCCGCGGATATGACAATATTCCACATAGCCTTCCACTTCGCCCATTCATCGGCGCTGATAAGAACCCAATGTTCGAGCTTAAGCGTGAGCTTCGCAATATTCTTTCAGATAGATTGAACGCAAATGAAGTCCTCACTTACTCATTCGTTTCAAAAGATCTTCAAGAGAAGGTTGGGGAAGACTTCAGCAATTCTTATGAAATTGTAAACTCAATTTCACCAGAGCTTCAGTGCTTCCGCCAGTCTATTACTCCAAGTCTTCTCGATAAGATGTATGAGAATATTCGTGCTGGCCATAAGGAGTTCGCTCTCTATGAGTTCAACCAAGTCACGAATAAAACTCTCGGTTTAACAGAGGAACAAGTCCCGGAAATTGAGAATCACGTTGCTTTGATTTCTACTGGTGATTTCTACATGGCTAAGATGCTTCTTCTTGAGATGGGCAAGATGCTTCATATTGAATTCAAGCTTGAACAAAATAATGTCTCAGAATTCCCATACTTCGAGAGAGTCCGCTCAGCTAAGGTAACACTCAATGGTGAGACCGTTGGTGTAGTTGGTGAGATTAAACCTCGCATTCTTAAAAACTTTAAAGTAAAAGCAGCTGCTGGTTTCGAGCTAAATCTCGATGAGATTGTAAAAATTTCACGCAACGTTCATGTAAGTCTTAAACTTTCGAAATTCCCATTCGTTGAACGTGATATGACAATTAAAGTTGCAAGTGATACTGAATATGGTAGGTTTGAATCTGCAATTAAAGAAATACTAGATGGTGAAGCGGGTTTTGTATACAATGTTGAACCAGTTTCAATCTATCAAGGTGATGATAAAACCTCAAAGAATATCTCGTTCCATATTTCATTTGCAAGTACAGAAAAGACGCTCGATACAGATGAAATCTCTGGTATAATGAGTAGAATTGAAGCAAAAACATCTGAGTTGGGTGCAGAAACAGTATAAAAACAGTTTAAGGAGGTAATATGGATAAGAATCAGTTAAAGACGACTTGGAGAGTTAGAATTATTGTTGGAATAATTGCATTTTTGATGCTTTTCTCAACCTTTGCAGTTTATACTCTTATTATTGTTTCAAGTGAAAATAAGAAGAATGCGAGTAATGTTGCTTCAGAAGAACTTGCGAAAGTTGAGAAGGAGCTTGATGCAAAAAGAGAAGAAGCTGAAGCTCTTACTGATATATTATCCGAAAAATATTTCTCAACCTTTAAGAAATATCGTTCAAATGTTAAGTCATACAATGCGCAAGCTGTTAATAACGCAGGCCTAAAGACAAAAGATATTGTAGTAGGAAAAGGCAAGGAAATCACTGCTGATACTGAATATTTCGCATATTATATCGGTTGGTGCGCTGATGAGAGTGTATTTGATTCATCTTTCGATACATACTCAAACCCATCGGCACTCGTTGCTCCTATTCAATATACGCCAAACGAATCATCGTTCGTTGCTGGTTGGGAAGAAGGAATTCTTGGTATGAAAATTGGTGGCGTTCGTGAGATTGATATTCCTGGCGAGCTTGCATATGGCGATACTCGCGAGATTTGTGGTGGAACTAACTCACCACTCAAGTTCATTATCTATCCAGTTGAAGTGAATGAAGAATACAAGAAGACAATAGAAGAATTTGATATTTTATATAAACAGTATTCTGTTCTATATTATTCACAAAATCAAGGCAACTAATTATGCAAAAAACGCCTGAGCAAAAGCGTTTAAAAATTATCATCGGAGTTTTGATTCTGATTTTGATTTTTGCTGTTTCAGTGCTGGGCTTGATAATTGTATCTGACAAAAAAGCTCACGACGAGGTAAGTAATCGACCGGAAGTTGAGACGGCTTTATTTGATGAGGAAGCCAATTCTAAGGAAGTAAGGGAAGAAGAGAAGAAATCTGCTGTGATAATAGACAATTCAAACTGCGCAACAGGATTTGGCAATTTGATGTTAATTAACCCAAATTTTAAGGTTACAACAAGTTGGATTGCAAATCGAAAGAAACAACTTATTTCCGTTTCGAAGACTTACGGAATTCAGGAGGGGAACAAAAATAATGGCGACAATCTGATGGATGCGGAGGCGGCGAAGCATCTTAACGATATGTTGAAGGCGTATGAGGAGTATAATCCTGGACACACAATGGTGACAAGAAGTTGTTTTAGAAAGGTTGGCACGAAGTGTGGAAGACTTTGTGCAGCTACTGGCACAAGTGACCATCATACTGGATTAACATGTGACTTGATAGATCCGAAATATGGTACGGAGCTTAATACAGATTATTATAATAGTCATAAAGAATGGCAATGGCTTCGCGAGAATTCATATAAATATGGTTTTATTGATAGATTCCCGGCGGCTTGGGCAGGTGGGCCGATGAGTGAGCCAATTAATGTTGATGAGAATGGCTCAACTGGTCTTTATGAGACATGGCATTTCAGATACGTTGGAATTGAAGCGGCGACAGAAATTGCAATAGGAAAGTATAATGATGGGAAATATGATTCTCTTGAACATTATTTGAAACAAATTGGGAAGGTGAAAGATCTTAAGAATGGCAAGTGCGAGTAGAGCTTCGATTAGCAAAGTTGTACTCACTCTTTTTGTGGCAATTATCGCTCTTATTGGCTTTAGAATGGCTACGATGGAGGCGGATTTATCGCTTGTTACGACGGCGATTTTGCCTGAAGGGGTTTCGCTTGAACCAATTGGCGAAGGTGTTTCTGGCGTAAAATGGGCTGGAGCGATTGATGGGGATGTAATTGTCGGAAAAGACGAGAAAAAAGTACAGCCAACAGCTTCGACGGCGAAGATGATTTTGGCCCTTATGATTATGGAGAAGAAGCCATTTAAGCATGGTGAGATAGGCGAAGATATTGTAATTACTAAGGAAATGTACGATAAATACGGTTGGTATCTTATGCATGACGGTTCAAATTCGCAGGTGAAGATTGGCGAAAAGATATCGGAGTATGATGCACTGGTGTCGACGATGTTGGTTTCGTCTAATAATATGGCTGACAGTCTGGCGATGTGGGCCTTTGGCTCGATTTCCGAGTATCAAAAGTACGCGAATCAGACTTTGAAGGACTGGGGCTTTGAGAATACTACGATTGGCTCAAAGGATGCAAGTGGGTATGATGAGGGGACGACATCGACGGCAGCAGACCTTGCGAGGATTGGCTATCGTGTTATGTTGAATCCGGTGCTTGCTGAGATTGTTGGGCTTGAGACGGCGGAGGTTCCGGTAGCGGGAAAGTTAGTCAACACGAACAAATTGCTCGGAAAATCACGAATTGTAGGAGTGAAAACTGGATATATCGGCGATCCGAGTGGTTATTGTATTGTGACTGCATATAGGACTGAAAAGCATATTTATACAGTTTCATTACTTGGTTCGGAAACGAGAAGCGATTCGTTTGATGAGAATCTGGCAATTGTGAAGGGTCTTCAGAAGCAACTTGTTGATATTAGTATAGTAAAGCGTGGAGATGAAGTTGGATATTATGATTCTTGGTGGTCTGGAAGAATTTCTCTGAAGGCGAGTGAGAATTTTTCGGACGTAAATTATGCCGGAGCAGAGAATAGTATTGAGATTGTTTTAGATAAGCTTTTTATTAAAATTGGTGAAAATGAATATGAGATTGCGCTTGATGTTCCAGAGTTTTCTCGAGAGCCAAGTTTTATCCAAAGATTTTTGCATGTTTTTGGCTGGAAAAAATAACCAAAATCGTTTTAATGTGGTAAAATAAAAGCAAACTAGAGGTTTTATTTATCAATTTAAACAGAGTGTGGGCGGAAGGAGAGAGGTAGCCCAATGGTCAGTAATGGCAAAAATAAAAAATGTAAATATATCTTTGTAACAGGAGGTGTCTTATCTGGGGTCGGTAAGGGAATTACGGCGGCTTCGATGGGTGCAATCTTAAAAGCGAAGGGTTATAAGGTGACAATGCAGAAATGCGATCCATATCTTAATGTGGACGCAGGTCTTTTAAACCCAGTCGAACACGGTGAATGTTATGTGACGCATGATGGGGTTGAGACTGATCTTGATCTTGGCCACTACGAAAGATTTCTCGATTTTGAAACAACAAAATACTCTGTTACACTCTCTGGTTCTGTCTTTAAAGAATTGATTGAAAAAGAACGTGCTGGTGGATTTGGTGGGAAAACCGTTCAACTTATCCCACATTTTACAAATATTGTTCAGGAAAGAATTGAAAAAGCATCGAAGGATTCTGATATTCATATTGTTGAGATTGGTGGTACTGTTGGTGACTACGAAGGCTTAGCATTTATTGAGGCAATCCGTCTTTTCGCAAACCGCGTTGGAAGAAGAAACTGTCTCTATGTCGATGTTGTCTACGTTCCTTGGATTAATACATCAAAGGAACTTAAGACTAAGCCGGCACAGAATGCACTTAAAGACCTTCGTGGTTTTGGTATTATTCCTGACATTGTTTGTCTCAGAACAGAGAAACCTGCTGACCGTGAGATTTGCGAGAAAGTTGCAAGATTTGCGGGTATTTCTGAAGACGCAGTAGTGAATTTGCCTGATATTGATTCAGTTTATGATGTCCCATTTAATGTACTTGGCTCTGGTGTACTTTCAATATTGAATGATTTTGTAAATGATGAAAGCAAGCCTGATATGAGTAGGTGGGAAGATTTCTCGAAACGTCGCTCAAAGATATATGATAAATCAGTCAAGGTTGGTCTTGTTGCAAAATATGTTGGCAATGAAGACACATATATCTGTGTCACAGAGGCTTTGAAGGCGGCTGCTGCTTGGGCGGAAGTAAATGTTGAAATCGAATGGATTAATGCTGAAAAACTCGGTGACGGTGATGAAAAAACGAAAAAACAGCTCGATGAAGTTGATGGGCTTGTTGTGCCTGGTGGCTTTGGCGTTCGTGGTACCGAAGGAAAGATTGCTGCGGCAACTTATGCTCTCGAAAACGACAAACCGTATCTTGGGCTCTGTCTTGGTCTTCAAATGGCATGCGTTGCGGCTGCTCGCCGTGCAGGCTTAAAGAAGGCAAACTCTGAGGAATTTGATCCAAAGACTAAAGAAAATGTTGTTTATATTATGGAGGGGCAGAAAGGTAAGGAGTCTACTGGTGGTACGATGCGTCTTGGCGATTATCCAGCAGTTCTTAAAGCAAAGACAAAGACAGCAGAGATTTATCGTAAGGCGATTGATTCACTTGCTTCTGGTAAGGTCTCCGGTACGGAAGGATGGTGGGGAAGCTATCTTAAAGATGGTACGGTAAAGACGATTGAACGCCATCGTCATCGCTATGAAGTCAACCAGAAATTCCTCAAAGATATTGAGAAAGGCGGTGTCATCGTTTCAGGTACATCTCCTGATGGAAAACTTGTCGAATTTGTCGAGGCTCCAGATAAGAAATTCTTTGTAGCGACTCAATCGCATCCGGAATTCAAATCTCGTCCTTTGACGGTTCATCCGCTCTTTGTGGAGTTTGTTAAGTCGCTTTAAAATACATTACCGCTTCAGCTTTATCTGAGGCGGTTTTTGTTGTATAATTATAGATATGGAAGACATAAAAGATAGACTTAAGAACGCAATTTCCGAGCTATATGGGATTGATGTTGAGCCAAATGTTACGGAAGCCCCAAAGAATTTTGATGCAGACTATTCAACAAATGTGGCAATGCAAATCTGTAAGCAGATTAGTAAAAATCCTCGTGAGGTTGCGGATGAGATTATCGAAAAAATGTCTAATTCTGGCTACAATATTGAAATAGCTGGGCCTGGTTTCTTGAATTTTAAGTCTTCAGATGAATATTTTAAAGCAAAAATTGCTGATTTTGGCTCGAAATTTACTGAATCTATATCACACGATGAATATTCTGGGCAAACTGTGATTTGTGAATTCTCGGATCCAAATCCATTTAAGGTTCTTCATGTTGGACACCTTTATACATCAATTGTCGGTGATTCGATTTCGAGAATTGTTGAATTCGCAGGCGGAAAAATCATTCGTGCAAACTTTGGTGGTGACGTCGGCTTACACGTCGCAAAAACTCTTTATGCTGTAATAAAGAACAGTGAAGATACTTCTAATATTGAAACGATTGCGAAGTGCTATGTTGATGGTACACGAGCATATGAAGAAGATGAGGCTGCGCATGAAGAAATCACACAGCTAAATAAAGAGATTTATGCGATTGCGGCAAGTGGACCAGATTTCAGATATGAAGATACTGTAGAAGCAAAGATCGCCGAACTTTATTGGAAGGGCCGCGAGGTTTCTTATGATTATTTCAAGGCATTTTATGCGCGAATTGGTCTTAAATTTGACAAATATTATCCTGAATCAACAGTTGCGCCACGTGGGCTTAAGGAAGTTAAGGAACATGTTGGTACGGTCTACGAGGAAAGTGATGGTGCGATTGTTTATAAAGGCGAGAAAGATGGCCTTCATACGCGCGTATTTATTAACAATAATGGACTTCCAACTTATGAAGCAAAGGATGTTGGTCTAATTTTCACAAAGTATGATGACTTTAAGTTTGACAAATCGATTGTTATCACTGGAAACGACATTATCGATTACATGAAGGTTGTACTTACCTCTATTTCGAAGTATGCGCCTGAACTCGTTGAAAGAACCCTTCATCTTACCCATGGAAATGTCCGTCTTCCTGGAAACGAGAAGATGAGCTCGAGAAAAGGAAACTTCCTTAAGGCAGTTGATGTGCTTGAGGCCGTGAATGAAGCGCTCAAAAAGGAGCATGGTAGTGTAGACGAGAAGATTTCGCTTGGAGCAACTAAGTATGCACTTCTTAAATATAAAGTTGGTGGAAACATTATTTTCGAACCTGAAGAATCAGTAAAAATGACTGGAAATTCTGGTCCATATCTCCAATATTCTGCAGTTCGCGCTGCGAAAATAATTGGCAATCTTTTGCAGAATGGTGTTTCATCGGCAAAGAATAGCTGGGAGTTAACGGATAGAGAACGTGAATTGATCAAGAAAATTATTGCTTATCCTGAAGAACTTAAGGGAGTTATTTCGGAACTTGCTCCAAATAAACTTTGTACCTATCTCTATGAACTCGCACAGGAATTTTCAAGATTCTACGAAACAACAAAGGTTGCTGGTTCAGAATATGAATATGAACGTGGACAAATTGTACTTGCATATCTTAAAGTATTAACTCACGGCTTAGGACTTCTCGGAATTGAAGTTCCAGAAAGGATGTAAATGAAGAAAGCAAAACTTCTCTGGGTTGATCTCGAGATGACTGGCCTCGAGCCAAAGAAAGACAGAATCCTCGAGGTTGCATGTATCGCAACTGATTGGGATTTCAATGAAGTCGCGAGAATGACTGCGGTTTGTAAGGTTTCTGAACGCTTAATGAAGAAACGCATGGTTGGTGAGTTCTGGGAGAAGAATCATGAGTCTTATGAACAACTCATCGCACAAAACAAGACAGGAAAGAAGAGTACTGAAGTTGAGGCGGAAGTACTTAAATTTGTCGATAAATACTTTGGTGACGAGGTAATTTTAGCTGGAAATTCAATCCATCAGGATCGTAGATTTATCCGTAATGAATGGAAGAAGCTCGATGCTAGACTTCATTATCGTATGTTTGATGTTTCGGCATGGAAAGTCTACTTTGAGAACGCGATGAAGATTAAGTTTACGAAGCGCGATGCACATAGAGCGCTTGATGATATCGAGGGCAGTATTGAAGAAATTTCGTACTATCTTGAAAAAGTTAAGGGTTCAAAATTTGAAAAGAAAAAGAGGTAAAAATGGAATTTAGAATTGAAGAAGTTTCAGGAATCGGCGAATATTCATTCGAAGATTTGATGGTTAAGGAACGCAAGGAAGGGAAGATTTTTCTCGCTCCAAACGGTAAGGCTTTCGCGATTTTGCATGAAGGTAAAACGATCGAAGTCCGTACGGACGGAAATCTTTCAAAGGTGCTTCGCGAGAAATATGAAAGTGTAATGCAATCGAGATATTTCGGACGTGGTGGAATTGAAATCGTGCTTTCCGGACAGATTGAACAAGACCAATTATATGATCTTGTTAGACTAAGCTATAACATGACAATCGCATAAAAAATAACCCCCGTCTTGGGGGCTATTTTTATTATTTCTTCGAAGTATTCTTCTTGATATCTTCGAGAAGAGCGATAATTTTTTCGTCGTTTGTCGGCTCTTTCTTTTCAGATTTTTCTTCTTCTTTTTTGATGTCGAGCTTTAACTTATTGATAAGTTTTACAAAAATGAAGACACAGAAGGCGACAATAAGGAAGTCGACAACTGCTTGGATGAAATTACCATATTCGAGGCGGACACCTGCTCCGTCACCGAGCCAATTTGGAATAGTGACATAGAGATCAGAGAAGTCGACACCGCCAATAATGCTACCAACGATTGGCATGATAACGTAATTGACGAGTGCGGTAACGATTTTTCCGAAAGCACCACCAATGATAACACCTACGGCGAGATCGATAATGTTGCCTTTGTTAATAAAGTCGGAGAATTCCTTTACGACTTTTGGTTGTTTCTTGCTGAGTTTTGTGGCTGCGGCGTTTGCACGAGCTTTTGCAGCTTTCGCAGCATCTGTAACTTTGTTTCCCATAATACTTTTATTATAGCACGAAAACATAAGGAAAAGCGTTGTCACTGGATAGTGTTTATGCTAAAATGGAGATAACCAGTGAGGTTTTATGAGTTTAGAAATTGCTCGCGGAAAAGAGAAGGGGATTCTTGGTAAGCTCGGAATTTTTTCGAGTTTTTTGGTGTTTGCAGCGGTGGCAACATGGATTTACTCACCAATTTTAGGTTCAAACGCTGATAGTAATTTGACGACGCATGTAGGTGCGACAATCCATCAAGTTGCGGCAGTGAATATTGATGTTTCTGAACTCGTTCTTAACATTGCACCTACTCCTTCTGGCGCGTTCGCTTCGGATTCTCTAACAGTTAATGTATCGGTAAATAGCCCTGCTGGGTTTGAATTATATTTTTCTTCAGATGGCGATAGCGCAGACCTAGTTTCACCGTCTACATCGGAAGTGATTTCTTCGGATTTTGATGGCACTGTTACTAGTTCAACAATGGCTGCTAATACGTATGGCTATAGTTTAGATAATGTGGACTTCTTAAAGGTCCCGGCAGTCTCAGAACCGGTAGTGCTTCGAAATATTGACCATTTCCCAGAGACGGCTGAGAAAACGAATACGATTTATATTGGAACGAAGATTTCATCAAGTCTTCCTTCTGGTGAATATTCTAGGGATGTGGTTTTTACTGTGGTTGCGCATGAACCAATCGATACGACCCCTATTATGCAGGAGTTCGAATATGACGATCTGACAAATGTTGGCGATTCGATTGTTCTTAAGGACGCACGCGATGGAAGTAAATATACCGTGAAAAAGCTTGCGGATGGCAATATTTGGATGACACAGAACCTTCGCATTGCTAATAAGACTATTTCGTCTGATGATTCGAACTTGCCAGCAGGTGTAACTTATACAATCCCAGCAAGTAACCTTTCTGATTTCACTGAAGATTATGATACAGGTGCAGTTTATATAGATTCAACTCACGGTGGTTATTATAATTTCTATACTGCTACGGCTGGGTGGGGAACACAGGCTATGACATCTGGTAGTGCACCAATGGATATTTGTCCTAAAGGCTGGAGGCTCCCTACCGGCGGTAGTAATGGTGAATTCAGTAAGCTTTATAATAGCTATAATTCATATAGTTTAATGCAAGGCGACCCTGGGTTTACTCTGGATGGCATGGTGGATGATGGGACCCAATATGATGGTACTGGCGCTCCTGCTGGTTACTTCTGGTCTTCTGCTGTCTATTATTCTTCTGTTAGTGGCTATAATGGTGCTTATGTTTTATCATTATATAATTCACAGGTTGATCCAGCGGATACATATTCAAAATTCTATGGATATCCTGTTCGTTGCGTGAAGCCTGCACCAACCCCGACGATGCAATCGTTTGATAAGAGCACTCTCGCAAATGTTGGCGATTCAATGCAACTTGAAGATGAACGTGATGGTATTTTCTATACCGTAAAGAAGCTTGCCGATGGTAACGTCTGGATGACCGAAAACCTTCGCCTCATCAACAAGACCATCTCAAGTACAGACTCCAACCTCCCATCTGGCGAAACCTACACTGTCCCAGCAAGTAACCTTTCAAGCTTCACATCCTCATTTAACACAAATTCAGCATACCTAGATTCAACCTATGGTGGCTACTACAACTTCTATACCGCAACAGCTGGCTGGGGAACAAACAGCGTAACGAGTGGTAATGCTCCGAAAGACATCTGTCCTAAAGGTTGGCGTCTCCCAACCGGTGGTGAAACTGGTGAGTACCAGACTCTCTATGCTGCCTACGCAGATTACGCAGAGTTCAAGAACGCACTTCGCTCTCCACTTTCTGGCTATTTCAAATATGCTGAAGTAAACCACATTGGAAGCTACGGTTCCTTCTGGTCTAGTACTCCAGTTGGTGATGACCGTATGTACAGCCTAGACGTCCGCCTCGCTAGTGTCCCAAGTGACTTCACTAGCTACCGTACTGCTGGTATTTCTATCCGCTGCGTAAAAGCAGATACAGCTATAAAACGAGTAGTAATGCAGGAAATAGATAATTGGCGTGATACACTCGCAATTAATGAGAGTGCTATTGCTACTGACAACCGTGATGGCAAAGAATACTGGGTGACTAGACTTCTAACTGATTCAACTATCCCAGATGGCAGAGCAGACTGTACTGGTGAAGGTGCAAACCGCGTCTGTACCCAGATTTGGATGACGCAGAACCTAGACTTAGACCTGGCGGCCGGCACCAAGACTTATACTCATGCCGATACCGATCTCGGCTGGAGCAATGGCGATACGAATGTAGTCTGGACCCCGCAGGTAGCCACCGTCACTGTTTCTAGCCAATTTCAAAATACAACCATTACGGAAAAATCTTATGATCTAGGCAGTGATACGTACTATTACACATCTGGTTCTACTAGTAATGATAGATCTTATACTCTTGCTCCATGCGTGGCTGCTGGTTATTCTGAAAATGATTGTAAACACTATCATTCTGGCAATCTCTATAATTATTATGCTGCTACTGCTCTTGGCGCTACATCCGGAGGT
>JAEEGK010023274.1_pt1 | contig 12934 bp, 7 predicted proteins | sample 8958771 | NCBI WGS metagenome assembly JAEEGK01 (sample SAMN16246547, study PRJNA631951) | gut metagenome | biome: gut microbiome; feature: rumen; material: SC-attached | host: Bos | place: Iran: Karaj | collected 2018-10 | reverse complement strand
CGTCTTTTCGACCGCATCATGGACAATTCCAAAGTGCTCGCCGCCACAGGCATGAAGCAAGAGAATCTCATGAAGCTCTACGACGGCCTGAAATATGAAATCTCCCGCTGCCCAAAGGACCATCCATGGCCTGTCAACAAGCGGATCGATGATTTTCTCGCTGCCATTAAATAACACAACAACCTGAACACCAACAAAAAAGGAAGATAATATGGAAACCTGCCGTTTTACTTTTGATTGTGACGTTCCAGTTTTGAGAGACACCGACATTCTTGTGGTCGGCGGTGGTCCCGCCGGTCTCGCCGCCGCCATCTGCGCTGCAAGGCGTGGAAAGAAAGTCGTTCTCGCCGAACGACTTTTCTGCCTCGGCGGCACCGCTACCAGCGGTCTCGTCGGTCCGTTCATGACCTGCACGGATCCGGAAGGCAAAAAGATGATCATCAAAGGCTTCTACGCCGAACTCATCAACCGCCTCATCGCCGCAGGCGGCGCCATTGATCCAATGTCCATCGAAAACGGCGACGGCTATTCGTCGTGGCATTCAAAAGGCCACCGCAATGTTGCGCCGTTCAATTCGGAAGTCCTCAAGACGGTCGCCGAAGAGATGTGCGAAGAAGCGGGCGTTGATGTCCTCTATGGCTTGCAGTCCATGGATGTTAAGAAGAACGGCAGCAAGCTGGACGGTGTCTTCTTCCTTGCAAAGGAAGGAGTTGTGTTCATCAAGGCGAAAGAAGTTATTGACTGCACAGGCGACGGCGACGTCGCCGCCATCGCGGGTTGCCCCATGTTCAAAGGCGACGACCAAACTGGCGAAATGCAGGCCGCCGGGCTCTTCTTCTCCATCGACGGCATCGATGAAGCGAAACTGTTGGAACGCCGCGCAGCGCAAGGCGAAATGTCCATGCGCTACACGCCGGAAATCGAAACCGCCATGGCCGCAGGCGAATATCCCATTCCGCGCAAACGGCTTGGTCTCTACAAAAGTTGCGACGGCACATGGCGCTGCAACATCACACGCATTCCGGACGTCGATGGCTCCACCACTGAAGGGCAGACCGCCATCATGCTGACGGGCCGCAAACAGATCATGGCTATTTTGAAATTCCTCCGCAAATACGTCCGCGGCTGTGAAAACATCCGCCTCGTCGAAACCGCCACCATGCCAGGCATTCGTGAAACACGCCGCATCCACGGCGATTTCGTCCTCCATGAACAGTCGCTTATCGACGGCGAAGTCTTCCCCGACACGATTCTCGTCTGCAGCAATTCGCGCGACACGCATATCGGCCTCGGCGGCATCTACATCCCATCCACTACCAGTTATACCCTCCCCTACCGCATGCTGTTGCCGCATGGCATCGACAATCTTCTTGCCGCCGGCCGTAACGTATCTTGTGACCGTCCAGTGCTTTCCGCCATCCGCGTCATGCCGCCATGCTTCGGTCTCGGCGAAGCCGCCGGCAACGCCGCCGCCATCGCCATCGAACAGAACTGCGCATGTGCGGACATCGATGTCAAACTCCTCCAGCAGCGTCTTTCCTCCGAAAACGCCTGTCTAGAGAAATAAAAAGTTCCCTTTTATCCCTTCCCTCTTTTATCCCTTAACTCCCTTCTAATCCCTTTATTTCCAGATTTTTCACTAAGGAGCACACCATGTATTTCACAGGTTTTGCAGACGAAGCCGCCAAAGATCTCGCAGGCCAGATCAAAGCCACAAAGGAACTCGGCTGGACGAATATCGAATCCCGCGCCATTGACGGCGTCAATATCCATGACCTCCCGCAGGATCAGTTCGACCGTGCGGCGGATGCTTTGGACGCCGCTGGTATCAAAATCAACTGCTTCGGCTCCGCCATCGCCAACTGGGGCAAGAAAATCACGGAACCGTTCGATTCGTCTCTCGCGGAAACGGAACGCGCCATCCCGCGTATGAAACGCCTCGGAACTAAACTCATTCGCATCATGAGCTTCGCGCGTCTCGATGACCGCGAGCCCAACGACCAGATGGAAGAAGAACGTTTCCGCCGCCTTCGCATTCTCGTTAAGATGTTCTTGGACAACGGCATCCAGCCTGTCCACGAAAACTGCATGAACTACGGAGGCATGGGCTGGCCTTTCACGTTGAAACTGCTCGACAACGTGCCCGGCCTCAAGCTTGTCTTTGATACAGGCAATCCCGTCTTCACGTTGGACAAATCCAAGCCAAAACCGTATCCGCAGGAATCCAGTTGGGAGTTCTACGAACACGTTCGCGACCACATCGTCTATGTCCATATCAAAGACGGAACTTACGATGTAGCAACGAAGAAGACCACCTACACATGGCCTGGCGAAGGCGACGGCGACGTCAAGAAAATCGTTGCGGATCTCATCAAAAACGGCTATGACGGCGGCTTCTCCATGGAACCGCATATGCAGCTTGTCTTCCACGACGCATCCGTCACCGCCCATGCCCAAGCCATGTATGACAACTACGTCGAATACGGCCGCCGCTTCATGAAAATCGTCGAAGACTGCAAGAAGAAGTAACGACGGCGTCTCGCCGTCGTGCGGTATACTGGGACTTCTGGGACTACTGGGACTACTGGGACTACTGAGACTACTGAGACTACTGAGACCCAAATGGTTGTCCTATCTGTCCCATCCGTCCCATCTGTCACATAAGTCACAGTATCAGCTAAATTTGTGTCGCCACCCATAATAGAACAGCAATATGAAACGCATCAAAATCGGTCAGTTGGGCATCGGGCACAACCACGGCTCCGCCAAAATGGAGGCGTTGCGGAAACTGCCAGAGCTGTTTGAAGTCGTCGGCGTCGTCGAAAGCGATCCGACATGGTATGCAAAACGCTCTTCGCTAGCCGCTTACAAAGACATTCCCTTCATGACTGAAGACGAGTTATTCGCCATTCCTGGCCTCGAAGCCGTCACCGTTGAAACCGACGGCTTCGATCTGGTCACCACCGCCATCCGCGCCGCGAAACGCGGCCTTCACATCCATCTGGATAAGCCTGCGGGGCAGTCACTTGGAGATTTCCGTCAACTCATCGACATCTGCAAAAATAGCAATTTGGCGTTGCAACTCGCCTACATTTACCGTTACAATCCAGCCATTAAGTTCTGTCTGGAAGCCGTCCGCAAAGGCTGGCTGGGCGACATTTTTGAAGTCCATGCCGTCATGAGCCGTTACGACGGCGACAATCCAAACTACCGCCGTTGGCTCGCGCAATTCAAAGGCGGTGCCATGTACATCTTCGCAGGCTATCTCATCGACTTAGTTATCAGCATGTTAGGCAAGCCGGTCAACGTCACGCCGTTCATGCGGCAGACGCAAAACGACGGCCTCATCGACAACGGTTTGGCCGTTCTCGAATATCCCGTCGCCACCGCCACCGTTCGCGTTTCCGTGGCGGAAATCGACGGCATGAAACACCGCCGTCTCATCGTCTGCGGCACGAAAGGCTCCTTCGAACTCTGCCCAATCGAACCGCCTGGCAATGAATACTACACGCGGCATCTCACGCCGCGCCTTACACTTAAATATGATACGGAAGAATACAAAGCGGGAACTCACGTCGTCGATTGCGGCACTATGAACGACCGCTACGCAGGCCAGTTGGAAGAATTCTTCCACATCGTCCGCAGTGACATGCAAAATCCGTATCCATACGAACACGAATATCTCCTCCACGAAACGCTTCTCGCCGCTTGTGGCTTCCCTGGCCTTGGTCTTTGATTGCACTATTATTCTTATTCGATATTTTTTTATATAAAAGAGCATAAACATGAACGAAATCATCAAACTCTGGAACAACCGCCAAATCGTCACCCAACAGGCCGCGCCGTCCATCACCACCTATCTGCTTAATGATGACGCCCCGCATGGCGCCATTCTCGTCATTCCGGGAGGCGGCTACGGCGGTGTCTGCGAATCAACGGAAGGCTACGCTATCGCACGTCGTTTCAACGAATTAGGCTTCCACACATTCGTGCTCAACTATCGTTGCCAGCCGCATCGTTTTCCAGAGCCGCAGCAGGATGCCATCCGCGCCATGAAAATCATCCGCGGCAACGCCGAAGCGTGGAAAATCATTCCAGACCAAATCGCCGCTTGTGGATTCTCCGCAGGCGGTCATCTGACCGCCTGCCTGGGAACGCTACAAGACGAAGGCATAGATGCCTCGGATCAAGATGAATATGACAACGTCGATCCATGGCCGACCGCCCTCATCATGGGCTATCCAGTCATTTCTCTCGAAGGATGGAGCAACGTCCACACAGGCAAGAATCTGCTCGGAGACAAATATGCCGAACTGAACGTCAAATACTCTCTTCAATATCGCATCAACGAAAAGACGCCGCCATCATTTGTTTGGTGCACATTCGCCGATCAAATGGTTCCCTATCAGAACAGTTTGCTCTTCGCGGACATCATGGGCAAGGCTGGTCGGCCCTGCGAACTCCACATCTTCCCCTACGGCGCCCATGGCATGCTGCTCGGCATCGACACGCTCGACATCGGTCAATGGACGTCTCTCGCCGCCAACTTCCTCCGCACACAGTGGAAACGTCAATCACTGGCGGAAGGTTCGGAAGAGCGCAAAGCTTTCGACGACCTCTACACAAATGCCGTCCAAGCCAAACTGGAACCGCCACGATAGTATTTTCAATTGAGCATTAATCATTAATCATTAATCATTAAAAGGAGCCCCCATGAAACTGCTCTGTTCCCTGCTGGCCACCCTGTCCGTCGCCGTTTTCGCGCAGCCATCCGTCTTCCCGTCGCAGGAGGACTTGATGAATCCGAAAAAATGGACCGTCAATTCATCCGGTGCCATGACCATCTCCTTTGACGAAGTGGAGCAGGCCCTTCGTTTCGACGTCACGTTCCCCGCAAACGTTGATAAATGGATCTATCCGAAATTCCGTATCAAGTCTCCCGTGACGTTCAACGGCGCGAAAACCATGACGTTCGACATGAAGATTGCCCCCACGCCAGATTTCAATGGCTTCGTCACCTGCCTTCTCATGTTAGGCGGCAGGGCCGGCTATGAACCTGCCGAGCCTGGACAATGGAAGACCATTACGCTTGACCTTACACATCTGGATCTCAATTCGGCCAACGAATTGCAACTCGGCATGAATCCCAAATATTTGAAACACACATATTTCGTAAAAAATATCCGCTTTGGAGGAACACCCATGGAACGCGTTTATCAACCTGCCATCACGACTGACGCCCCGTCAACCGTCTTCTTTGAAAATTCCGAACACGTCTTCAAGGCCACTCGCGTCCTCCCGAATCTCCGCTACACTGTTGAGGATTGGCATGGCAACGTCCTCCTTCAAGGCGCATGGCCCGCGGACGGCAAAGAACCATTGGTCATTCCGCCGCAAAAGCCTGGTTACTACATTATTAAAACGACCAATGATTCAGATATAAACTTACGCGACTATTCGTTCACAGTCATCGTCGATCCCGCCAAACGCGTCTTCCCGAAGGACTCCTTCTTCGCGATGGATGCCGCCCTCAGTTGGGTCAGCCGTCCTGGCACTTTCGAATGCCCATGGTATGATGGCGACACCTATCGACTCACCGCCGACCTCTGCAAATGGGCAGGCCTCATCCATATCCGCGAACGCCTTTCATGGAATCAAACACAGCAGAAGCCTAACGAACCGCCGCAATACGGTCATTATCTCGACAACGCCAAAATGTGCAAAGAGCGTGGCATCTACATTTCCGGCATGTTCCACGATTCCGCCAATTGGGCGGACCGCATCGAAAAGCTTCCCGCCAATCTCGCCGCTCTCTATACATATTGTAAATATAACGCGGAAGTCTTCGGCGACTGCATGCTCGACTGGGAGTTCTGGAATGAGCAGGACATCGGCTTCGCTCCAGAAGCCGCATGGGACTATGCCGCCGCCTTCAAAGCCGCCTATCTTGGCTTCAAGGCCGGCAAGAAAGACATGCCCGTCACCTTCGGCGCCATCTGCGCAGGCCCGCTGAATCCGTACGTCTATACGATGTTCGAAAACGATTCCGCCAAATTCAGTGATTTCGCCAATTTCCACACCTACGCCCCCATCGCCAACTATCCCGCCTTCTACAACGAAATCCACAAGCTTCTCGACGACATCGGTCGCTCGGACTGGGAGGTATGGATCACCGAATGCGGTACCAATCTCGAAGGCAACTCCACAGGCGACGGTGTCAAGAAAGGCTTGAAGGCGCATTCTCCTGAACAAGAGATGATTCTGGCCGAATTCTATCCGAAATCGCAGATCGCCCACATGATGGGCGGACTCATTCGCAACTACTATTTCGTCTTCGGCTCCTACAATGAACGCAACGGCACGAAAGACTGGGGCATCATCCGCCGCGATGGAACGGTAAAACCTTCCTACGCAACGATCTCCACGATGACCAATCATCTTAATCCGGCCAAGCTCGCTGGCGAAATCGCCGTCGATGACAAAGTGAAAGTCTATCTCTTCGACCAGCCCGACGGCTCCCAGACGCTCGTCTATTGGGCCGTCTCCGAAGTCGATACAAGCCGCGGCTCCAATCTGAAAATCACGACGAACAACGCCACGACGTTCACCCTCCCGCTCGCTGACGGCGAATACGCCGCGACGGATATGGTCGGCACGCCTTTCACCGTCACCGCCGCCAACGGCATCGCCACGCTAAATGCCACCCGTTGGCCCGCCTACATTGACGGAATCCACGGCCTTTCCGCCACGAAGAAACCTGCCTACCCGCGCGGCAAGATGATTACCTACACGCCGTCGGCGGACGAAGATCTTACCGTCGTCATCCGCGTCGATGCTAACAAAGACGACTTTAAGTCTTCCAACCGCAAGTCTTTAGCGGAAATGCCCAACGAGACAGGACGCCTGAAAGTACAGGTCTGGAATCTGGACAATACGCCCAAGACAGGCCGCCTGCTCGTCGAAGGCGGCGTTCTCGACGGCATGCCTGAAACCATCGCCCTGCCCGCCATGGGCAAAGTCGAGTTCGACGCAATCTACAAGCCGGCCCACGAAGAGAAGAGCTATGACACAAAGCTCGTCATCACAGGGCTTTTCAACGACAAGAAGTCATCCCGCTTCGTCATGCCCGTCCGCCTCATCGGCCTCTTCTTGAAGCGCTGCACATACACGATGATGGACAATCTCATGAAGCCGGAAGCATGGCGGCGCAACACGTCGGCGGATTCCTATTCCGTCGTCTATGACGAAGCTGAAAAGGCCCTCCGCTTCGATCTGGAATGGACGGATCCGGCCAAAGATCGCTGGTTCTATCCGGAACACATTTTGCAACTGCCGCAGGAGTCGCTGGAAGACGTCTTCGCCGTCCAGTTCGACGTCAAATCCGTGCAGGACAAGGTCGAAAACGACTTCAAGACCGCCCTCCTCATGCTCGTTCCCCACAAGGAAAATCAAACAGGCGGCTACAGAGGCGTCGGCTACGCTTCGCCACTGACCACATGGGAGACGCGCCGCCTTGTCATTCAAGATGTCGCAAACAGGAAGGACATCCAGATGATCCGCATCGGCGCCAATCCGGTCGGCCACAAGCTGACCTACTGGATCCGCAACATCCAGTTCATCCACTCCCCGAAGAAGTGAACGTGACTTACATAAAAACAAACAGGAGCAACCATGAACAAACGTCATCAGTTGATTCTGCTTCTTGCCGCCATGACGTGCGCCGCGGCGCCACAGTTTCCGTCTCCGCAAGATCTCATAACGCCAAGTCGTTGGCGTTCAAATTCTTCCGGAAGCATGCGCATGACAAAGGATGAAGCGGAACAGGCTCTCCGAATCGATGTCACATTCTCACCGACCGTTGACAAATGGGTCTATCCGTATTTTGATCTTCGGCGGTATGAAACCATCAATGGCGCGACGTCGTTGGACTTCGAAATCTGCGTCATCGAACCGAAGGAGGATTACAAAGGTTGCCGCGAAGGTAACGCATTCGTCAACGGCTTCATCAAATATCCGCCGCCGAAGATGGCCAATCTCTGGCAAAAAGTTTCCATCGACTTGACGCAGAAAGATTTGTCAAAAATCGCCACCTTTCAGCTCGGCCTCAATCCATACAATCTCCAAATTGCATTCCTTATGAAAAATATCCATTTCAATGGCACGCCCCAAGCCCCCCAGCTCGATCCAACCATCGTAACGGACACTCCCGGCAACGTTTTCTTCCAAGGCGACAAGCCTGTCCTACAGATGACAACTGCCGTCAAAGGCCTTGCTTACACGCTTTTGGACTGGCATGGAAAGACACTGCAAAGCGGTGACTGGCCGCAGGATGGCACGGAGCCGCTGTCGCTTCCCGCTCTGCCAAACGGTTACTACATTGTCAACACGACGAATACGGACGGCAAAACCGTACCGTCGTTCAATTTCACGATCATTCCGCATCCATCAACACGGAAATATCCGCACGATTCGTTCTTCGCTGTCGATTCCGCCCAAAGCTGGCTGGCCGCCCGCGGCAAATTCAATTGCCGCTGGTATGACGGCGACACATACCGTCTCGTCTCCGATCTCATCGCATGGGCAGGCTTTCCGCATGTCCGCGAACGCCTGACATGGGGCGGTGTCAATTCCAAACGTGATGAATTCAAATACGGCGAATACATGCGGAACGCGGATATGCTGAGAGAACGCAACATACTGATTTCAGGCATGTTCCATGATGCGCCAGGCTGGACGGACAATCCGCTGGGCATTCCAAAAGATCTAGTGGGAGTCTTCACATCCTGCAAACAGCTCGCAAAGGATTTCGGCGACCGCATGGGCGATTGGGAGTTTTGGAACGAACAAGATATCGGCTTCTCAAGAGCTTCTGTTTGGGACTACACCGCCGCCATGAAGGCTGCCTGCCTCGGCTTCAAAGCGGGCAAACCGGACATCATCGCCGCTCCGGGCGCCGCCTGCGCAGGCGTTTTCACCACCTACCATCGCGCCATGTATCTCAACGACGCCGCCAAATACACGGATGTCATGAACTACCACACCTACGCGCCACCATCGAACTATGCCGCGATTGATACAGAGTTGCACAAGTTCCTTACGGATAACGGCATAGCGAACCGCGCCATCTGGTTCACCGAATGCGGCACCAATCTGGAAGGTCATTCCTCACAAGACGGTGTCATGAAAAACATCAAGGCCCATTCGCCTGCACAGGAGATGCTCCATGCGGAATTCTATCCAAAATCACAAATCTACCACATGATGCAGGGCGTCGCCCGTAATTACTTCTTCGTCTTCCCGCCATACAATGAAGCGGAAGGCGCCAAGGACTGGGGCACCATGCGCCGCGACGGCTCCGTCAAACCCGCCTATGCCGCCATGTCCACCATGATGGCCCATCTGGTCGATGCGAAACTTCTCGGCGAAATCAAGCTAAAAGACAATCTCAAGGCCGTTCTTTTCGAACGGCCGGACAAATCGCAAGTGCTTGTCTTCTGGCAACTTTCATACATCGATTCACGCGAGAATCCAAAAGCGCCAGAAACAATTACACTCAAACTTGCCGACGGCAATTACACGATTACGGATATGCTCGGAACGCCTTCAGCCGTCACTGCGACCAAAGGCCAAATCACTCTCACGGCGGATCGCTATCCCGCCTATCTCAGCGGAATTCATGGTCTTGCGGCAGACATCAAACCTGTTCCCGTTGGTGAAATCGACCGACATCTCAATCAGCCTGCGGATGAAGATCTTACGGTCATTTTCCGCGCGGAACTCAACGACGATGATTTCGTCATCACCGGACAGAAAGCCGTCGCCGAAATGCCGCACACAGAAGGTCGCCTGAAAATCATTGTCTGGAATCTTGAAAACACCGCCAAAACGGGAATCATCAACGCCGAAGGCGGCGAATTCAGCGGCATTCCGCAAACCGTCACCATTCCCCCAATGGGCAAGACGGAATTCGATGCCGTCTTCAAGCCGCAAGTCGCCGAAGGCACTTTTAGCGGACATATCATTTTGTCAGGCGTTTTCAATGGTAGAAAGACGACAAAACTGGACATTCCTGTCAATCTCATCGCCCTCTTCCTGCAGAACTGCCGCCAGATTCCAATGGACTGGTCCAAGCCGTCAGATTGGGAGCAGAACACCTCCGCGACTTCCTATAAATGTGTTTTCGACGAGGCGGAAAACGCCCTCCGATTCGATGTCGAATGGAACAACCATGTGGACCGCTGGTTCTATCCTGTCCACACGCTCAAACAGCCGGAAGAATCTTTCAAAGATGTGCAAGGCATTCAGTTCGAAGTCAAAACGACGCAGAACAAAGTCGAGAATGATTTCAATTGCTCATACGTCATGGTCGCCTACAACACGCCAGACGACCAGACGATCCGCGTCATCAACTTCTCCTATCCTAGCCCGCTGACCACATGGGAGGTCCGCCGGATCATGTTCGACAAGACTCTCCCCACCGACGCCACCGTGAAGTTCCTCCGTTTTGGCTGCAATCCACGCGGCACGAAGATGAGCTACTGGTTAAAGAATATTAAGTATCTCTCCACGAAATAATTACGCTTCTAGGCCTCTAGAATACTAGAATTCTAGAAGCCTAGAGCATTAGATTATATTCAATCTACCATCTCAAAGAGATACACTTTAGACGCGCAGTCGCGGAAGTCCAATTCGTTGCACCAAATGCCGTAGTTCATGAGCACGTCGCCTGGGAAGACCTGCTGCTTCGCAGGCTCGACGGCGTCATCGACCAGACGGTATTTCTTCGCGGGATCCAGCCCGGGCACGGTGAAACGCGGCACACGTTTGATGTTGCCGTATTTTGTGCGGCGAACGACGGTCAGAACGGCCTGCTTTTGATCCTTCGCCGTACAGCACCACGCTTCCACTTCGTTCACTTTGAACATATCCGTCAGGCGGTAGTAATCGCCTTCGGAAATCGTGTCGTGGTAGCGATGATATGCTTTGTTGAGGCGGATGGCCGTCGCCTGTTCCTCTTCGTCAAGTTTCGTCAAATCAAGCTCATAGCCAAATGTTCCGGCCATCGCGACGTTGCCGCGCGTTTCGAATGGAATGAACCGTGCCGGCCCATGTTGTGCATTCACATGAGCACCCATGGACGCAACAGGATAAAGCAACGACGTGCCAGCCTGGATAATCAGACGTTCCATGGCGTTTGTGTTGTCGCTGCACCAAATCTGCGGCAGATAGTACATCATGCCCGCATCGAAACGACCACCGCCGCCCGAGCAACCTTCGATGAGAAGGTTCGGGAAGGCGTCGATGAGCATCTCGTTGAGCTTATAGACGCCAAGAATGTAGCGGTGGGCGACTTCGCCCTGCTGGTCAGCGGGCAGGACCTCGGAGAACACGTCTGACATGTTGCGATTCATGTCCCATTTGATATAGTCGATTCCCGCGCGGCCGATCAGCCCCGCCATCACATCGTACAAATGCTGCACAACTTCCGGACGGCTGAAGTCCAGAATCAACTGTGTGCGGCCATAGCAACGCGGACGGTTCGGAACGCACAGAACCCATTCAGGATGAGCACGATACAAATCGCTGTCCTCTGAAATCATTTCGGGCTCAAACCACAAACCGAACTTCATGCCCAACGCGTGGATGCCGTCCGCCAAATCCTTCATGTCGCCAATCTTCTTCTTGAATTCATACCAATCACCAAGTGACGATTTGTCGTCGTCGCGATGACCGAACCATCCGTCGTCCAAGACCAGCATTTCGATGTTCAGCTTCGCACCCATCTTCGCGATGTCCAGAATCTTCTGCGTATCGAAGTTGAAATACGTTGCTTCCCAGTTATTTACAAGAATTGGGCGGCGTTTCCCGTTCCATGGGCTGCGGATCAGATGCGACCGCATGAAATCATGCAGATTGCGCGACATTTTGCCGAAACCTTCACCAGACCGCGTCATGAACATTTCAGGCGTCTCGAAACTCTCGCCTGCGTTCAGTTTCCAGCTAAACAGGCCCGGATGGATGCCGATCTGCACGCGAACGTAGTCGAACTGATCGACTTCCGCCGCTTCAAAATGGTTGCCGCTGTATTCCAAAACGAACGCGAACGTCTCGCCCATGGTTTCCGTCGCACCAGGCTCGCAGAGGATCAACGCAGGCGAATGGACATGGCCCGTCGCACCACGCAGACTGCCCGTCGCCTGAATGCCATGCCGCAACGGTGTGCGCTCCAAATAGCGCTCGCGCGTCCAGCTGCCGTAGAAGTTCACCAATTCATAATGGCTCTTGCCAGTGAAATCCACCTGCGCACTCATGGCGCGTTCGAGACGGACAACTTTGTTGGACACATTCCTCACGATCGCCGAACGCGAAATCACATCATTGTCCGCAAACACGCTGTACAGCAGCGTCGTTTCCACGCCGCCGACTTCGTCCAGAAGCGTGATTTCCAAATTCGCCACATCTGTATCTTTCACGCCGACAAATGAGCTCGGAAGGCCGTGCAACGCGCGTTTTTCTTTCGTGATCTTATAGGAAACGAACCGCGAATCCGTCCATGCGGCGCCATCTTCCGTCTTGAAGGTCAACGCGGCCATGCGCATGTCACCGCTGTTGAAGCCAGCATACTCCTGTGGCAGCACATCCGGCCCCATGTTGCTATACTCACCCTTCCGCATCACGCAGAACGACGCGGGAGCGGGCCGCCCATGGCGCATGATCATGGTCGCAGGATCTTCCACCCGCGCACCATAATAGATGTGTTCAAGACGCCCGACGGGATTCGCGAAAAAGACGTATGACGTGCTCTTTGTCTGCAAATGGAACAGACGGCCATCGCATAAAACTTGAATCATGTTTTTCTCCTGTTATATGATTAGTTGTCGTGTTTGATATAGATGCCCATGTTCATGCCGCAGGGGCGGTAGTAGCCATTGGG
>JAEEGK010023271.1_pt1 | contig 12935 bp, 12 predicted proteins | sample 8958771 | NCBI WGS metagenome assembly JAEEGK01 (sample SAMN16246547, study PRJNA631951) | gut metagenome | biome: gut microbiome; feature: rumen; material: SC-attached | host: Bos | place: Iran: Karaj | collected 2018-10 | reverse complement strand
CGTTTCTTACAGCGGTATTCTTCTTTTTTCGTTTTCCGCCGCCTGATTCTCCAAACCTTGTCCAAATCTTACAGCGGGATTCTTGTTTTTTTATTTTCCGCCGCTTTTCGGTGCCCTGCATCAAGTTTTATGCCTTATAAGCGTCAAGCGCACTATACGCCGCACCCCAGATCCCGGCGTCGTTTCCGAGGGAAGCGAGCTCGAACTTGGGATCGCGCAGAACGTTCATGTTCGAAGGCACGTAGTACTTCTTAATAGTGTCCGTGAGGATGGTGCCTGCTTTCGAAACGCCGCCTCCGATAAGGAACACCTCAGGGTCGACAGTAGCAGCGATCCCCGAAAATGCCTGGGCGAGGTAGGAACACATGATCTCAACAACCTTGATTGCAAGCTCATCGCCTGCCTTAGCCGCATCACAGATGATCCTGGCCGAAAGGTTGTCTGCATTCAGTGATGTGGGCGGGCAATCGTCCGATGCAAGGAACTTCCTGGTAACTCTGGCAAGACCTGTCGCCGAAGCGTACTGCTCGAGATGACCCCTGCAGCCACAGCCACAGACATCCTCTTCGGCGGGGTTGACAAGGATGTGTCCGATCTCACCTCCACCACCGTGGGTGCCGCTGATGACCTTGCCGTCGACTATGATACCGCCGCCGACACCCGTGCCGAGCGTAACGAACACAAGATTACTGAATCCCTTGGCCGTTCCCTGCCACATCTCGCCGAGCGCTGCCGCATTGGCATCATTGAGAGCGGTACAGTTAATGCCTGTGAGCTCCTTCATACGGTCTGCCACGTTGAAGATCCCCCAGCCGAGGTTCGGGCACTTCATGACGGTGCCGTCCGACTTAACGGGCCCGGGCACGCCCACACCCATTCCGATCACATCGCCGTGGTCGATCCCGAGCTTACCGAGTGTATCTCTTACAGTCGCAGCTATATCCGCAGGCACTTTCTCGCCACCGTTGCCGCGATCCGTCCTGATCTCCCACTTCTGCACAAGCTCACCTTCACTTTTGAAGATGCCCAGCTTTACGGAAGTACCTCCAATATCTGTGCCTATAACATACTTAGACATAGTGTTCTCCTTATTCCTATTTCAGACTTCTCATAATCATGGTGCTATTTACTTCTATACTTTTTATATAGTGTATAGGTTTTTCCGCGTCGGTCAAACATTCCAAAAACAATTCGACGTCAGCGTTTTTGGAACGTTTCGGCCTGACAGGAAAAACCGTACGCAGAAATCCTAATACCCAGAGCATCTTCACAACTGAACGCCCGTGCCTCCGAAGGCGCGCTGGTACAGCTCCTTCGCTGCATCGTATCCCATCTTCTTCTGCCTGCAGTTTACGGCTGCGGACTCGCAGATGATTGCGAGGTTTCGACCGGGTCTTATGGGGATGTTGTGCGCAACGACATTGTTTCCGAGGAAGTTCACGTAGTGTTCCTCGAGACCCATCCTGTCGTACTCCTTGTCCCTGTTCCACTCCTCGAGATTGATGACGAGGTCGATCTGCTGCGTATTCTTAACGCATTCAACACCGAACAGCGCTTTAACGTTTATGATCCCGATTCCTCGAAGCTCGATAAAGTGGCGCGTCATCTCCGGAGCCATGCCTATAAGCGTATCATCGCTGACCTTCTTGATGATGACTGCGTCGTCGCTCACGAGACGATGCCCGCGTTTGATGAGCTCAAGTGCAGCCTCACTCTTTCCGATGCCGCTCTCGCCGGTGATCAGGATTCCTTCGCCATAAACGTCGACGAGGACTCCGTGGATCGTCATGCTGGGTGCGAGCTGGACGTTGAGCCACCTGATGATCTCGGCCATAAAACTCGATGTCGACTTGTCCGTAAGGAAGATCGCTACTCCGAGCCTTGTTGCCTCATCGATGATCTCCTGCTCGACCTCGAAGCCGCGACAGTAAACAACGCACGGGATCCCGAGCCCGAGGACCTTCTTCATCCTCTCGAGGCCGTCCTCCTGCTTGAGCATGTACGAACGCTCCACGTTACCGATGATCTGGACACGCTCCTTGTCGAAATTCTCCATGAAGCCCGCAAGCTGAAGCGCCGGCCTGTTGATGTCGGGCTTAGTGAGGTAGATGTTGGTGATATCCACATCCGGTGTAAGATTCTTAAGTGAAAACTTCTCCACGAGTTCGGTCAAAACGACCTTGTCTTTTTCTTCCATCATATACTCCTCTTTCTGCGATCTGTTTTTTCACAAACAAAAATACAGTTATTAAGACCGTCAAATATCCCTACAGCAGCAAGTAAAGCAGCGCCCCGAGCGCGATGAACACATCGGCCAGGTTAAAGATGATCCTTTTGATCGGCGCAACGCTTATGTAGTCGATGACGAACCCATGCCGGATCCTGTCGTACGTGTTCCCGATCGCACCGGCGAGAAGCATTGCGGCCGCCGGTCGCTTGCTCTTGTTCTCGTCATCCCTGACCGTGAGCCACAGTAAAAAAACAACGGCCAATACCGCAACGATGCTGACCGCAACGACAAGTCCGCGCTTGCCCTCACATTTGTTCATCGCGAAGCCTTTGTTGGTCGCCTTCTTGATGGTGATCTTGTTTTTTAGGAAGCTGCGCTCCCCCTTGCTCTTCGAAGCGGCGATCTTTAAGATCCTGTCAGCCGCGAATCCGGCTGCCGCCGTTATAAACGTTAATGGACAATTCATCTGTTTCCTCTTTAACTGCGTTTCTCACCCCTGCTTTTTCCGAAGGGAATATACGAACCTTTAGTCTCATCAATCCCCGCAGGGAATACGACAAACCTTTAAGCAGCTTCAATTCCCCAAGTGAATGATCAAATCTTTTAAGTCAAACACTTCAGCACTTTTCAACAAGTCCGCTCCACGGTACGAGTTCCGAGAGCTTAGGTGTGTGCGGCATCCTCCTGAACGAAGGATAATGTATGCAGACCTTGCGTGACTTTCTGTCCTCTTCAAGCTTCTTTTCGAGCAGCTGCATGTCGGGATCGTAGATGATGAACACGTTCTGATCCATCAAAAGTCCGGCATCCGTAAACGCGCAATATAGCTTGATGATGTTCATGTCGCTCTCATAAACGTTGATGCGGGCCGAAGGCGCGAGGTTGACGAGCTCTGCGGCATGGTAACCGAGTCCGAGCCCGACCACGTCATATTCCGCAATCCCCTTGCTGTACCAGGACCCCGCCAGCATAAACCCTTCATTGATCACACGCATATTGGTGTGGAGGTAGATGCTTCCTGCCGCCTTATCCGTAGAGGCGGTCTTTGCTTTTCTCTTGCTCCCGGGCTGCTCATCCGCATCGGTTGCGGGGAGGGGCGCCCTGAGTGTCATAAGCCCCGAGGAGGTGAACTCAACCGTGTACCCCTGTGCAAGAAGCTGCTCGGGAAGCATGGGCTCCTCAAGAAGTGCGTTGCGGTTGACCCTGAACCGCTCGCGCTCGTCCTCATGCGCAAGATAAGCCTCAGATCCGGGCTCGGTGGCAGCCGGAAGATCGGCATCGTAACGGAGCATCGAGACATCGATCTTAGCGCGCATGGTCTTAATGTTCTTTTTATAGGAATCCTCATCAAAAACGAGGAGGTCTTCTCTCTTGATGATCGTCTCCTGAACGGAGCAGATGAAAGGTGCAAGCTGCATCTCGTAAAGATCCGCAAGAAGCGTGTAGTCACGCGACTGCTTGGCATCGAGGAGTTTGGTAAGGATTTCCTCAACCGATTCGGTCGAGAAGTCAGAAAAATAATCCCTGTCCTTGATGACTGCATCACAAATACCGCTGATGCCGTCCCCGGTAAGGGATATCATTTCGAGCGCCCTGTCGTACATGCTCATGCGAAAACAGCATATGGCCCTGTCGACATATGCAAGGAGCTTTATATTTGAAAGAAATAACGTGTGTAACTTCTCATTCATATCCTGCCCCAACTGTATACTCTTGTGTTCCGATGCATCCCGCGTATCGTTCGCTGCGTCACCAAATACACTGACGAACTCACTCGCCCAGCATCCTGCGCTTCTCCGCGAGCTGTTTGAATGCCACGTACTGCGATAATGCCTGCGGAGGATTCACAACAACACATCCCACCTCGACACGTCCGTTCTGCATGACACGCGAACGAACCTGCTTGCACTCGAGCGAGAAACGATACTTGCCGTTCTCGTCCGTAAAATACACTATCATCCTGCGACCGTTATCAAAACCGGCAACATTGTCAACGATCAAACCGATGCCGTTGTTGCTGACGTCTCTGACGATGACACTCACCTTTTCGGCACCGTAATGCTCTGCTTTGCCCTCAAGCCCGAGATACTGCCTGTAATCCCTACGACGGTTGAACTCAATTCCGTCCCCGTTGATGTAGATAACGTGACAAAGCTTCTTTTTCTTGTAATAACCGGCTTTTATCTCGATCTCTTTCCAGATGATCATCTTCCCCAGAGCCTCGTGGAACAGAGAAACCTGCTTCCCGATGCCCGAAATATTAAAATTGACCATCTTTCCTTCATACAGAACCGGCTCGACAACAACGGAATTGTCGAACCTGTCAATAACGGTTGTAGGAAACTCGGTTTCGTTTTCCCCACGTTTGACCTGAATCAAAAGTGTCTTGCCCGCCTCAATAATAGAATGATCCATGGTTTTTCCCCCTCACCATGTGAACCGGACTAATAATACTACCCAACTCTCCCGGGCACCCTTATACGCTTTATTAAGCCATTCAGCCATTCTTAGTATATCACGCGGCGGCTTCTATGTAAAGAAGCTATGGGTGTGGTCCCATGGGGACGGGGGTTATGGGTCATGTAACCCAATGACCCACAACCCCCGTCCCCATGGGACCACAAAAGAAGGACCCCCGTCACCGAGGGTCCATCGCCTAAATATCACACGTGGTGAAAATTACTTGTTGACAGTTCTCTTAACGTACGATGTATGAAGGATCTCATGAGCCTTGTGGCTTCCGGGAGCCTCAAGGTACTCAGCGTAAAGCTTCTTAACCGACTCGTTGTCATGCGAGAAACGGATCGTGTTAGCTTCGTCGATGCTGTAGAGAGCCTTAGCACGAAGAGCACGGATATCGTTGAAGTTGCGGATGTTAGCGGGTACTCTGGGCTGTCCGCCACCGTTTACGCAACCGCCGGGACATGCCATGATCTCGATGAAGTGATAGTTCTTCTCACCGGACTTAACCATGTCGAGAACCTTGCGTGCGTTTGCAAGACCCGAAGCAACCGCGATATTAACCTTGATACCTGCAACGTCGTATGTAGCTTCCTTGATACCTTCTACGCCACGAACCTCGTTAAATACGATAGGGCTGCCGTCCTTCTCGCCTGTGAGCTTATAAACGACTGTACGGAGAGCTGCCTCCATAACACCGCCGGTAGCACCGAAGATAACGGCTGCACCCGAGCCCTCACCGAGGGGATCGTCGAAGCCTTCATTGGGAAGGTTCTTGAAATCGATACCGTAACGCTTGATAAGACGGGCAAGCTCACGGGTTGTAAGCGAGTAGTCAACATCGGGAACGCCTGCTGCCGACTGATCTGCACGGCCAACCTCAAACTTCTTGGCTGTACAAGGCATTACGCTGACGCACACGATCTTCTTGGGATCGAGACCCATCTTCTCTGCGAAGTATGTCTTTGTAACAGCACCGAACATCTGCTGAGGAGACTTGCAGGAGCTGAGGTTGTCGATCATATCGGGATAGTAGTGCTCGCAGAACTTGATCCATCCGGGTGAGCAGGATGTGATCATAGGAAGCTTGCCGCCCTTCTGTACTCTCTCGATGAACTCTGTGCCTTCCTCCATGATGGTAAGGTCGGCTGAGAAGTTTGTATCGAATACCTTGTTGAATCCGATGCGGCGAAGAGCTGCTGCCATCTTGCCCTCAACGTTTGTTCCGATCTCGTAGCCGAATTCCTCGCCGAGACCTGCACGAACTGCGGGAGCTGTCTGAACAACAACGTACTTGTCGGGATCGTTAAGATCCTTAACAACCTGATCAACGAAGTCCTTCTCATAGAGAGCGCCTGTAGGACAAACAGCGATACACTGACCGCAGCATACGCATGATGTCTCTGCGAGGCCAACCTCGAATGCAGAACCGATATTTGTCTTAAATCCTCTTTCATTGGCACCGATAACGCCGATACCCTGAGTCTTTGCGCAGACTGCAACGCAGCGTCTGCAGAGGATACACTTGCTGTTGTCACGGATCATATGAGCAGCCGACTCATCAATCTCAGACTCGTTCATGATGCCGTCATAAGCGTGCTCGTTGTCAACACCGTACTGCTTGCAGAGTGTCTGAAGCTCGCACTGTCCGCTGCGTACGCAGGAGAGACAGCTCTTGTTGTGATCCGAAAGGATGAGCTCAAGAGTCTTCTTTCTCGACTCAAGAACCTTGGGGCTGTTGGTCCAAACTTCCATGCCCTCGTTAATGGGATATACGCACGCTGCTACGAGCGATCTTGCGCCCTTAACTTCAACAACACAGATACGGCAAGCGCCGATCTCATTGATCTCTTTCATGTAGCAAAGAGTAGGAATGTCAATGTTGTTGAGCTTGGCAGCCTGAAGGATCGTCGAGCCGGCAGGCGCCGTACATTCCATGCCATTTATCTTTAAATTAATGTCTGCCATAATGTCAATGTCCTCCTGTCTGTCACTTCTTTGAGATGGCGCCGAACTTACACTTGTCCATACAAGCACCGCACTTTAAGCACTTATCCTTCTGGATCTCCATAGCGGGAAGCTTCTTGCCTTCGCCGATATAGTCGGTCTTAACGATAGCGTTAGCGGGACACTGTCTTGCACAAGCGCCGCATCCGATACACTTCTCTCTGTCGATAACGTATGAAAGAAGGCTCTTGCAAACGCCTGCGGGACACTTCTTGTCCACAACGTGTGCGATGTATTCATTACGGAAGTAACGAAGAGTCGAAAGAACAGGGTTGGGAGCTGTCTGTCCGAGACCGCAAAGAGCGTTCTCTTTGATGTAGTAGCAAAGCTGTTCCATCTTGTCGAGGTCTTCGAGTGTAGCCTGACCCTTTGTGATCTTGTCGAGCATCTCGTAAAGACGCTTTGTACCGATACGGCAGGGAGTACACTTACCGCAGGACTCATCAACCGTGAACTCAAGGAAGAACTTGGCGATGTCGACCATACAGTTGTCCTCATCCATAACAATGAGTCCGCCCGATCCCATCATGGAACCGATGGAGATAAGGTTGTCGTAGTCGATCGGGATGTCGAGGTGCTCTGCAGGGATACATCCGCCTGAAGGTCCACCGGTCTGAGCAGCCTTGAACTTCTTGCCGTTCGGGATGCCGCCACCGATATCCTCGATGATCTCACGAAGTGTTGTACCCATGGGGATCTCAACAAGACCTGTGTTCTTGATCTTGCCGCCGAGAGCGAATACCTTGGTACCCTTGGACTTCTCTGTACCCATGGAAGCAAACCACTCGGGTCCGTTAAGGATGATCTGAGCGATGTTTGCGTAGGTCTCAACATTGTTGAGGATAGTAGGTCTCTCGAAAAGGCCCTTAACTGCAGGGAACGGAGGACGGGGACGAGGCTCACCGCGGTTACCCTCGATAGAGGTCATAAGCGCTGTCTCCTCGCCGCAAACGAATGCGCCGGCACCGAGTCTAAGCTCGATATCGAAGCAGAAGTCTGTTCCGAAGATGTTGTTACCAAGGAGTCCGTACTCTCTTGCCTGCTTGATAGCGATATTAAGACGCTCAACAGCGATAGGGTACTCTGCACGAACGTAGATATAGCCCTGCGATGCGCCGATAGCGTAGCCGGCGATAGCCATAGCCTCAAGTACTGCATGAGGATCGCCCTCGAGTACCGAACGGTCCATGAATGCACCGGGGTCACCCTCGTCTGCGTTACAGCAAACATACTTCTGTCCGCCGTCCTGAACGAGGTTCTTAGCGAGCTGCCACTTCTTTCCTGTAGGGAAGCCGGCGCCGCCACGTCCTCTGAGGCCTGATGCGAGGATGCAGTCGATAACTTCATCCTGAGTCATGCTTGTGAGAACCTTGCCGAGTGCTTCATATCCGCGTGTGCCGATATATTCATCAATATTCTCGGGATTGATAACACCGCAGTTACGAAGTGCGATACGGTGCTGTTTCTTATAGAATGTGGTGTCGTTGAGGGACTTGATGCCTTCGCCTGCTGTTTCCTCTTTGTAAACAAGGCGCTCAACAACTCTACCCTTCAAAAGATGCTCGCTTACGATCTCGGGAACATCCTCTTCCTTAACCATCGAATAGAATGTTGCATCGGGGTAAACGATCATGATGGGGCCAAGTGCGCACAAACCGTGGCAGCCTGTCTGAACGATAGCTACTTCCTCGGTCAGACCGTTTTTAGCGAGCTCTTCTTTAAGCTTTTCCTGGATCTTCTGGCTTCCGGAGGAAGTACATCCTGTTCCGCCGCAGACCAAAACATGTGAACGATACATATGATACCTCTCTCTCGTAATTATTTGGCAAGTGCGCCAATGGTGTATTCGGTAACAACATTACCGCCAATGAGATGGCGATCAACTACTTCGAGCGCCTTCTCGGGTGTCATCTTAACGTATGTAACCTTCTCTTTGCCGGGAGCGTAAACTTCTACGATGGGCTCGTACTGGCAAAGACCAATGCAGCCTGTCTGTGTAACAGCCACATCCTTTATGCCCTTACTCTGGACTGCGTCCGAAAGTGCTGTGAGAACGGGGCGGGCACCGCTTGCGATACCACATGTTGCCATTCCGACAACAACTCTGGTCTGGTTGGTGTCTTCGCTTCGGAATGCCACACTGCCCTGCATCTTCTCTCTAATGGCTTTTAATTCTTCAAGAGACTTCATGTTGGTTCCTCCTTAAATTACTGTTCCGTTTCCTGACTCTGCGATGTTTTCCTCAAGATACTCCTTAATATATGATGAAACTTCAGGTTCCTTAAACGAAAGTCCTCCAAGTATCTCTCGCATCTGTCTCGTGTCGAGCACGAAACCGCGGTCATCGATCTTGTGAGTGTATACAAAATCCGTTTCTTCGTTCATGGTAACGATCATGTGGATCGTCTCCGCCATATCCCCAAGCGGCATCCTGTCGATGTTCGAAAGACCGAACACTGCAGTGACCTTCGTCCCGACGCCGGGCTCCGACTTGATCTCGAAGCTTCCGCCGCTCTGAAGCGCCGCCATCTTAAAGAACGGCACCCCGAGACCGACTTTTCTCGTGTCTCTGGTAGTGTAGAACGGATCTGTGACCTTCTTAACCTGTTCCTCGTTCATCCCACAGCCGTCATCTTCGATGATGACAGTCAGCGTGTCAGCTCCCGTGTCAGCTATAACGCTTATGCCCACAAGCCGGGCTCCTGCTTTCACGGAATTCATTGTGACATCAAGGATATTGAGGGAGATCTCAGGCATCATAGTCAGTTATATTTGGCAAGTATCCCGTCAACCTGATCGGGAGTGAGCCTTCCGTAAACGTCGTCATTGATTGTCATAACGGGAGCAAGTCCGCAAGCTCCTACGCATCTGCAGGCCTCAAGTGAGAACTTTCCGTCTGCTGTGCACTCGCCACCTTCGATACCAAGCTTCTCAACAAGCTTGTCAAAAACGGAACCGGAACCCTTAACGTAGCATGCCGTTCCGAGGCAGACCGAGATCTTGTACTTTCCTTTCGGATAAAGTGAGAATTGTGAGTAGAAAGTAACGACACCGTAAATCTTCTCAACGGGGATGTTCATCTCGTCAGAGATGATCTTCTGAACCTCGTAAGGAAGATAACCGTAGATGTCCTGTGCTTTTTGAAGAATCGGCATGAGCGCGCCTTTTTCGTTCTTCAGCTCAGCTACGACTCTGCGGAGAGCGGCCTCCTGGTCGGCTGTGCCGTTAAACGGGATTTTCTTCTTTGAACCCATTGTCAAACCTCCTTGTGATAAAATCATCAAACTGATTCTCTTCTTGTTACGGCCGCACCGTATCTGTCATAAGCGCGCAAAAACGCACGCACAACAGGCTTTCTCCCTCAGGCGTGATGAGGGCATAAGGGTAGATTTAGATGAGAATCCACAGTTATAGTCAGTATAGCACGGGAGATTTCAGAAATCAATAAAAATTAAAGGGAACGGACCGAGGGGACGCCCCACAATCCTTTCGAAACTGTTTCTCTATATATTGCACAAAAATGACCATTTGATTTTGTGAATTATTACCAATAGCCATTCGCTTCTAAAGTTGTTAAAATGTTTTCGTACGAACGGGTAGCCTTTTCTCAAAAAAGCTCCCATATAAGCGTTTTCAGAGTCGATATTTCTGTTTTATCTATCGTCTTTTCCGGTTCATCTACATCTAAGGAGGTTTTCTAATGAACGATTCTTTCACGAATGATCTTACAAACAAATATGTGCAGAACTTGACACATAGCCCAATAATCAGCGAAGTATCACACTCGGTTATACTGCAATCAAAGTGGAGGGAAAAATCGGGTCCGCTTGGATTTCGTATGTGCAATGACTATCTCTTCCGAATGCTTCTGCAACAGGACCGAGGCACCCTTAAAGCCATTATTGCTTCGTTTATGCATATTGATATTTGTGAGATTAAAGAAGTTACAGTTCTTAATCCAATAATGCCCGGAGAAAGCGTTGATGACAAAGAGATCTGGCTTGACATTAATGTTATAATTAATTCAAAGAAACCCATAAACATTGAAATGCAGACATACAGACGTGAAGGGTGGATTGAGCGGAGTATTTTCTATGCCTGCCGCGGATATGACAGCCTTGATCGAGGTGATCTCTATACTGACAATCTCGGCTTTTGGCAGATTTCATTCTGCGATTTCTGTCTCTTTAAAGAGCAGCCTGCATTCTACAGATCATTTGTGCTTACAAGTAATGATAGCGCACACGTTGTGTACTCAGACAAATTGATGATCTCAAACATTGATCTCACCAACATTGATTTGGCATCCGAAGAAGATGTCCGCTACGGACTGACTAACTGGGCACGGCTATTTAAAGCCCAAACTTGGGAGGAATTACATATGCTGGCAGAAGACAACAAGACTATCGAACAAGCTATCATCTCAGCATGGCAGATGACAGAAGACGAACGTATTCGTGAGCAAATGCGCAGACGTGAAGAGGGGGAATTCCTGTGGAATGCCCTTGTCAAGAAAGCGGAAACAGCTGAAAAGCACGCCGACGAGGCCCAAAAGCGCGCCGGCGAAGCCGAAAGACGCGCTGACGAGGCCGAAGCCAAGCTTCGTGAGCTGCAGGAAAAACTTGCGGCGTATGAAACCAATAGGTAATGGTCAAAAAGGAGCCCGTAATGCTTTTTCCATTTTTAACACTCAATGACGGAACAGAAATCGTCCATTCAGAGTTGATTCACAAAGATGATCATGATCAAGTAAAAGTCGTCATCGAAAAACCTGTCGACGGAGGATTTAACAGTGCTGTTTGTTGGCTTCCAGACTACAAATGGGAAAACATTATCGGTTTTTCTCCCGACGAAATCAACGATCTTAAAGAACTGTTATCAAGTGTATCACATGTGATAATTGAGTTAGCCGGAGACGGAGGATTTGAACATGCCATAAATTTTTAAAATCGGTGGATATATATAAATGTAAAACAACAAGCCAAAGGTTAATTACTACAACCAGGTCGTCAAAGGTCAATAGACGAAACAGCCGACGCTTCAATAGCGCCGGCTGTTTTACATCATTTTCAACCAGATGCTCACAGATCTTCTTTTGAGTGGACCCTTGGAGACCACCTCAAGAATTTATTAGATCATCAATCAATAATATCACTGATTGTCTGAAGCTCATAATTTCCGTTCTGTTGCATATAGAACAACACGATATCTCCGTCAGCCTGGATGTAAATCCACCCATCGGGCAACTCTTCGGGTCCTTGCATTTGCTGAGCAGCATACGAAGTCGGCATTTCAAGCAGAATACTTTGGTATCCGCTCTCAGGGAAGGTTATATCTTTACTATCGATCCAGTCTTTAAAAGCTTTCTGGGGGGTATAATTATCCCCTGGATCTATAGTTCTGTCGTTCCGAACAAGTTGACCATTCTCATTAAATTCATAAAAATACGGGTTATAAACCGGTTCCTCGCAATTCTTGTGCATTCTCACATAACGGAACGGTTCAAATCGCAACTCACCGGATCCCGTTTCACCGGTTCCGTGAATGATCGACCCGATGTTTCCGCCCTCCGTGTTCTTCGTTATTATGCCGGAATTAACCGGATTTGCTCCGGAATACATACCTTGCTCATAGTAAAGCCTGCCTCCGTATGCGGAATTATCCAAGTTTTCGGTTCCCGCAAACGCTTCGATGACAGCCGGACCGTCTTCGACAGAATCGTTCTTTTCATTGAAAACAGCAACCAGAGTCATCTCATTATCGACATACCGAACTGCGGTATACTCGACATCCGGCCATCCCGTCACGAGACTGTCAAAGAGGTAGTTTCTGAAGGGCCTGTATATGGTCCAGTACTCTTCGTGTTCGTAAGGATCACTGTAATTAGCGATGTAAGGATCTTCCGCGGGATCTTCATTCGAACTTACATTCGTTCCTCCGATCCAGCAGTAACCGTCTCTTGCTCCGGTGGCACTGTTGTAACAATAATCAAAGAGTATTCCTCCACTGTAAAAATGATCACTGTCCGAAAGATAACTCAGCTTTTGAACATAATCAAATTGACTGAGATACTCGCTATCAAACAGATCAAACAATGAAACTTCCAAAGTATCTCTGTTGATTCCGCTCAGGGAAAGAACCACCGGTGATTGAGGGTCTTCTTTATCTATCTCATAATGATCGGTATTCCAGTTTATATTAAACAGAACATTGGTACCTGTGTTTCCGAGCCCCGCGA
>JAEEGK010023270.1_pt1 | contig 12936 bp, 10 predicted proteins | sample 8958771 | NCBI WGS metagenome assembly JAEEGK01 (sample SAMN16246547, study PRJNA631951) | gut metagenome | biome: gut microbiome; feature: rumen; material: SC-attached | host: Bos | place: Iran: Karaj | collected 2018-10 | reverse complement strand
ATATAGGCCTGCGCCTGCCGGAATACGGCAACCAGTTTGCCGCCGTCGGCACGAACGGGATATGGCTCGCATTCCACGCGGATAAAGTCGGCGTCATATCAACGTGGCCGACCGTCAAGACTTTCAAAGTGGACGTCAATTTCTCCCAAACTCAGCGCGTAAGAGTGACGGACGACGTTAAAAACAACGTGATAACCGTTGAAGTGCAGCGCGACGGCGAGTTCAAACCGCTGTTTTCCGCTGTCATAGAAGACCAGAAAAACGTGATCTTAAAGGACGCGGAAGGCAACGAAAAAATAAAAACGGCGTTTACGTATAATATCGAAAGCAAGGGCTTCTTCAGTCTCTGGTCGTCCGGTGGAAACAGCGGCGGCGCGTACGTGGACAACGTTGAAATCAAATGGACGGACGCGGTGCCGGAGCCGTATTATCCCGCGGACAAAACGGCTTTGCGCGATCTTTATTCCGATACGTGGGTCGCGACGGACGATCTTGACAGAGCCGTTGTTGACGGCGCCGCGGCTCCGCGCGACAAGCTTGTGGGAATGTTTTATCAGATATGGTTCACTCCGACGAGCGTGACTTATCCCGACCAGAAAATCTATAATCATTATCAGACGTATCTTGACGGCGGTATAGAAGCCGTTAAAAAAGTATATACTCAGGGTCCCGAGGGCTGGGGTCACTACTGGGGCGAGCCTTATTTCGGATATTATCTGACAAACGACCGCTGGATAATAAGAAAGCACGCGTCAATGCTGTCCGATATAGGCGTTGATTTCATATTTCTGGACGTCACAAACGGCAATCCGCAGACTACGAGTTATAAGGCAATATTCAAAGAATACGAGCAAATGAGAAGCGAAGGACTTGATACTCCCGATATATGCTTCTTTCTGGCAGACAACGTCGACTACGTGGAGAACGTATTTCTCGAGCTGTGGGACGACGTATATTCAACGGGGCAGTACAGCGATCTTTACGTCAGATACGACGGAAAGCCGCTTATCTTAGGCAATTTCAAGAGTATGACGAAAGAATCCAAAAAGATAGTTGACGAAAACTTTACCTGGCGCCGCTGCTGGGCGCTCAAAGAAAACGTCAAGAAAGGCAAGGATTTCTGGACGTGGATGTGCGAGACGCCCCAGCCGGCTTCATACAACACCAAAAAAGATAACGCCGTGGAGGAAATTTCAATCTCCGCAGCGATCCTCGCGAACACAAGCTCCGGCAGAAGCTTTTCAAACGGCAAGCAGCCGAAAGTCGGCAAGCTTGAAGACGGGACAAAGGACGAGTTCCAGTTCAACCTTGAAACGACCGGGAACGGACTTTTCTTTGCGGAGCAGATGGAGCGCGCCGCGGACGTTGACCCGTACGTCGTGCTTATAACCGAATGGAACGAATGGGCAGCGGGCCGCTGGAACGGCAGCGGTCATCCGACGATAGCAAACACGTATATTTCATGGTCTTCAAGTTTTTACGTGGACTGCTTCAACCCGGAATTCAGCCGCGACATAGAGCCTATGAAGGGCGGTTTCGGCGATAATTACTATTATCAGCTTGCAAAATTCCTGCGCGAATTCAAGGGTAGCCGTTCTGCCCCCGCCGCGTCCGGTCAGCACGATATAACGCTTGACGGCGGACTTTCGCAGTGGGCGGACGTCTGGCCCGAATACCGCGACACCACGGGCGACACGCTCCACCGCGATTCGCTCGGCAACGGCGGACTTGTAAGCTATAAAAACAATACCGGCAGAAACGACATTGTTTCAGCAAAGGTCAGCAGAGCAAACGGCAGTACGTATTTCCTCGCCGTCTGCGCGGATAAGCTCACCTCCCCGGAGGGTACAAACTGGATGAATCTGTTCATCAACACGGACAGTGACGGCAAAACCGGCTGGTACGGATACGACCTTATTGTAAACCGCGATAACGGCTCAATTGAAAAATTCGTAAACAACGGCTGGGAAACCGAGAGCGCCGGAAAAAGCGAAATATATACCGGTGAAAACTACGTCGTAATAAAACTTGACGACGGCGCCTGCGGTTTAGGTTCTGATTTCGATTTCAAGTGGGCGGACAACAGTACGGAAACGGGCGAGATAATGCAGTTTTTGGACCTCGGCGACGCCGCGCCCAACGCGCGTTTCAGCTATGCGTACAGGACGGAAGCTAAAGAAACACAGCTTACGGATAACGTAAAAACGGTCGTCGGAGACGGCGCGTCGTTTACGTCAGGCAGGCCGTACGCGTTATCAAACGGCAGGACCGTCCCCGTTTGCGAAGCGGATACGGCGGCCGTGCCCGTTATGTATAAGAACAGACTGTTCGTTCCCGCGGCCTCGCTCGGCGTGATCAAGGATATGACTGTCACCGTATCCGACAACACGGCTGCGGTAACGTATAAAAACAAAACGTTTACGTTCAAAGCGGACGGGACGGACGTTAAGTGTAATAACGACACGTATCGGATACCCGTCGCGCCGTTTGTCAAAGACGGCGTTCTGTACGTACCGCTCAACGCCGCCGCGCATATAGCGGAGCTCAATTACACGCAGAACGGTATCGGCACGGCGATAATCACGACGGCAGATCTGTCCGACAGCGAAGCCGCAGACGCGGCGTTGAACGATCTGTACGTTTCATACTGATAAGCAAAAACAAATATAAAAAGGCCCTCTTCCGGTAAAACGGGAGAGGGCCGTTTTTTGTTGCTTTGTCTTAATTTATCAGAACAGGCCGAGCAGAGAAGTCACAAAGCCTGCTCCGTCGGGCGCGAACGTATCAAGGTAAGTGGACGGGTCGCCGGTCTGCTCCCAGTCGCCCTCCGGGTCCCATTCGGCAAGCACGCCGGATCCCGCGGCGACCGCGGCAAGCATTACCGCTGCCAGTATCACTGCAATAAGCTTTTTCCTTTTTTTGCTCCTTAGGTGTATGTTTTATATCGTTTTATTCGGCCGGAGTTTGTTCGGTCTGTCTCGGGGGCAGACGCGTGCCGTTTTTGCTTAAATTGAAGTAGTAGGATATCGTATCGAGTACGGGCTGCGCGGCGTTTCCTCCGTTCGCGCCGTTTTCAATAACGCAGGAGAGCGTTATTTCCGGGTCGTCGTAAGGGGCGAAAGCCACGAGAACGGCGTTGTTGTTCGTCTTGCTCGTCTGCGCCGTACCGGTCTTCGTTCCTATCGGGAATTTGTATTCTTTTGTGGCTGTGGTCAGCTCTTTGGAGCGTTTCATACCGCGCTTCACGCAGTCCTGCGCGGTCTCGTCCATTTCCACTATCCCGAGCACCTGAGGCTGATTTTCCTGCACGTCGGAGCCGGAATAGTTGCAGGATCTGAGCAGAAGCGTCGCTTTGTATCTCGTTCCGCCGTTGACCGCGGCGGCTATGTACGACGAGAGCTGAAGCGGTGTGAAGCTGTTGTACGACTGACCTATTGCCGCCTGCAGCGTATCGCCGGGGCTCCAGCGCTGACCTATGGATTCCTTATATTCCGGGCTTGCGAGTATGCCCTTCGTCTCCGGCAGCTCGATTCCCGTGTATTCGCCCAAACCGAGCTGTCTGCAGTATTTGTTCATCTCCTCTATGCCGGTGCGCCTGCCCGTTTCATAGAAATAATAGTTGCACGACGCGCCTATCGCGTCAACAAGCTCAAGCTCGCCGTGGCCGCTTCTTAACCAGCAGGACGGCTGATAGTCGTCGTAATAAGTATATTTACCGGTGTCGTTTATGCATGTGAACTGCGTTATGGACTTGCTCATAAGTCCGGATATCGCGGTGGCCAGCTTGAACGTGGAGCCGGGCTGATACGCGCCGGAAACGGTGCGGTCAAACAAAGGTTTCGCGGGGTTTGAGGCAAGCTCCGCGTAGTCTTCCGAAAAGGTCGTCAGATCGTACGTCGGATACGACGCGAGCGCCAGCACCTCGCCCGTTTTTGCGGAAAATACCGTAAGCGCGCCGCTGTCCGCTTTTTCTCCGCTGTCCGCTATGCCTGTCGCTCTTGCGTCGGCGACGATCTTTCTTATCTGCGAGCCGAGAGCTTTTTCCGCGGCTTCCTGCAGTTCTATGTCTATCGTAAGATATATGTTCCTGCCCGGTACGGGCTCTTTTTTAACGTATGAATCTAAAACGTTTCCGTAATCGTCCTCAACGTAGACGGTCACGCCGTCCTCTCCGCGCAGCATATCCTCAAACGCGGCTTCCGCACCGTTTAAACCGACGGTCGCGTCGTAGGAGTAGCCTTTTGCCAGATATTCGTCCATTTTGTCCGCGGGTATCTTGCCTATCCTGCCTATGACGTTTGAGCCGACGCCGGGTACGCCGTATACGCGCACGCAGTCTTTTTTGATGAGCACGCCCTTGCAGCCGCTTTCAAGCACGGCGGTGGCGGTCTTCAGGTCTATGTCGGAGACGAGCGGGTAGGGATTGCCCGGCGCAAAATCGGTACAGTCAAGACTGTATCTTATCCGGACTATAATATCCTCCGTATGCGTGTCGTATATATGCTCGCCGTCCTCGTCTAAAAGCGCATATTCTTTTAATATCTCCTCGTACAGATCAAGGCATTTGAGCCCCGATTTTATGTTGTGATATATAAGGAACTTATACATCCTGTTTTTGCAAAGCTGCGTCTGCATCATCTCTTCGTCGTATTCCATGTGCGGATACGTGCCGGTCATCGGAAGCACGGTCTCGGCTTCGCGGCCGCATTTGTCAAGCACGGAGACGATAGAGGCAAGCGTCGCGTTTTTTTCGCCGTTGTCCGCCGGCAGGGAAGAGTAGTCGAGCTGAAGCGTCTGCGAGTATTCGTTCGTCGCAAGCGGCACGCCGTTCCTGTCGTATATCTCGCCGCGGATAGACTGCACGGCGACCTCGCGCTCGTGCGTCATGGACATCGTCTTTACGTATCTGTCCGTGCCCGTTATCTGAATGTTTACCAGTTTTACGAAAAACAAAATACACGCGGCGGCGTACAGGACGTACAGCGGTATATATCTTATATTGAATTTTCTTTTATTCTGCTGCATATCGTCACCTCACGCCCGCGCGCCCGCGCGCAGTCTGCCAAAATCAAAACTGTTTCTGAAAATACGGAAATGCAAAGCGGACAGCAAAAACACGGGTATAAAAACTATCGCGCCGTACAAAAGCTGCGGCAAAGCCGTGTGTAATATCGCCGCGTTTACCGGCGCGCCTTTTGCGGCGAGTATAAGCGTGGTTTTCACCGCGCCCGCCGTGAGAGCCGCGCCGCCTGATATTACTGCGGGTATCAGCTTGCCCGCGAAAACGCGCTTTGCAAGTAATATGGAAACGCACGCCGAAAGCAAAAACATAAGCGGCGACAACGTAAATTTGTCCGATCCCACCGTGTCAAGCAGAAATCCGGCGCAGACCGCCAGAATGCACGAGAATTTTTCATCCTCCCAGCAGGATACGCAGACTATAACGCATAACGTCAGCTCCGGTATGGCGCCGAAAAGGCGCAAATGCGGAAAAACGCTGCACTGCAAAAGCACTGCGGCGGCCGTATATACAGCTGTCAGTATCATCCGCATTACCGCGGCGGCGTTTTTTTTCTGCATTATTCCTCCACGTATCTCTCAAACGACGTAAGCACCATTACGGAGCTGAGGCCGGATATCTCCGCGTACGGTTTTATCACCGCGTATTTCGTCCTAAGGCTTTCGTCGTAGCTTACTTCCGTTACGGTTCCTATGATTAGTCCTCTCGGGTATACCGAGCCGACGCCGGACGTGAGTATCCTGTCGCCCACTTCTATATCCGCGTCGCTCTGCATATACGCCATCTTGCATAAGCCGCGGAGTCCGAGCTCGTAGTCGCCGACTACTATGCCGGAGCTGCGGCTGCGCTCAACGTAAGCGCCCACGGACGAATCCATATCCACTATGGAGCACGCCTTTGACCACGTAGCGCCCGCGTCCGTTATCCTGCCTATGAGCCCGGAGTTTGCCGAGATTATGGGCATATCTTTGTCTATGCCGTTGTTTTTGCCGCGCCCGAGAGTAAAGACGGTCATATAGTTGCCGTCTTCGCGCCCGACTATGTCCGCCGGCTCGAATTTATAGTCAAGATGCTCTTCTTTTACTTCCAGCATGCGGCGCAGCCTGTCGTTTTCTTCCTTTACGCCTTTTGCGGACTGCACGTCGTCAAGCATCTCGTTTATCTGATTTTTTAATTCCTCGTTTTCTTTTTTCAGCTTGTCGAATTCTGTTATATAAGAAGCGTAGCCGTCAAGCGCGCGCCCGACCGCGTCAGACAGTTTCTGTATCGGCGTCGTGACGTAGTTTATGCCGGCTTTTATGTAGGAAGAATAGCCGAAAAGGCTCATTGCCGTAAACACCGCGGCGATAAGCACCGTGACAATGAGCGTTATTATAAAAAATTTGCTTTTGAAAAATTTCATAAAACCACCGGGTCAGTCTTCGTCGCCCGCGGAGACGACCTGTAAAAGCTCCGCGGAAGAATCAAGTATTTTTTCCGTGCCGCGGCATACGCACAGAGCCGGATCGTCGGCGATATTGACCGTCATACTGAGCTTGTCCGCGAAATATCTGTCAATACCGGGCAGAAGCGCGGCGCCGCCGCAGAGCGTCAACCCGCTTTCAAACACGTCCGCGGAAAGCTGCGCGGGTATGTTTTCAAGCACGCCTTTTATGTGATCCGTTATCACGTCAAGCACGCCGGTCACCGCCTCACGCACCTCGCCGGAGCGGAGAACAACGCGCACGACCTGCCCCGTGAGCAGATTTCTGCCGTAAACGCCGTATTCGCCGGATTCCGTCAGTCTGTGAGCGGAGCCTATCGCAAGCTTTATCTGTTCCGCGGTCTGCTGACCTATCGTAACGCTGTACATATCCTTGACGTAGCGCACTATCGCCTCGTCCATATCAACGCCGCCCGTGCGCACCGCGCCGGAGCTGACCGTTCCTCTGTAAACTATAACGGACGTCTGCGTGTTGCCGCCGCCTATGTCGCATATAAGTCTGCCGCGCGTGTTCATAACGTCAACGCCGCAGCCTACGGCCGCCGCCATGGGCTGTTTTATAAGCATAAAAACGTCTCTTCCGCCGGACGCGGCGACGCATGCGTTTTCAAAAGCGTTGCGCTCCACCTCCGTTATGCCTCCCGGCACGGAAACGGCTATTTTCGGCCTTGATATTACGCCGCGGAGACCCGCGTCGCCGAGCATTGCGGACAGCATATCCACGCAGTCTTCAAAATTCGCTATGACTCCGCTGCGCAGAGGCGTGACCGCGTCCTTTTCCGGAGGCGTTCTGCCTATCAGCCGCTTTGCTTTTTCGCCGTAGCAGATAAGCTCTCTTTCCGCGTCAAAAACAGCCGCCGTCGGCTCGTTTATAACTATGCCCTTGCCTTTTACGCAGATCCTTGTGTTTGACGTTCCGAGATCTATACCCGTTTTTCTGTCCATTTTTACGCCCTCGTTATTTATTCAAGTACATATATGCCGTAGTCGCGCGACAAACGGTCGCACACAAGACTGATAGGCAGGCCCATAACGTTGTGGAAGCTGCCGTCAAGCCGTGATACGAAAATGCTTCCCACGTCCTGCACGGCGTAAGCGCCGGCTTTGTCCATGGGCTCTTTCGTTTTTATGTAAGCCTTTATCTCAGCCGGCTCCATTTTTCTCATTCTTACGTGCGTGACGTCAAAATCTATTATCAGCTTGCCGTTTTTCTGCAAAGCTATGCCCGTATAGACCTCGTGCCAGCCGTCGGACAGCAGCGTGAGCATACGCTCCGCGTCGTCCTCGTCCTTCGGCTTGCCGAATATCTCGCCGTTCCTGCAAACAACCGTGTCCGCCGCTAAAATAAGGCGCTCGTCGCCGACGCGCTCAAACACGGCGCGCAGCTTGCGCGAGGCAAAGCCCATTGTCAGCTCCGCCGCGGTAACGCTTTTTACCGGAGTTTCGTCCGCGTCCGCGCATATCACCTCAAACGGTATGCCGGCCGCTTTTAATATCTCCGCGCGCCGCGGAGAACGGGACGCTAAAATAATGGTTTCCATAAATACCTCCGTTACGCTCCCGTGGAGCCGAAGCCGCCCGATCCGCGCTCCGTATCGGACAGCGTATCAGCAATTTCAAACTCGCCGCGGATGATGGGCAGAAGCAAAAGCTGCGCTATCCTCTCGCCGTCTGTAAACGTGTACGGTGTATCGGACAGATTTACGACGGAAACGAGAAGCTCGCCGCGGTAGTCCGGGTCGACAACGCCAATGCCGTTCGCAAGCGCTATGCCGTGCTTTGCGGAAAGGCCGCTTCGCGCGCATATAACTGCGACGACGTTTTTGTCTTCGTATTCTATTGCTATGCCTGTGGGCACTCTCACGCGCTCGCCGGGCAGTACCGTAAGCGGGCCGTCAAGGCACGCGTGCAGGTCCGCCGCCGCGGAATCCGGCGTCTGATATTTCGGAGGCTGCGCGTTTTCTCTTAATTTTTTGATCTTGACTTTCATATCTACATTCTCTTCATCTTTTTATCGTACGGTTCTTTGTTGCGGTACGCGTCTATTATGCGCTCTGCTTCTTCCGCCGTTTCGTCCGTGAAGAAGAAATGCAGATCGCCTACGGAGCCGCCGGAAACCGCGTCAAGCTTGTCCGCCATGTATATCGGCACGGGATTGTAAATAACGTTTCTGTGTATGAACTGACGGCACACGCGAACGGATTCTCCGGTCCTGTCTCGGTAGTATCTGAACTGGCCGTCGCCGCACGCCTCGCATTTTTTGAGCGGATCCGTGCTGCCGGACATGTCGCGTATCATGCACTTTTCAAGCACCATTTCCGGCAGTTTGCCGTAGACCGCCGCGCCGGTCTTCACCGGCGTTGACGACGTCAGCGCCTTCATCTGCGCAATATTGAGCTCCGGCGAAAGTATAACGGAAGAAAGTCCTTCGGACGCGAGCACGTCCGCGGTGCGCGAGTTGAAGACGTTCAAATGAAGTCCGCCGTGCACCTGGAAGCCGTATTTCAAAGCGAGCCGCAGCGTGCCAACGTTAGATACCATCACGTTTTTGACGCCGCAGAGCTTCACGCGTATGAGCATTTCCTCAAGCAGCGTGTATTCGTGCATCATGACGACGGGCGGAAGCTCAACGCCGTCCGTAACGTCGCGCACGGACATCTGAGCGTTAAGATACTCGTCTATCGGCAGATATATGTGTGAAAACTGTGCTAAATAAGACCTCTGCGGTATGCCCTGGCTGCGTACGAAATGCACCACCCAGAAGCTGCCGTCGCTGCCCGCCGCCTGCGCTCTCGCCGGTTCCGTGTATACCACGGCTTTCCTGTGCGGATAACGCTTGTCCGCTATCTGCTCTTCAAGCCGCTCCGCCGCGGTCCTGCGCAGGGAGTTTATCGAAGATATCGGAAGCGACAGACCGCTGTCAAGATGAAGCGAAAACGACGCCGGATCCGCCGAAAACGGAGTATTGCCGAGCTTGCAGAGATTTTTTACAACGTCTTCTTTCGTAAGAGGCGAGGTCTTTGCGGGCGCCGGTATCTCACCGTATACAGTTACGGACCTTCCCTTTGCGGAAAGCGTCAGCTCGGACACCGCGTCCGATCTTATATCGGCTTTTACGGAAACGGGTATGCGGCGTCTCGCCGCTTTGAGCTCCGGCTTTATCTCCTCCGCAGCTCTTGCACTGTTTTCCTTGTCCGCGTCCGTCCGCACGCCGAGCATGTCAGCGCCGACGTTGCCGGTATAATAGCCGTCCGTAAAGCCGTTTCTGCTGAAAATGTCGGACAGAGTTTTTATCTCCTCTTCCGTAGCGTCGCGTCCTTCGTCTATCAGTTTTCTGTAAATTTTGCCTACGCCGTAAACGTATTCGGGCGACCTCATCCTGCCCTCTACTTTAAGACTGCTTATGCCGGAGGCGCATATACGCTTCATGTGCGGCGCAAGGCAGTTGTCTTTGAGCGAAAGTCTGTAAACGCCGTCCTCGTCCGGCAGTCTGCACGGCTGGGCGCAGTCGCCTCTGTTGCCGCTCCTGCCGCCCATATAAGCGGACATCTCGCACATTCCGGAGGTGCAGACGCAGAGCGCGCCGTGCACGAACATCTCGTATTCTGTATCGGGGAATTCCCGTATTATCTTTTCAATATCGTCCGCGCTGCATTCACGCGCAAGCACCACGCGGGAAAATCCGCGGGAGGCGAGCAGACGCGCGCCCTCAACGTTGTGAACCGAGCACTGCGTGCTGGCGTGCAGGCGCAGATCGGGGAAACGCCTGTGTACCGCCGCGGCAAAGCCGGGGTCCGCGACTATAAGCGCGTCCACGTCGTTAAGATACAGTTTTTCCGCAAAGCGCAGAGCTTCCGCCATTTCCCGCTCGAGCACGAGCGTGTTTACGGCGGCAAAAACGCTCACGTCAAAGAAGTGGGCTTTTTTTATGGCGTCCGCCGCTTCCTCGTCCGTGAAATTCTGCGCGCCTATACGCGCGTTGAAGTTTTTTCCGCCTATGTATATCTCATCCGCGCCGGCGGACAGCGCCGCTTCAAAACATTCGGGATCGCCGGCGGGCAAAAGCAGATGCGGTTTGTTTTCTGTCATAGGATTTCCTTTCACGCGTTAAAAACGCGGTAAGTTATTTTATACGGCGAATTTTCAAAACAGTCTTGAAAATACCGCAGAAATATGCTATTATAGTTATACAGATTTTATTGTATCACATATAACCGCGTATTTAAATACATTTTTGAAAATTTTTTATTTACAACGGGAGGTGCGGAGTTGAAAAAAGAGAAGAAAAAGACGGCGGGCATAATAATAAGGATCGCCGTTATCGTCCTGCTTGTCCTGCTCCTTTTGCCGCTTGCGGCAAACGCGGCGGTGACCGGGATATACGGAAAACGGATAGATACCGCACCGGATAACGAAAAGTTCGACTGCATACTCATACTCGGCGCAAGGGTGTTTGACGACGGCTCCGTCTCCGCCATGCTCGAGGACAGGCTCGATCGCGGCATTGAGCTGTATTTCGCCGGCGTGTCGAACAAAATTTTAGTCAGCGGAGATCACGGAACGGAAGGGTACGACGAGGTGAACGCCATGAAAGCGTACTGCGTGGACCGCGGCGTCCCGTCCGAGGACGTTTTTATGGATCATGCCGGGTTTTCCACGTACGAAAGCGTGGTGCGCGCAAAAGAGGTGTTTTTGTGCGAAAGCGTGATGATAGTATCGCAGAAATATCATCTTTTCAGAGCGTTATACATAGCCTGCTCAATAGGGCTATACGCATACGGCGCGTCCGCCGCGAAAACCGTTTACGCCGGCAATAAATACCGTGAGGCAAGGGAATTTCTTGCGCGCGTAAAGGATATAGGCAGCGTCATATTCCGGCCGTCCCCGTCGTATCTCGGCGAACCGATACCGATATATGAAAACGGCAATGTTACCAACGACAAATAAAAAATACCCCAAAAATCGTAAATTTTTGTAAAATTACACAGAATTTTTTGTCAAAACGCCTTGACATTAAGGCAAAATAACGCTATAATAAAGAAAAAAACATAAAAGGAAAGGAATACAACCATGGGAAAATTCGTTATAAAGTTCACAAAAGCGGGCGTTAAGTTCGATCTTAAGGCCGGCAACGGCGAGATAATCGCTTCATCGGAAACTTACAAGGCTCTTGCATCCTGCAAGAACGGCATTGAATCCGTAAGAAAGAATTCCGCAAAAGCTGAGGTAGAGGATCTGTCCGTAGAAGGCGCCCCCACCGTAAAGCATCCGAAATTCCAGGTATACGTAGACAAGGCCGGCGAATATCGCTTCAGACTGAAAGCGACGAACGGCGAGATCATTGCCGTATCCGAAGGCTACAAGTCAAAAGCCAGCTGCTTAAACGGCATTGAATCCACCAAGAAGAACGCTCCGGACGCGGAAGTCGTTATAGCTGAATAAGACATTGTTCTTCGCCGGGTAGAAAGGAATTTTCCTCTCCTTTCCGCCCGGCGTTTTTATTACGGCACCGGCGCGAAAGCGCATAAACACAACCGGTTTTTTAAAGAAAGGAACGAAAAATGAAAAAAATAATCTCAATAATCCTTGCGGTAACGCTTTTTTCATCGTCGCTTTTCGTATCTGCTTTTGCGAAAGTGAAAGTACCGGAGTTACTTTTCAAACTGTTTATGAAGTCCGCGGACACGATCTGCGATTTCTACAGGATAAGCGATTTCGACGATTACGCGGATGAGATATTCGACACGGTGGCGGAAATGTTCCCGGAGACCATAGCCGAGGAATACGACGGCGTGGCGTACCGCCTGATCGCCAGCGAGGCTCACGTAAAAGCCGCGGTAAACTTGAAATGGGGATATCTGTCCGACGATACGCTCGAAAAATGCTTCTACAAAGGACTGAGAGACTACTGCCTGTTAGGCGACGGCAGCTACGAGCTTGCAAGGCACGCCCACGGCATGGGACTGCCAAGTAAATACTACACCAAAGGCGTCCTTATTGGTTATAAGATGAACAGCGACGGCGTCTGCTCGCTTTACTACGCTGTGCGCTTCGCGGATATGACGGCGGACGAATTCTGGGGCGCTCCGGCGACGGGATTCTGGCAGAAAGCGGCAGAGCTTGATTTTCCGGCAAAATTCCAGTATCAGTACGTCACCTTCGTTGAATTTGAGGGAGATTACTACCGGCTGGCGGAAGAGACGCACGTGTTTTCGTTCAGACTGGACGAAAGCGGCCTGGCGGATTACGTCTCCGATGAATTCATACTGGGATATCCCGTGGGTATCGATCATATCGGCGGCGACATAAACGGCGACGGAGACGTGGACAACAAAGACGTCGTGACCATTTTCAGATACCACAGCGGAGACGATCTGTTCGTAAACAGCATAATGCTCGATACCAACGGCGACGGCTCGCTTGACAACAAGGA
>JAEEGK010023269.1_pt1 | contig 12936 bp, 9 predicted proteins | sample 8958771 | NCBI WGS metagenome assembly JAEEGK01 (sample SAMN16246547, study PRJNA631951) | gut metagenome | biome: gut microbiome; feature: rumen; material: SC-attached | host: Bos | place: Iran: Karaj | collected 2018-10 | reverse complement strand
CAGCGTGCAACGGACAGAAGGACGATCGCACGGATTTTACAACCCGTACGACAGAAACCGTATATGATCCTGACATTTCAGAGCCTAATCAGACCATCGATACGATGAGCCCTGATCAGACTACTGAGACCGCAGGTTCTTCCGCAGCTCAGACCGGCAAGTACACATATACTGTATATGCTGGTACAGAGTACGAAACGACATTGTCGATGGATATCAACATTGATGATTATCTCATCGACAATGGAGAGAAGTCACCCTTCTTCTCTGTAGGTTATCTCGGAGATGCTTTAGGTTGGATTGGAAACGGAGATCCGAACTATGACGGTAAGGATCCGCTGATTTACTATGCTTATGTCTACGGCGATACACAGATGGTATTCAGATATGAAGATACGTTTGGTGGTGCAGATAACCCTAGCGGCTTCGCGCAGCTTTATGGTTTTTCTTGCCACCTCGCTCCAATTAGTGATTACCTGGCCGATGCAAGGACGTCTGAGGAAATTAAAACATCCGATGCGAACTATGGCATATATATCACATTCGGACAGCATAGCGACTCTCTGTGCTATCATACTGCCGGCAATAAAGGTATTGCATCAGGAATTTCGAGAGATGACGCGATTCTTATCGCATACGTTCTCTCTTCGGCTATCACACGCCCTGGCGAGAACCCGTTTGTCGGAACAAATCTCGAAAATGCAATAGTTAGACAGTCTGAGGACTACTTAGTCTACAACTTACCTTAATTAATGCTTCAAAAACCCACTCTTCGGAGTGGGTTTTTCTTTTTTAGGCTACTTGAGCTTCTTTTTTGCGCCCAGTGCAGTGCTTGTATGGCACTAGCGCGGTCACATCTTCTACTGCAGCCTGTTCGGCATTGAGCGAAATGTTATCTTCTTCCTCTTCTTCTACGACATAAGGGGAGTATCCGGATGGCTCATAGTCTGCGACAAAGTCCAATACCTCTACCGCGTCCAGTGTCGCAATCACGTTTTCCTTTGTTAGACCAGAATATCTCGCTAGTATTCCTTCTGGAGAATTGTCTAGTGGATTTTTTTCATAGTACTTAGCTAAGAATTTAGATACTGCCGATTCGCCGAGACCTTCCGCCTCTGCCAAGGCCTGGTCCTCCATAAAGCGCTGATATTTCTTTTCCTCCTCCCAGCTAACCGTATCTGTTTCTACGCCGCTCTTTTTATAGCCAGTGACACAGGATGCACCCGTAATCCAGCCCATATTTGCAAGTTTTGCTGCTCCGTCTACTACGTCAAGCGCATCGCCAATGACTGGGGTTTGGTTAACAATCCCGTCGAGCGGAGAAACCGTCACGTCTCCCACGGAGATGGTTGTGCCAGTCGCTTCCCCGACTGATGGCGGCGCTACTTGTGTCATAATATTCTGGTCAGCTTTGCCCCATGGAGAGCTACGTTGGCCGCAATAGACGATATATCTTGCAAGATAAGAATTTTCTTGTATTTCCGGATTCCCTTCGCCGTCTGCCTTCAAGTCGCGGTCAAGAATAGAATCTACAACATCGCCTGGATGATCGTCTATGGTCGATAAGTCGGAGATAAAGTACGGGTCGCAATATGCGTCAGCAATACCGCCAATATAGTAGACGTCCGGACAGTTCTTTTTTGTCGCTTCATATTCTTCTTCCGCTCTAATGCCGGCAGATATTGCAGAAGAGCGTGGCGTTAAGGATGAGAGCGATCCAGTGAAGAGGTCGCCTAATCCTTTTACGAAGCTAGACGTACTATGCATGCTCGACGTCAGCGGTATCATCTTTGTCGCTAAGCTGCCCAGGAAGGTATACTCCGAAGTAATGTCGAATGGACTGCGCGTCGCCCGTTCGTAGCGTGCTAATTCTTCTTTTTCGAATGCCTGCAGCTGGAAGAACCTCGGCAAAGTCTCTTTTGTAGCGACTGAACCGCCAGAGTATTGATACTGTCCGCCATATATCTTATTTGCGCCGCTTACTAGGGCATTTCCAAAATCTTCGCCCATCACTTGCGTAGCAATGGTGCGAGTAAGTACGTGCGCGACAAATGGCACCAAGAAGCTGACGATGGTTGCGATAACTATGCCTTTGACTGTTTGTTTCCAGAAGTCATCCCCAATCTTCCCCGCTATGCATGCGACGAGGCTAAATGCACCGCCCACAGCACAAGCGGCAAACCAGGCAATATCCTTTGCAACTCCGATTGCCGCCGCAGCAACACGCGCTGACGTGCAGCCAGCAAAGCCGGCCGCCGAGAGACCCTTGACCGCACCGGTTAGCGTGCTCGATCCTACTAGGCTAGCGTACGCTCTTTTTGTAACATTATTGATATTGAAGCTCTCCACGCTCGTATCATTACTGTCAATAGCTTCACCTCTATATGTCGCGTAGATTGATTCCGCTTGGGTAGCCGACCTTTCACGTTCGGTAGTCTTAGTCTTGAGTGGGTTGCCATTAGCATCAACTGAAAGCACTTGCGTGAAAGAAGACAGCGTAGGCTCCATCATCGAACGAGCAATCTCATTATATGGGCTAGAGTCTGAGTCCTCGCCTGCTTTGGCTTTCTGGAATGCTTCGAATACGGCAGAGGATACCTGAATGATTTGCCACGTTTGATATGCCGCAACAATGCCATTAACGGCCGAGAAAAAGTCTTGCGCGCCGCAATATAGGTTCACTGCGCCCTGCGCTTTGTCTCCTACCTTATCAAGTGCTTTTATGCCCGTTCCAATGTTTACGAGTTTCTTCGAAAGCGCCTTAGTATCAACGCTGCCATCTGTATTAATTGTTATGTCTGTCCTCTTTAGAGAAGCGTTACTCTCCGTTGAGCCGGACGTTTCCGCGGGCTTCGTTTTTGTCTTACCGGTCGTCTCATCTACTTCCGTAGACTCACCCTCATTAGTGTCTGTCTGTTTTATCTTCCCGTCTGCCGAGTCGACATCGGCCTTGGAGCGAATTTTTTCGCGCATTATTTCCATCATGCCGGAAAGATCATTGCTCTTTGCTTTGTTCTTTAGCTCTTTAAAGTCGCTCCAAAGGTTTCGGTCGACACCAATTTTTCCCAAGAAACCTTCGATTCGACTATCGAACCACTTCGCCACCGAGCTGCGCCAAGTCTTTGCGCCGTTCGTGTAGGCAACCTGGAATTCTTTATTGTTATTAAAATAATCGTCAAAGAAGTGGCGGCCGCCTACTGCGTCAGACTCGTCAGCAACAATAGTTTCCCCGTTAAATTTCATGACTTTCACGCCGTCTTCGTCCTCAAAAGTAATGCCCTGCGCGGCTAGCTTTTTGGTCATTTTCTTCGATGGCTTGAAAGTGGTCTTTTTGGAGCCAATCCCGAAGCTCGAGAACATATTAGGCGCTTTGGTACAGTCTTTCAAATAACCGTTGCTAGTCTGGTACCTTAACCAGTTTTGGGAACGCAACTTTGTTGTAACGCCGCTAAAGTCAAAACGCCCTTCAAACTGAGACATAATGCTTTCCGGTAACGAGGCGCCCGAAAGAAAGCTCATCCCGCCAAAACCAAATAGAATCGCGAGGACCACGAATGCTGGACCGGCCTTTTTGAGCTTGCTGGAACCCTTACCGAGTTTACCAGACTTAATATCCTGCAGGCCTTGGACGGCGTTTTTAAACTTACCCTCTGCAGTGTCGGCTTCAATATTGCCCTCTTTTTCGCCGAGCGAAGCATCCTTGTCGCCGCCGCGACCGTTTTCGTTCGGATCCTTACTAGCGTCGTCCTCGCCTTTTTTCAAACCGTCTTTGGCAGCGTCTTTTTTGGCGTCTTTGGTGGCACTTTTTTTGTCGCGAAAATCATTAAATCTTTTGGCGAGTCCACCCAAGAGCGTCGGCCTGTTTTCATAATCATCGCCATAGTCGGACTGCTTATTTAAGATATTGTCATAAGAGGGATCATAAGCCTGGCCGTCTTTGTAGACGACGTCACTAGTGCGCATATTATCTTCTGCGCTCTCTTTTGCATTAAAAGCCATGACCACCTTTATCCATAATTACTATTATTGTATCATACTTATGCTTTATTGGGCTTGCTTTTTAAGAGAAGATATGTCTATAATATAGACAGGAGACCGCTTATGGCTAAAAACAAAAAAACAAAAAAACTTATTGGAAATATTTTAACCTCTATCGTAGCGATTCTTTTGATTGCCGCGATTGTGATGGGCGTGATTTTACTCTTCCGCCAAAATGACGATAATGCGCCAAAACCGCAGCAAAAGCAGCAGGATTATGCGCGCGACGTAAACACTGCTTCGGACAAGATTAAGACCGAGGAAGATTTGAAAGACGAAGAAAAAGTTGCTGAAGCCAGCAATGACACGAAAGATCGCCAAGAAGCGGACGACCGCACGGAAGCCGCCGCAAAGGAAGCGGCCAAAAAGACCGAATCTGGCTCGATTGTCGCTGAACCAGAAATTACCTATATTGCCGACGAGAACGGCGACACAATTGTCGGCGCTGAAGTTCGCAACATTAATGAAACCGGTGGCAGCTGTACTTATACATTCACGAGGGGGTCTACTTCCACTAGCGTAACAACTGGCATTAACGCCGGCCCAAGTTATATTTCATGCGAGGCGGCTCGTTTTGCAAAAGGCAAGCTAACGAGTGGCACTTGGTCGGTTACGGTAAAATATAAATCTAACACTGCGGAGGGTGAGAGTGAAGCACAAAGCTATAGCGTTCAGTAGCATCGCAGCGAGTATCGCGTTTATCACGGTCTTTTTTGGGCTAGCAGTTTTTAATACGCCAGGTAGTGGCGCAGCATCAATTGCGGATTTCAAGGCCGGCAATATTATTGACGATGAAGTTTTCTATAACAAAGATGCGATGACCGTGGAGCAAATCCAAGCTCATCTCAACAAATATAATCCGACCTGCGATACGTGGGGCACTGGGCCAGTTGGTAGTGGACGCTCAATCAACGGCAAAGCGGTTCCCGCTAATACGACACGCGCTGAATACGCCAAGCAAATGCGTGCTGCTGGTAAGACACGCTATCACGATCCTCCATATGTCTGTATTCAGAACTATTACGAAAACCCAACTACGCACAAAACGCTTTTCGAGTCTAATGGTAAAGTCGAGGAAGGTATGATTCCGTCGGCGCAGATTATTTATAACGCCGCGCAGCAATACGGCATTAACCCACAAGTTTTGCTTGTGATGCTCAAAAAAGAGAGTTACGCTTGGGGCGACAACTGGCCACTCAAAGACGAATATAATACCGTGATGGGTTACGCCTGTCCAGATAACGCCGCTTGCGATACAAAGTATTATGGTTTTTATAACCAGGTCACTACTGCGGCCTGGCAGTTAAATAAATACAAGACCGACTGGGAAAATAAGACCTTCAAATTTAACTATCGCCCAGGTGCCGTAAATAATATTTATTACTCGCCAACGACGAGTTGTGGCAAAAAACAGGTTTATATCGAAAACATCGCAACCGCTTCCCTCTACATCTACACGCCATACACGCCAAATGACGCCGCGCTTAAGGCCTATCCTGGAACCGCGAACTGCGGATCGTATGGTAACCGTAATTTCTTCATGTATTTCGTTGAGTGGTTCGGTACGACGCGTGCACCAGAAAAACCAGTGCAGACCACTACGGAAGAAACGCCTGCGACTGAACAGCAGCCAGCCGAACAACAAACCGATCAGAATAAACCTGCCGACTCTACGACCGAGCAGCAGCCAGATCAGACTACGCAAACGCCAACGAATCCGAACGCTGCAATTGAAGAGACAATCAACCAACAATATGTCGCACTTGGTGGCGCAAATGTCTTTGGCGAAAAAGTCGGCACGCTCGGCAATAATGCTAAGACTGGGATTTATTGGCAGGACTACAAGAACGGCGTAGTCGTCGGTAATGATAAGTACGGCTATTATGAGTCGCGCGGTAAAATCCGCGCTCGTTGGCAGTCTCTCGGTTTCGAGGGTGGCGTACTTGGCTTCCCTACTGGCAATATCCAGACTAACGCTAAGACCGGTATTTATTGGCAAAACTACACTGGCGGAGTTATCGTCGGCAACGATAAATATGGATATTACGAATCTCGTGGCAAGTTACGCGAATACTGGAAACGCAATGGCTTTGAGTCTGGCAAGATGGGCTTCCCGACCAGCAATATCATGACAAGTGGCAAAACCATCTACCAAAAGTACTCGCGCGGCACACTTTACTACAATACCGCTAACGGTCGCTACACTTGGAAATAGATGCTAAAATAAAGTAATGGAATTTGACATTTTTGCGAGCACAATATTATATGTGGCAGTGTTTTTATTGTCTACTTGCTGCGCATATATTGGCCAAAAAAAGAACTACAAATTCCTGATTATTTTAGCAATTATCATCCCGACTTTGTTCGCAGGTTTCCGCCTTCATTCTGGCACCGATACCGATACATATCGAACTTTCTATAACCAAGTTGGCGCCGAAAGTTTTGCCGCCTCGATGTCGCGCATCGGCTCGGGCACAATGGAACCAATTATCGTATTTCTCGCCCGCATCGGCAATGCTTTGCATTTAAATGCTTCTTTTATTTTCCTCATCTTTGCGGCCATTACGCTCGTATTTCTATATCTCACCACGCGCAATTTATCGCGCGAACATGCCTGGCTCTACTATGGCATGTTGCTATTTTTTGTCTTCCCAGAAAGCTTCAATATTATGCGCCAGCTAGCCGCAATCAGCATTCAAGCCTTCGCGCTCAGCCACATTATTAAGAACACTCATGAAGGAAAACGCATTAATTATGTCGGCGTAATCTTCCTCGCTCTCCTGTCGGTCGGGTTCCACTACTCGTCGCTTTTGTTGCTCCCTGCTCTATGTTTGCCGTTCTTTATCAAGCACATTCGCGGTCGTACTCTATTTGTCATTACATCGATTATCGCGCTAATTTGCTTGTTCGCTTTCCCGCAGCTGATTCGACTAATTGGACAGTTTGGACTCTTGCCACAAAAGCATCTTGATACCCTACTCGCAACGGAAGGCTCGTTAATTAACGTTAAGTTTTACGCCTCTGTGATTTTGGCTGGCGTGTTCTTTGCAAACTTCTTCCGCCGTCGCGACAAGAAAGACAAGGAATATGGCTTCCTCATGATGCTCGGCATGATTTATTCGGCGATTGGTTTTTATTCCGGTTACATCGGCCGCTTGTCGAACTTCTTCTGGGTATTTATTATTATTGCGATCGTGAATCTTATTAATCAGCTTTTCAAACAGGAGCGCGACAAGATGCTCATGAACGCCTTAATTGCTGTGGTCTATTTCGTTCTTTACTTTGTGATTCTCGGATTTGATGCAATTATGCCTTACGGAGTTGCTTTGTAATATGAAAAAAGTCACTACAGTTGTCGTTACCTACAACCGCAAAGAATTGCTCGATGAATGCATTCGTGCATTGCTCAAGCAGAGTTATAAAAATAACGAGATTTTGATTATCGATAATGCTAGCACCGACGGGACGAAAGAAGCGATTGAAAAATACGTCGACAATAAAAAGGTATTTTATATTAACACTGGCAAGAATCTTGGCGGCGCAGGCGGTTTCAATTATGGCGTACGTGAGGCGCTGAAGCGCAAGAGCGATTATGTCTGGCTACTCGACGATGACACGATTGCAAAATATCCGAACGCGCTCGAAGCGCAAATCCAGAAGGCAAATGTTTTAAAGGATGAGTTCTCTTTCCTTTCGAGCATTACATTGTGGACAGACGGTAAGCCTTGCGTGATGAACCGCCAGGATTTCGAAAACGACTGGGCGCCTTATGAAAAGCAGCTCCACGAAGGCCTTATTCCGATTAAGACATCGACTTTTGTTGGCTTCTTTGCAAATGCGGCAGTCGTCAAAAAGGTTGGACTGCCGATTAAAGAATTCTTTATTTATTACGACGATATTGAATATGCCTACCGTATGCGTAAGGTTAAACCAGCATTCTTGAATACTGATAGCTTGCTACTTCACAAAATGAAAACGAATTCCGGCGGCTCCGCAATCACGGTGCCGGCCGACCGCATTAAGCGCGCCTATTATAACCATCGCAACTTAGGCTATATTGTTCGCCATCACTACAACAAGCGCGAACGCAAATATGGCTACAAGCACAAGTTTTTCCAGAACGCCTATTACGTTTTAGTGGTCGCAAAAGATCATAAAATCAAACGCCTTTGGGCTTTAACGCGAGGCACAATCGCCGGCAAATTCTTTAATCCAAAAGTCGAAATGAAATAAAAGAACTCCCTTTCGGGAGTTTCTTTTTAAATTTCGGTTTCCAGGGCTTTTTTAATAACGTCGTCCATGTCGTAATATTTATATTCGGCAAGACGGCCGCCAAAAATCACATTTGGTTCTTTTGCGGCAAGCGCGCGGTACTTCTCGGCAAGTTCATTATTTTTCGCATCATTGATGACGTAGTAGGCTTCCTTTTTCGGATCGTCCCAATCGTCTGGGTATTCGTAGGTAATAATCGTTTTTTGAGATTCGGTTGATTCGAAATGTTTGTGCTCAATTACGCGCGTGTAGTCAACCTCGTGACCAGTATAGTTCACGACGGCGCAACCTTGATGGTTTTCTTCGTCGAGAGTTTCGGTTTCAAAACGAAGCGAACGGTATTCGAGATGGCCGTACTTGAAGCCAAAGTATTCATCAATCATACCAGTGTAAACAATGGTCTTGGCTTGCTTGCGGTACTCGTCGGCATTGTCAAAGAAATTAGTATTTAAACGAACCTCGACGCCCTCGAGCATTTTCTCGACAAGCTTCGTGTAGCCGCCGATTGGGATACCTTGATAGCGATCGTTGAAGTAATTATTGTCGTAAGTAAAGCGAACTGGAAGGCGTTTAATAATATCCGCCGGGAGATCCTTACAATCGCGGTGCCACTGCTTCTCCGTGTAGCCCTTAATGAGCTTTTCATAGATACTGCGGCCAACAAGCGAGATAGCCTGCTCTTCAAGATTTTGCGGCTCTTTGCCGGCCATTTCTTGGCGCTCTTCATCGATGCGCTTCTTTGCATCTTCTGGCGTAAAGACATCTGGCCAGATCTTGCTGAAAGTATTCATATTAAATGGCATGTTGTAGATTTCGTTGCCAATGCGGGCAACCGGCGAATTAGTATAGCGGTTAAACTCGACGAGAGAATTTACGAAATCCCAAACATCTTTATAGTCGGTATGGAAAATATGGGCACCATATTTATGCACGTTAATGCCATCAACGTTTTCAGTATAGACATTGCCGGCAATATGGTCGCGTTTGTCGATAACTAATACTTTTTTGCCCTGCTGTTTTGCACGGTAAGCAATCGTTGCTCCAAACAAACCTGCGCCAACAATAATATAGTCGTACATATTACTCCTTATCTAGTTTTTTACAAATTTCTATACGCTGCACTTCATACTCTTTATAGCTCTTTTCCGTATCGAAAAAGGCGCCGCCATGAAGTGTGCCGTTCTTATTTTTCGGAATCTTCATATAGTCGCCATACTGGCGCTCGAGGAGTTCCTTGTAGCCGGCGAGTGCTTTAGCTTTCGTGTTTTCGAATGGTAATTCTACATACGAATCAAACCAGGAGTTTTCATATTTAAACTCGTTTGGACGAAACTCTATTGCGCCGCATTGAGCCGTTTCCTTGCCATTGTATTTTTGGACATATTTATGGAAACGATTAATGAGTCTCTGCTTGCCGAATATTTTTTGATAAGCGAGTTTTGGTTTGCTGTCCGTAGGGCCGCGTAACAGGATTTTCTTGGTCAGAGCGCGACGCAAAAAGATTTTACGGAGCAACGAATTATTCGGAATAGCATCAAGCGGAAAGATGTCGATCCAGATGCCCTTGTTATACGAAGCACTGTTTATGATGTCGGTATTAATGATTGCCGTCGTTTCTGAGTTGCGAATCTGAGCGTGGCCACGATCGTAAAGCGGCTCGGTTTCGCAATATTGAACAAAATACTTTTTAGGTAATTCTTTCTGCGCTATTTTGAGAAATTTTTCGTAGTCCGCGCGCTTCATTGCAATATCGATATCGTCATCCCAAGGAATAAAACCTTTATGGCGAACAGCGCCCAATAATGAGCCACCAGCGAGCGTATAGTTCAAGTTATGCTTGCGGCAAATTTTATCGACAAGTTTTAGCATTTCGAGCTCAATTTGCCATATTTTTTGACGCTCAACAGTCACCTTAAAACCGCAAATAGTTTTTGCTTTCATTACTCTATTATAACAGATTAGCGGTGGAGGACTTTGTTTAGTGTACGGCCCGCTTCACTAATAAGAAAACCGTCACGGACGACAAAGCGAAGGACACCAAAATACACGAGTACGCCAACGGCAATTTTAGCGCCGACAATTGCGATGCTGACTTGCGGCAAGAAGTAATTCATGACCAATAGAACAATAAACATAGCAATTGCCGCTATGACGTAATTAATTGATACTCTTAAAATCATCTTTGGACTAATGAGCTTTCTGGCAAGGACGACGAAGGCGATTGCGATCGTTGCCTCAGCAATAATCGAACTGATTGCTGCGCCAGTACTTTGCCATAAACTAATCGTTACGATATTTAAGGCAAAGTTCACGGCAGCACCGACCCACAGGAAGATGGCGCTCTTGGCGCGTTTGCCGGTCGGGATAAGGCATTGTTCGCCGAGGCAGTTGCTAATTGCAATAATCAAAATGATTGGCGCGAAGATTGGCAAAAGCAGGCGCACTTTCTCATAGCCGGCGCCAAAGAAGATGGTCGAGAAATCTGGGCCCACTGCAATAAGGCCAAAAACAATTGGCACCGCGAGCATAAATAGAAAATGGAACGATGCTTTCAGACGCTCGCAAAATTCCTTTTTCTCTCCCTTGCCAAAAAGATACGCCATGCGTGGCGCCATCACGGCGTTGAGCGAAGTTATCACGATTAGGCTAATCTGAATGATTTTGTAGGTCTGTTCGTAGTAGCCGTTCTCCGCTTCGGACTGCGTAATAATACCGAGCATAGTCTTGTCGAGCACGGTATAAATCGACGTGGCAATTTGTGGCAAGAAATAAATCAAAGAGTCTTTCCAATAGCGAAAAACGCGAATTTCTTTGAAGTTCGGTTTATCAATAATCTTCGGCGCTTTGAACCATAAAATACATGAGGACAGCACGAGTGAAACAGAATTAATAAGCACAAATATCCAAAGATCATTGGAGCCGCGCACAAATAAGAAGGTCGCCGCGACGCTAAGAAGTTTGATGACAATATTGCGTAAGGAAATGTATTTATAATCTTCGAGGCCGCGATAGAGCCAGTTCATATCAATAATTGCCGCCACAATATTGGCGAGCATAATCCACTGAACAAGTGAATATTTGCCGAAGCACATTACGTAGACAACATATGCGAGTACGGAAATAATACCGGTAATAAATTGATAGCTATAGCAATCCCAGAAAATCTTTGAATATTTTTTGCGATCATCTTGATGGAGCGCAATTTCGCGGCTGCCAAAACTACCGATGCCGATGTTGGCAAACAAAATGAAGTACGCCACGATTGAGAGCGTAAAGCTGTTAATGCCAATATTTTCGACGCCGAGAACGCGCGAAAGATATGGGATCGTTACAAACGGAACAATCAACAGAAGAATTTGATAGGCTAAATTATAGAGATAATTCTTCTTAATGCTCTTTTTGGCGGCCATATTAGAGATGTTTGTACCTTTCGGTCAAATAAATCCAAAATAGGCGCGTCAAAACTGCGTTACCACCCATAGTGACGCGATATTTCTTATCATTTTTGAGATAGTCAAAGATATCTGGATGCTCGCGCTGGACTAGTTTAAAGAGGCTCTTGACCTGGCCAGTCATCTTCATTCGCGAGAATAATAATGTCGAAATGATTAATCACGAAGCCAGAAACTTGACGCGCAAGATACTTGCGCACGTTTGGACGGAGCTTATCTTTGACTTTTTCATAATAAGCAAGGTGACGGTCTAAAATTAGACGATGATTGGCGAGATTGCGGCGCATTTTTTCTGGGCTCGTGCTCTGCCCAGCCATCGCAATGCGGTAGTAATAAATATTCAAATCATAATAAATCGCATTCTTGATGTATGGCGTTGGATAGAACATGTATTCTGAATCCGTATAGAAACCGTCGTCGAGCTTGACGTGCTTTTTCATGATTTCCGTGCGATAAATCGTATTGTGCATCTGAACTGGCGGATCATAATGATATTCCCAATCATTAAAATCAAAAACGACGCCAACTGGCATATCATTTGCGCGGTGCACGGCCTTAATAGCCTTGCGCTTGTTGTGGTAGGTTACATAGTTTGCGAATACCGCATCCACGTCGACGGTCTTGAGCTTTTCAATTAAAACCGCGAAGTCATCGCTATTTACCCAGTCATCACCATCTACCATGCGGAAATATTTGCCGGTAGCGTGCTTGATACCAGTATTTACTGTTGCGCCCGGGCCAGAATTAATCTGGCGGATAAGCTTGATGGATTTTGGGTATTTTTTAACGTATTTCTCAACACGCTCGGGCGTATCGTCTTTAGAGCCATCGTCAACGACAAATACCTCGATGTCGTTTATATAGCGTTCGTCACAAAAAGACTTCAAACATTCATCTATCATACCGCCAAGGTTATAAGCGGCAACAGAAATTGAAAGAATCTTTTGCGACTTAGCCATTTATTTCTCCGAGCGGTAATCAAAGCGAATAAATACAATAACCGCAGCAATCACAAGCATACCAAAAGCGGCGGCCGCAATCGAAATAGCACGGGTTTTGAGCGTAACAGTTGGCTTCGCCTCTTCGGCTTCTTCGAGAACGGTAGTGCGGTAATTATAAGAGTCATCAAATGCGGCGGCAATCACGTTGCTGGTATTAACAACAACGAGATTAG
>JAEEGK010023265.1_pt1 | contig 12937 bp, 6 predicted proteins | sample 8958771 | NCBI WGS metagenome assembly JAEEGK01 (sample SAMN16246547, study PRJNA631951) | gut metagenome | biome: gut microbiome; feature: rumen; material: SC-attached | host: Bos | place: Iran: Karaj | collected 2018-10 | reverse complement strand
CCAATCCCCAATCCCCAATCCCCAATACAATGTTAAAATTTTTAAAATAATATTTTAATGTATTTAATTTTTTTTTAAATTATTTTATCTATATATTTTAATATTTTATGTATTCAATATTTATATATTTTTTTTTTTTAGTATTTATATTTTTAATAATTTTTTTTTAATAAATAATTTTAAAAGAATCTATTTTTTCAAAATTAATTATTTTTTTTATTCTATTACATCTTTAATTATTAATTCATAAACTTCTACTTCATTAATGTATAAATCATTTCTTATATTATTATTATTATTTAAAGTAAAACCACCTTTTCCATATAATCTACAAGTTTCTAATTTATAATTGAAAGAAATATAACCATAATCTAACCAAGAATAAGATTTATTATAATAATTTTTTCCACTATAATGATCATAAGAATTTTGTGTTTTTAAATAAAATAAAAAACTTTTACCATTATCATTTGCAATACAAGTATCATTAATATCTTTTAAATTACATATTGTATATCCTCCCATTACAGTTCCATTATTTAATTTAATTAAAGTCAAAGTTGGAGTAATATTATCACAATATTCATGATATTTTAAATAACCATCTCTAGAAAGTCTAAATAATAATTTTGTATTTATATATTTTTCTGGGGAAATCCAAATTTTAAGTGATATTGTACTATTAATATCATCATTTATTATTTTTGAATCTACAGAAAATCCATATTTTATTTGTTCTAAATTAAACATGATATTAATAAATGTTTTGAATAATTTATTATCTTGTTCTAATGAACTTATATTTTTATTAATATTTATATTATTTGTAATTGATTGATTTTTTAATGAATCTATTGAATCTTGTAATGTTTCTATTAATTTTTTTTGATCATTTATTTTATTATTTAAAGATGAAATAATAAAAACAAACATGAAAAAAAGAAATAAAGAAAATAAATAAACTTTAGAATTATCTTTAAATCCTTTTTTTACTCTGTCAAATATTGTAGAATATTCATATAAATCATAAATTTCATCATTTTTATTTCCTATTAAATTTTTCTCTAATTTAAAATTAATTTTTTTAATATTTTCATTATCAATTGGAATCACTAATTCAATATCATTTTCTCTTTCAAGAATTGATACTTTTTCATTTTTCATTCCTTTATAAATTCCTTTAAGATAATCATTTATATTTTTAAATCCTGAAAATGTTTTTTTTTTTTGAATTTCATTTAAATCAATAAATGTGTTATATTCAATTTTATTTAAATCTTCTTCATAAAATGCTTTAATTAATAAATTATTATTTTTTGCATTTGAAAATATTACATTAAATTTTTTATTTTGTTCTGAATTTATTTCAAATATTTTTTGTTCATTTATTTTTAAGGGATAATATTCATTCATATTTCCAGTCTCATTCATTTTGTTAATAAAAAATAGTAAAAATATAAAAATTATTTAATAATTTAAATAATCTATTTAAATATGATAAAAATACTTAATTTTTTACTTTTTCCATATATAATTTCAAGTTCAAATTTAGGAAAATCTAATATATTAAATATAAATTATTCAAAATTATTTGAAAAAAAAATTAATTACAAATATATAAACAATTCATTAATGATTCAATATTTATTACAAAAAAATATTACAGCAGAATCTATTTTTGCAATAAAATTTTTTTTAATAAATGTGATGAATCTAACTGAAATTGAAAATTATACATTAAGTCAATATAAATTTGATGAAGATTTTTTTAATATAACATATAAACATTTAGATATTGAATCAACTGAATATGATAATGAAATTTTATTTTTTGTAAGTAAATTCATAAGTGATTCTTCAAAAAATAAAGATGATATATCAAATTATAGAGAATGTATTGAAAAATTTTATTATTTTAAAGGATTAAAAGAAAATAAAATAGGATATTATTTAGTCACAATTGACAAAAGAAAAAATACTTTAGAAAAAATTAAAGTTTGTAATAGTATAAATCGAGACAAACAAACTGATTATAATTGTCAAGAAAATAAAACTACTAAATTTCCTTCTTTTTCCTTTGAAGAATTAAAATATACTTTTGGAATATGTTTTCCTCTTTATAAAAATGTTAAAAATTTAGAAGAAAATTTTAAAAATTTATTTATTAGAATTTCATTAATTTTAGGTAATTTTTTTGAATTTCAAAATAAAAACAATGTAAATAATGAAATATCAGTTATAATTATGAATACTACTAATGATACTTCATATAATATTGATATTACCAAAATTAATTTAATTGATTTATTAGAATTTATTCCTTTATATATAATTATAATAATAATAATATTTATGTTAATAGGAAAATTACCAAAAAAAATTTTTAATAAATACTTTGATAATAATAAAGAATTTGAAAAATTTGAAAAAGAATTTTCTTTTAAATCAAATTTTAATGAATTATTTAATTATTTAAATCCATCAAATAAAATAAACAATGATTCAAATCTTAAATATATAATAGGAATAAAAGGACTTTCTATGTTATTTACATTATGTGGTTATGAATTTTTTATTTTATTTAATTCACCAGTTTTTATTAAAAGTAAATTATCTTTTTTTTATTTATTAAGAAGTTTGTTATATCCTTTTTTTAATAATGGATTAAGAATTTCACCAAGAGTTCTTTTAAGTTGTAGTGGATATATTTTATTTTATAAATTTTTATGTTTTTTAGACAATAAAAAGAACGATTTGATTAATGATAAATTAAATTTAAAAAATAAAAATAAATCTGAAATAAATAATAAAGAAATTGATTATTCTGATGAAGAAGAAACTTATTCTGAAATGGAAAAAGAAATATTATCAAAACATGAAAATAATGACTTTATAGATATAAAAATTAAACAAGAAGAAATTAAATTTTCTTTTCTTTTTCAATTTTATTTTTATCAAATTCATAAATATATTTTTTATATTTTGACATTATTATTTTGTTTATATACTTTACCAAAATTTTATAAAATTGATGCATTATTATATAATAAAGAAAAAAATATTTTTTTAAGACCAAATTGGAAATTATTTACAATTCAATATATTGATAAATGTAAAAATATATTTGATTTATTTTTAGGATTTTTTTCTTTATTTCCTTTCAAAATTTTAAATGTTAATGATTCTAATTATTTATTCTATTTTTGGTTATTTAATAATGAAGTTATTTTCTTTTTAATTACATCTTTTGTTATTTTTGTTGGATTTAAATATAATTTAAAAATTGATATTTTTTTTTTTTGTTTTATCATTTTTTCAATTTTGATTAAAATTATTTTTCATTTTATATTTGATATTTTTTCACATGAAATATTATATTATTATAATTATGATTTTGGTTCCATTTTTATTAATCCTTTCTATAATTATGATTTTTATTTAATTGGTGTTATTTTTGGAATGTTTAATTATATTATTCAAAAAGATATTAAGATTTCAAATATTAATGAAGAAAAACCTTTTTTAATTCTATCAATTTATTTTGTTGAATGGTTTAAAAAAAAAAATTTTATGATTTTAAATATTATTTTTTTAATTTTTCTTGCGTTTTTATGTTTAAAAACTTATATTTTATTTTTTGTTGATTTTGATACTGGTGAAAAATTAATTTTTAGTAATCTTTATAATTTAATATTATGTATAGATATTGAATTAATTGTTTTTCTTTGTCATTTGATTGGATTTTTATCTTTTATTCATTATAATAATGTAATAAATATATTTTATTCAAATAATAATTGGTTAATTTTACATAAAATTTACAATTGCTTTATTATTCTAATTTATCCTATTTCTTCTTATATTTTATTCTATTCGGAATTGAGAATAAATTTAAATGTTTATAATTGTATTTTTTATTCATTAATCTCTGGTTTTTTTATTTTTTGTTTTTCTTTTTTTTATTATATTATTTTTGAATTGCCTTTTAAGAGAATTATTAAATTAATTTCAAGTGATAAGAAATGATTAGATAAAATATTTTTATATTATAATATATAAAAATTATAAAAATTGTAATAAATAAAATATAAAATATATCATTTTTAAGTAAAAAATAATTATAAAAATAAATCAAAAAAACAAATGAAATTATTTTTTAAACAAATAGATATTTTTGGTACAAAATTCCATTTTCTAACATACAAAAAACATAAATTTAAAACTTTTATAGGAGGAATAATGACATTAGTAATATATATACTAGCATTTTTAATAATATTTTTCTTAGAAGATGATTTTTTTTATAGAAAAAATCCATCTTATACTTTTTCAAATTATGGTTCACAATATGAAAAAATAAATTTATCAAAAGAAAAAGTATTTATTGCATTTAGATTAGAAAATGCTTTTGGTTTAAAAATAGATGCAAAAAATATAATTTATCCTATGATATATTATTATTCATCAATTCCAGATTCGGATGGAAAATATCATAATAATTATTCAGAAGAATATATTCCTTATAGAAAATGTAAAAATAGTGATTTTTATGATAATGAAGATTTAATATCAAAATATGGTGATTTGTATTGTATTGATTGGGAAAATAAAACTTTTGGTGGAAATTGGGATAATGATTTTTTATATTATTTTGAAATAAGATTATTTTATTGTGAAAATGGTGAAAATTTTTCATTTAATAATTCTAAATGTACTTCAATAGAAAAATTAAAAAATTTTTTAGCAAATGAATCAGTATATATGTCAATATATTATAATAATTTTAATTTTAGATTTACAAATTTTAAAAATCCTTTTGGAAAAAATATAAAAATTTATTATTGTATTTTAGATTATAAATTAAGACAAATTGACAGGACACATTTAAGAAAATTTATATTAAATGATGATAAAGGATGGTTATTTTCAAATAATAAAAATATTTCTTTATGGGGGGTTGATAATATAAAAACAGAATATAAATATATTTCAGATGAAGAATTAAAAACAGAAGGTTTTTCTTCAATGATTTATTCATTTAATATTTATATGCTTTTAGAACAAACTTATTATACTAGAAAATATAAAAAAATTCAAGATATTATTGCAATGATTAGTGGTGTAATATATTTTTTACATTATATTGGTAAAGTTATTTGTGAGTCTATTAATTTAAGTTTGAAAAAATTAAAAATTATAGAAATGTTTTTTAATGTTGATAAAAAAAATGCTAGAAAAAGAATTACTTTTTCTAATTTAGCTTTTGATTTTTCAGAAAATTCTTTTTCTAAATTAATTATTAATAAAAAAAAAACATATAAAGAAATTAGTAATAATCTTGATATTTCTAATATTAATTTGATTAATAATAATAATTCTAATCAAAACTCAAAAAAAGTTCAATTAAGTTCAGAAATAAGAGATTCTTTTTTTCTTTATAATAATTCAAAATCAGATCATATATTAAATAAATATAATATAACTAGAAAAAATTTTAATACTCAAATTACAAAAAAAGTAAATTATGATTTGAAATATAAAAATAAGAATAGTTTAATGGTTTTAAAATTAATGAATAAAAATATGAATAAATCAGTAATCAATAAAAATTTAAATCCAGATTTTTCAATTAAAACTTTAGTTACAGCTGATTTAAAAAGAAATATGAAAAAAATATGTTGTTGTACTTTTAAAAAACAAAATAAAATCATAAATAAAAATACTATTTATGATTTAGCAAATGAAATTTATAATGAAAAATGTGATTTATTTAATTATTTTCATATACTTAAAGAAATCAGATTTTTAAAAGAAATGTTTTTAAATCCTATTCAAAATTTATCTATTAAATTTACAAAAAAATTAAATATTTATGAAATTGATAATATTTTTGATATTAAAAAAAATGCAAAAAAAAGACAAAAAATTATTGATTATTTTAAAAAAATATTAAAATATAAAAAAAATACAAAATTAGATAATTATATATTTGATAAATTAGAAGATGATATCAAATCAAAAATTCTAGAACAATAAAAATTTAAATTTAAATATATTTAATTATAAATATAAAATTGTTTTTAAAAAATATTTAATAAATAAAAAAATATGATTAAAGATGAAGGATTAAATAATACAACTCCTTCTCAATTTCAAAGTATAGCAATTGTAAAATTTCTTCTTTTTATTTTATCATCTTTATTCTTAATAATATTATTTTTTTCATATGATAGTAATATTTTTACAGGATTAACAATAGATGAATCAATGGTAGACAATGTATATCACTCAGAACCGTATACAAAAGCATATGATAGTACAATTTCTGGTTTAATTATTACTTCAATTTTAGCTTTTTTTGATTTTATTTTTCAAATATTTGGTTATAATTATAATTATAATATTTTTAATATAGTTACTGCAATGACAAAAACTTTTGAAGTTTTTCTTTTATATTTTTATTATATTGATTCTTGGCATTATTATTGTATTTTTCATATTATGTGTTTTCAATTTATTTGTACTGCTATTGAACTTTATATTTTCATTTATAGTATTTGTTTTGGTTCAGTTATTTATGATAAAATTAGAAGTAATGATATTAGATATTTAATGAAACATCCTAGTGATAAACAAAAAGTTGAATAAAAAAAAGTTTTTATTTTTTTTTTAAATTAATTTTTGGATATTTAAATTTCTATTTTAAAGTAATTTTTTTATTTTTTTTTATAAATTTATAGAAAAAAATGTATATAAATTATATAAGAGAAAACTTCATATTTATAGAATATAAAGAAGTAATCTAATAATAATAAATAATTATACATTTGAATAATTCAATTATTTTCAATTATTATTAATAAAAATGATGATTTAAATTTATTTATTAAACTTATTTTCAGTTTTTGACTTTTTATTAATAACTTTTTTAGTAGAATTTTTTTGATTATTTAATTTTTTATTTCCTTTAATTATTCTTAGCATAAATTTAATTTGTTCTTCATGATCTTTTAAAATTTCAATATTTTTATCATAATCTTCATTAATTTCTTTTACAATTTTGTCAAAATTATTATTATCTATCATATTATTATTAAAATTATTAATATTTATTTCTGCAGAATGATTATTATGATGAGTTTTTTTTGTATCTTTATTAAATATTTTAATCTGACTTTTTAATTTAGGTGAATAAGATTGATTTTTATTTCTTTTTTTTTTATTACTTTTATTATCATTTATATCTTTTAAAGATAATTTACTTGAATTTAAATTCATTGTTTCATTTAATAATGTTATATTATTTTGATTTCGCTCTTTTTTTTTTAAACTATTTTTTTTATTTACTTTATTATTATTTCCAGTTATAAATTTTTCAACATTTCTTTTAGAATTTATTATATCATCATCAATTGAATAATCATTTTTCATAATTTCATTTTCAAGTGAATTATTGGTTTGTTTATTCATATTCAGTTTTTTGATATTTATAAATTTAGAAGTTGATAAAGTTCTTTTTGTTTTATTTATTATTTTATCATCTAAATCTAATTTTAATTTATCTTTATAAAAAGTGACTTGTCTTTTATAAGATTCAATTTCTTTTTTTAATTTAATTTCATTATTTTTTTTTTCCTTTAATTGAATTTCTAAATTCTTAATTGTTAATTTAAAATTTATATTTTCTTTATTTAATTCATTTAAATTATCTTTATTTCTTTTTATATTATTTCCAAAAACTTTTAATTTTAAATTCAATTTTTCTATTTCTTCTATATAAATATTGATTTGTTTAAATAAATTTAGAAATAAACAATCATTTATTTTATCAATATCATTTCTATGTTTTAAATATCGTTCACTTAACATATAGAAATTCATATTTAATTTATTTATTTTTTTCATTATAATATTTCCATCATCTTTATTATAATAAATATTAATTAAATCATTTCCAGTTAAATTTTCTATGAAATTTTGAGGATTTATTCCATTAATTTGAGGTTGAAATACATTTTTTATTTCACAATCAATTGAAGTCTTCATTTTTTAATAATTCTATTATTATTTTAATTTAAAAAAATTAAAGTAAATAATTATAATTTTTATATTAAATTAAATTTTTTTATTTTATTGAATTATCATTATTATTTCAGTAAAAAGAAATAAATTATTTTATTTTATAAATTCTTTTTTAAATATTCTAGAATTTCAATTGAATTTTCATAATCATCATTATTCATATTATCTTTATATTTATTTAAAATATTTTTCAATTCATTTATCTTTTTTTCTTTCAAATTTAAACTTTTTTGATATAACTGAATTTCATCTGGTAAATCTTCAAATTGTTCTGGGAATAAAGGATTATGCATTTTTTTTGGTGTATCCGCAAACATTTTTGTACTTACTTTTTTATTATTATTATTATTATTATTATCCGAAATATTTTTATAATTATTATTATCATTAATATTATTACTATTATTATTATTATTTTTTATTCCTAAAAGATTTTGTATTGAATTTTTTTTATCATTAAAAAATTCATAAAGTGAAGTTCTTTTTTTTGAAGTTTCAATTCTATTATTTGAAGTTGTTTTATCAATATCTTCAATTTGTTTCATTAAATTCATTCTTTTTTTTTTCATTTCATCTTGTTTAATATCATCTTCTTTTTCTTTATCAATTAAATTATTTCTAATATTAATAGCATTTTCAATAATAAAATAAGCAGAATTAATTTTTGGATAATTAAATAACATTTCTAAATTTTCTGCTTGATCAGTTTTAATTAATTTATCTTTAATATTATCAATCATAGAAACACAAATATAATCTACTAAATTATAATCTTTAATATCATTTATTTCATTATCATAAATTAAAGCATCCCATATTCTTAAAGTTATTTTATAATTAAATTCTCTATCAAATAAACATTTTAACCATTTTTGTAAAAAAATTTCACAATCAATTCCATTTAGTTTAAAGTGTTTAAATAAATTTTCATTTTGAAGTCTTATTTTTTTATTTATTATATTATTACATCTTTGTAATAAATATTCTTGAATTTCATTATTTTGATTTTGATTTATTTCTACTTCAAAATATAATTTTTTTATTCCTTTATTCATTATTAAATTAAATAGATTATAAATATCACTTTCTAATTCATCTTCATCATGAAAAAAATCATATAATTCTTTTTTTATTTTAAATAAATCATCATTTAAAATTTCATTATTGAAATTATCAAAAAAATTTTTTGTATTATTTTTAAAATAAAAAGGATATAAACTATAAATTATCATTGCTAAAATTTCATTCATTCCTTGATGATAACCAATTTCTTTATTTTCAGATGACCAAATTAATAAAATTGAATTTTCAATATTTTTTATTTTTTTATTTGAAAAAATTTTAGTTGTTGGAAATGTTCTATCAATATCTAAATTTATTATTCTTACATTATCTATTTCTGTAATATAATTTAACCATTCATTTGAAGTTAATGGTAATTTTTTTAATTGATTTAAATTTTCTAATTTTTTATGATATTCATTTCTTAAATTTTTAGTATTTGATATTAAATTTTGTAATGAAATATAATTTGAATCTAAAGTATTTTCTAATAGTAATTTCCATATTGTTGATCTTATTAAATTTTCTTCTGTTTTGTTATTTATACATTTTTCTTTTATAATTTCTTTCATTTTGGGTATATTTGTTATGTTTGATATAAAAAAATCTGAAAATGAATTTAAACATTTTTCATAATCGTTTTTTTCAGATTTCATTGAAGATTCAGTATTTAATATATCAAACATTGAAATTTTTAGAGATTTTGGGTTTAATGATATAATATTTTCTTTTTTTTCTTCTTTAATTTCTTTTTTTATTTCTTGTTTTTCTTCTTTTTTTATTTCTTTTATATCTTCTTTTTTTTCTTCTTTTATATCTTCTTTTATCTCTTCTTTTTTTTCTTCTTTTATATCTTCGTTTTTTTCTTCTTTTATATCTTCTTTTTTTATTTCTTTTGTTTTTATTGTATTATCATTATTTTTATTTTCATTATACTCTACTTGATTTTCATTGTCATCATATAAATGATTTATTACTTCAATATTTTTTATTTCATTTATTGGATCTTTATTTTCTTTTTTTTCCATTAAGAATGAATTTAATTAATAATTAATAAATAAAAATAAAAAATTTATATAAACCTTAATATAATAATATATATCAATTAATTTATTAATTAAAAATAAATTATGTATAATTATATATTTTTCATTTTTTCTAATCTAGAATCAATATTTTAAAGCATAAATATCGTTTAATTTATGAATTGATATATTTATTATCATAAGTATTTAAATAATTAAAAATGTTTATAATTTTGCTCCAATTTTTTAAATATTTTGGAATAATTATAATTTAAAATTTATTTTTATTTGTATTTATTTCTTTTTATAATAACGTAATTTTTAATTAATTTGTGATAAATTATCTAGAGTAGAAATATCTATATTCTTAAATAATTATCATAAAAATATAAGTTGACAATCTAATTTTTTTCTTTTGATTATTAATATAATGAATCAAATTTAATTAAATTATTCATTACTTTTTTTGGAATTATAATATTATTTATTAATCTCATAATATACTTTTATAATTTAAGAAAATAAAACATTTGTATCTTGTAAATCTTCATAAAATTATTTCATTTATTTCTAATTAATTATATTTTAATTAATAACTATTTAAAAAAAAATAATATATTTTGAAAAATAATAAAAAAACTTTAATGGAAGATAAAAAAAAACATTCAAAACATTATTATGAAAATTTAAATTTTGAAAATTTTTCTAATCTTCTTTTAGAAACTAAAATAATATCATCAAACTTATCAAATGAACAAAAAATGTGTATTAATTATCCCAAAATTGATACTGAAGCAAAAAAAGTAGATAATTTAGAACTAACTTTAAGCGACGAAGAAAGAGATAATTCTAAAAATAAAATAAAAACTAAAATATGTGAATATAATATTGATATAAATGATATCTATAATTTATTTACTGATAAAATTTATCAAAAAGAAAATTTTAATACAATGATTAAAGTATTTATTTCTATTTTTAATAATTTTAATGATTTAGTTTTTAAGTTTGATTTAAATAAAAATGAAATTTTTTCTTTTGATAATAAAATACACATTATTAAATTAAATGATAAAAATAGTAAAATTTCATTTGAAAATTATATAGAAAATTTATATGAAAAATTAGAATCAATGAATGAAGAATATGACATTCAAATATTAAATATTTTTTTTCTAATTAATATTTTTACCTTATTTGGTAAATTAACTTATAATGATTTCTCACTTGATTCAATTTTAATGAATATAAATGAATATACTTCTCTTATTATTAATGATATTAAATTAACTTTATTTATTCATTTTCATGTTGTTACAATTTTTAATTTAGCTTTGAAAAAATTATCAGTTGATAATTTTTTAGAAAATAAAAAAGATAAAAAATCCTTATTTAATTTTCCTAATAAATTTTATCCAACAATTTACTTTTTAAATTCAAATTTAAAAAATGAAGAATTTTCAAATAAAAAAACTCAATTAATTCTCCTTTTAACTACTTTTAAATTTTATCTTTTACCTTATATAATATCAAATTTAAAAATTGCAATTAATATAAAAGTTTTATCATATGAATCATCAGAATGGATTTTTTCACTTTTAAATTTAAATACTAAATCAAAAAGTAATATATTTAATTTAGAAAAAGAAAATTTATTTGATGATATTCAATTTAATTCTATAATTAATAACAATTTTTATATTAATTCATTTTCTATTGATTTAAATCCAAATTTTCGTCAAAAAGATATTGAAGATTTATTTAAAAAATATAGTAATTTAATAGTATCTTCAATTTATTTTTCTGTTGATTCTTTAAAATATGAAGATAAAAGTATAGAATATCCTTTAATTAGATATTTAGAAGAAATTAATTTATTAATTTGGTCATTGAAATATAATTTAAAATTAAAAAATAAAAAGAAAAATAAAGATTCAAAATTAAATAAAAACTATTACTTTACTTTTACTTTTAATTCTTTTAGTATTGCTACAAAAAAAGATATTTCAAGTAAAGATTCTAAAGATCATTTAAGAGATATCTTAATTTTTATTCATAGTAATCATTATTCAGAAGAAGAATTTTTACAATACTTATCTAATAGTGAAAAATTACTTAATTTTTATAAATTAATAATTGATATTATAAAAGAGTTTTCATTTTTTAAAAAGTATTCTATTGGAATTAGATTATGTAGTAATGAAATTAAGAATTTAGAATTAAAATATTATTTATCTATTATTTATTTACAAGTACAAAATTATATTCAAGAACATAATACAATGTATAAAAATGTTGTTTTATATGAAGAAAAAGTAATTTCAAATAATTTTGCTATTATATTATTTAATTATATAAAAGTAAAAGAACATAAAATTTTTTTTGAAAAATGTTTAAAAAAAATAAATCAACAGAAAATAAATTTACTATATCAATTTTATAAAGAATTATTTGAATATTTTTCCGAGACATTAATAATTGATCAAACTAAAAATTTTACAAAATTTGAACCATATAGTTTATTATCAAATTTTAAAAATAATAAATGTATAATTGTATATAATAAATATGAAGTAATGGATATTTTTATTTACATTAATGAAAAATCAAAAGAAGATTTATTATATTTAGATAAAATAATAGATTTTATATTACAATTAATTGAAAGTGATTTTATAAGAGTAATAACTGTAATAATGAATTTTGATGGAATACAAAAAACTAATTATTGGAATGATAATAAGAAATTATTTAATGATAAAATAAAA
>JAEEGK010023264.1_pt1 | contig 12937 bp, 9 predicted proteins | sample 8958771 | NCBI WGS metagenome assembly JAEEGK01 (sample SAMN16246547, study PRJNA631951) | gut metagenome | biome: gut microbiome; feature: rumen; material: SC-attached | host: Bos | place: Iran: Karaj | collected 2018-10 | reverse complement strand
AACTAAATTATTTATTTCATTAATATCAGTTTCTGATAATCCGCCACCACCAGATCCAGATCCACTACCTTCACCAGATCCAGATCCACTACCTTCACCAGATCCATTTTTTTCTTTTAATTTATCTAATACTAAATTTAATCCGACACTACTATTTTCATTAGCAAATCCTTGTAATTTTTGTTTTATTTGGTATAAAGTCAAGATATAGATATAAAGATCTATATCATAATTTATAGCATCAATATCTAATAATAATTCATCTCTACAAGATCCAAAATACATAACTTTACGTTCTGGATCATAACTATATCCATAAACATCCTGATAATTATAAGGTGATTTTGATATTACTCCAAAATTAGTAGGATTATTTACAGATGTATATCTTATACCCTTATTAGTATTTTTTATAGATAAAGCAAATATTTTTGTATCAGAAGCTGTTACATTCCAATAACCATCAGTAATATTTGTATTTTCAGCAACATTGTTTCTAATTAATTTAATTCCTAAAGGATTTGTATGGTTTACCATATAGAATTTATTATTAACATATTCTAAAATCCATCCAGGTTTAATATCATTTTCATTTGTAAGTAACTGATTCATACCTGTTTTAGTACAAATAAAATAATTATCTGATGATTTACAGAATGATGTTACACCATCTTCACCAACAAAAAATGATAGTCCTGATATTGATTTATCTGCTATTTTATTTCTATTATTTTCATAACTTTCTTTATCATAATACCATAATTCTGTAGTAGATGATCCATTTTCTAATACCTTAACTTGTTCAGCAAATATACCAAATTTTGTACATAATGTATTTGTAATATCATAAGATACAACTCCACCTGTTAATAATTGAGTATCAGTTGTTTTTCTTTCAATTACTTTATTACCACTAATATCTGGTATAGCAGAACCACCATCTTTTACAGAAACAAAATCAATAGAATAAATATTTTTTCCATCTATACACCAACATGAACTATTTGCATTAGTTTTTCTATATAGAATATTAATTTTATCTTGATCAAATTTAGTTAATAATTGTGGTTGTGTGTTTGAAGGAACAAATAATGTTGTATCTGATAATGCTGACATACAATCCCAAACACCAGTTGTTTTTGTTGAAATTAATAAATGGCATTGGAATTGAATAACAGTTACAGTGATTGTTTGTTCTTCTCCACCTGTTCCACCATTTCCGGTTCCATCAGTTCCGGTTCCACTAGTTCCACCTGTTCCACTTTCTCCACCATTTTCAGGAGAAGGTGCACTTTCTTCATAAGTATATGTTAATTGTGGAACTGTTAAAAACCAACTTACAATAGAGTCACGAACATTTGTAGGAGTAAATATTTTTGATATATCAAATACATATGACATTCCTGCTGTTCTTGATGGATAGAGAATATAATAACTATTGTTATTTAATGATTCATATACCCAACCATCACCAGCATCAGTTATGGTTTCAAAAGAGTTATTTCTCCATATTTTAATACCATTATTATTAGTTCCTTTTAAGAAAATAATATCATAAGATTCAAATAAATCAAATTCCCATTTATCATAATCAGTAATATTAGTTTTAACTACAGAACTTCCATTCCAGTACCAAATAGATTGATCTTCGTTAATAAAAAATAAATTATCATTAAATTCAACTATTTTCAACCAATTTCCAGATGTAATATTTGTACTTCGTAATTCTTCAATACTTTCATTTAATTTCATGATACCATTTCCTTTTGTGTTCATAGAACCAGCGAAAAATGTACCATGTTTAGGAGAATAATGTATTGCTCTCCAATCTCCTGTCTCAATATTTGTATATCTTAATCTGTCTTTTTCTTCAGAATAACCAAATACACCATTTCTATCAAATCCTACAAATGATTTAGTCATAGAATCTTTAAAAGTATAAAAGTTTTTATAATTAGGATTTGATTTATCATTTATAGATTTTAGATAATTTAATTGTTTTAAATAATAATGCTTAAGTAATGATGATAAATGCTCTTTATCATAATTAAAAGTCATTTGTACAAAACTTGATGTACTTGATTCTAAATTAAGTGAATTACAAACTAAATCAAATAATTTAACATAAATATTTTTATATTGACTATTCTCGGCTTTCATTATTCTTAATAATGTACCTGTTTTTTGAATAGATATAATAATTTGGATATTTCTTGTTAATGATTCATTAGTTGCATTATCTAATAAGGTTCCATATAAATCATTAGGATCCTTAATATTTTTCGAAAATATATATTGAGTTAATCTTCCATATGCTTTTTTAAATTCTCTTTCATCCACACCATAATTAATACAAAGATCGTAAAATTTAACTAAATAATTTAAAAGCATTGCTTTTTTAGACATCATTGGAAGAGATTCTGTATATCTTACTGAATCGGCTATTTCTTTTTTAACAGATAAATTTTTATCTGCTTCTTTTTCAAGTTCACTTATGGATTCCGGATTTACACCATTACTTTCAGTAAGTTCAGTATTATTATTAGTTGGCACTGCTGCAGATCTATATATAGTTGGTGTTTTGCTTTCGTTTCCATTTTCATCTGTTTCATCAGATACAACTTCTTCAATTTCCAAATTATCTTCATCAAATGTTACATTAGCAGCTGCAGCTATATCAGAAATATTTGTTTTTGGATTAAGTAAAAATTTTTCAACTTGTTTAGTATATCTATAAGCTGATCCATCAATAGCATCTGATATATCATATGTTGCTTGTGCTAAAAATGATGTTCCTAATAAACCTAAAGCTTTATCAGCAGCAGCATTAAGAGTTGTCATTGTTTTATATTTGCATCTTTTATAGAAAACTATATTTTCCATATAAGAATCAGAATAAATTTCTTTAGATGTAAGTAAGATGTATATAGCTTTAATATTTTTATTTCTAGGAACGGTATATTGATCTTTAGTATTAAATGTATCATCTAAAAAATTTGATAAATCTTCATCTCTATATTTAACTTTATTTTTTAATCCGTTTTGCATTGGATAACGTGCTCTAGAATCCTGATGAACTCCTTTTGCACCTTTTGTAAGAGCTGTTAAAGCTAAACTTGATGAACGATCATCTTGAGATTTAAGCGAATTATATCTTGCTTCTTCTCTTTGAATTATAGCATATGCTTTTCCTTTTTCATAACTAGAACTTGTAGAATTATTTAAAGTAGCACGAGCTTCAGTAAATTTATTAGAATTAAATGATTTTTCATTATATTTATCTAATAATGATGATTGTTTAGATATTTCTTCCATAAGAGCAACATCAGATTTAGATAAATCATGTTTAGTAAAAAATGGTAGCATTGTACTACAATCTTTTTCATCAAACATATATTGTTTATTATATTTTGTATCAGTTGAACCATAATAACTTGGTTTTAAAATATCTGGAAATGTTGTAAAAAATTTACGAATATCAGAAGCAGTAGTGTATGTATAACTATATACTATTAAATTTTTTAATCCACTAACCATTAATTTTTCAAGTCGTTCTTTATCGGATTTATATTGATTATTTAATTTTACTTCTTTCTGATATTCAGCATTATCAGTATAATTTTCTGTTTTTGTAAATGTATCTATTTTTTTATCAGAATCAATAATTAAATTATTATATTCAGTTATTTTAGCACTCAATTTTTCAAAAATATAAAATAAATTTTTGTGACATGAATTCATTGAGCATACTTTTATATCAGAATCTAAATTTGTATATGTACAATCATATTTCAATTCATATTTTTCATCTACAAATTTAAGAGTTTCTACCCAATCTCGTTTTAAACATTGCTTACGTAAATAATGATCATTATAAGCTAAATCTGCACCACTATAATATAATCCTTCAATTGTAGCAGAAAATACTTTATCATCTATATAAATAGACGATTTTATATTATTAACATAATCTTCTAATATATTTGCAATATAATTTATAGAAGCATTTGTTATTTGTCTTAAAGTATCTGTTCCTAATGCTTTAAGCATTTGGAGAGCATTATTTAAATAACCAGATAATGCACCAACAGCTTTTCCAAGAAGTCCATTTAATGCTTCACTTAAGAAATTTTTATCACCGAGGTTAAGAAAATTTCCTAAACCTCCTAAAAGTCCATTTAATTTATTTTTTGCTAATTCATTTAATTGGTTTACTTTATCAGAAAGAAAACTGGAAGATCCGATGCTTTTAAGCGAATTATTAAATCCTCCACCTAATTTTCCTTTAAAATTACCATTACTGTTTGTTGTTTTAGTGACCTCATTATCATATTGAGTTAACGCGCTTGGTATTTTAGCCATAATTAATTCCTCATTTTAATGGAAAATATATTATTTTGTCAACCAGTCACAATATAAAAGAAGTCCTAATAAGGACTTCTTTTATTATTTATTCTTTTTCTTTTTCTTCTGTATTATCTTCAATAGCAGGTTTCTTTTGGATGTTGTTAATAGTATCGGTTAAGAATTTTAATTCTACTTCTCTAATAACATCACTTACAGAAGTTTTAATATTAGTATCAATATATTCAAATTTAGCTTTCTTTTTATCTAACATTGCTACTTTTAGTTTACCAAGTCTCATAAACATATTTTCAAGTTTAGTTTTAAATTTTTTATTAATATTTTCTAATATTTCATCCATTTCTGCTTTATCTAATTCTGTAGATTCTAATTTATGAATATCAATAGTTCTAAAAATACATCCATTAAGTTCATCGATATATTGATCAGCTTTTGAAATATCTGATAAAATTTCGACAAATCCATTTCTACTAATAATTTCTTTACTCAAATCTAACCAAGCTGTTTGTGCATCGTGAACTAAATCTGTAATAAAAAAATATTCTCGTGTACTATGAATTTTAGATAATTCCATATGAATTTTATCACAAGCATAATTAATAAGACTCTGATAATAATCATTACCAATATCTGTATAAATGCTTCTGAAAATATTTCCACAAGAATCTACATAATCTTTTTCAATTGCATTAATACTATTAGTTGTTTCTATTGTTTTTGAAATAGCATTATCAATAGTATTAGTTAATAAAATATCAAGCATATTAACAAAAGAATTTATATCAATCATTCTTGTATTATTAATGATTTTACCATCTTTTGTTTTATTCTTAATTTTAAGTTTTCCAAATTCAATATATTCATTATTTTTAAAAATTTTATTACCTATTAAATCTGTTAATTTAGAAATTACAGAATATAATAGAACTACAATGAATATTATTGCAATTATGATTAGTATCAAAACACCAATGTGTTCTTTAAACAAATTAACAACCGAAACTTGTAAATCTTCTGAAATTGCTTCAGAAATATTACTATTAGTTGGATAATTTGCCATTAAAACCGTTGAAAACATATATTTAATCCCCTTCAAAAATCACAAATTCTATATTTAATTGTCCAAAAAAAGAAAGTGGGAGAAAAATCTCCCACTTTATTTAAAAATTAGCTAAAATCCAAACCCATGAATTTGTTATCATCGTCATTATTGAAAAGATTATCAATAGGTATAACGTTTTTGTATTTATCAGATACATTGATAACTTTTTCTGTTTCCTGATTATCTTCATTTGAATTATTTTCATCAGTAGAATCAAGAAGATCTTCTACAGAACTTGTTTCAAATAAATCAAGATCATCAGTAGTAAATGTTTCAACTTCATTTTCAATTTTAACTTTCTTAAGATCTTTTCTGTTAAGTTCTCGTTCCTTAACATACTTCTCAAGCAATTCTTCAAGATAATTTTGAAGATCTTCATAATTACCATTAAATTCATCAAGTATTTCTGGAGCTTCTTCAAGAACACCCATAACTTTTATAATAGTCATTATTACTGCAGCGATTTTAATTTTGGATGAAGCTGATACTTCATTTTCAAAATTATCATCACCTTTCATTTCAAATGAAAATTTGTAATAAGCATTGTCAAATTCATCTTTTGTTACAGGATATTGTTTGATACGAACATGTTCGTATAATTCTTGTTGTGAATATTCTATTTCATCATTCACAACAAGATCTGCAAGATTTTCTTCAGCAGGTTCACTCATACAATATCTTTCATACACAATAGGCTGTGTATAAAGTAGTAATAGCAATGCATTTTTATATTTTATAAATGGATTGAAAAATTCCAATTCATCTTTTCTTGATTTAAAATTAATAAATTCATTTTGATTACGAGCAATAGCATAAATTTTATTTTCATTGTAAGGATTGATGAAGAATTTAGGAATAACTTTTCCAGATTCTTTATCTCTTTTACAACATCCAATCCATTTCAATAATCCACATTCAGTAGAATTATCAATACCTAAACCGACAAAATCGATAATAGGTAAAAGGAATTGTTTTTCAAGCTTATCATAGCATTTTGTTCGATACATTTATTTTACATCTCCTATAAATGTTTTTTATTTATATGATATTTCATTAACTATCAATATCCCAACCAGTTTCTTCATCATCTTCACTATCATTGACAGCACCACTTAATTCTGTTGAAATAGTTGCTAATTCATTAGTTAATTTGAAACTGTTATCGATATCAACTTTATCTTTAAGAACAGGTTGATGATCAGCTTTCCAATCTTTAAAATAAATATCAGTTTTATCACCAAAATACAAAGGTGTAAAATGTAATCTTACAGATCCAAATTGACTTTCTACTTCTTTAACATGATTCTTAATCAGTCTAAGTGTTCGTTCAATATCATCCTGTAATTTATCATTAAACTGATATTTCTTAAATGGTAAATAACCTGTTCTTTTTACAATTTTTCCATTAACCATTTCACTTGAAACAATATTTATACCAGCTTGCGAATCATAAATATATGTATATCCATGCTGCATTGTTTCAAATTCTGTATAAAGAAGATCTTCAGATAATTGTGTTTGATCATAAGTATTAAGTTTATAATCACTACTTCTTACTTGATGTCTTACATCATAAATCTTTTTCTTCATTCTTGGCTCAAGAGTTGCTATAAGACTCATATTCATTACAGAAACTCTTGTATTATCGTCATAAAGTTCTTTTCCTTCATGTTCAATAACTGTATTTATAGAATTTAAACTATAATAATCTCCTTCACAAAGTTCTTGATGTCTTATTGTATAATAAATTGGATCAGGGATTTCTGATGAATTTACATTAACAAATCTAGAAATCAATTCTTTTTTAGTATCATTATTTCTAAAATCTTTAGAATAATAATTTTCACCACAAAGCATTGATTTTGATGTATTATAATCATTCATTGTACTTGATATTAATGCTTCATTTAATATAAATTTAGCTGAATAAATATTTGTTATATCAGTTTCAAATACAGTATCATAAGTATACATAGTTGCTATCATATATGTGGAATTATCACATCTTCTCATCCATGGCATGATGTCGAAATTTTCTTTTCCACCTTTCGTTATTGAAAGATTTATTTGAATAGCTTTTCCATATATTGACTCACCTTTAACTGTATTTTTTAAATTATGATTATCAATAGCATTTTGATCAAAGAATAAATAAATAAATCTATGAGCTTCCAAAATATCAGCTTGACCTAAGTCATAACCTATTTCAGCTAGCCATTTATCTGGTTTACTCCAAATACCTAATTTCATATATTAACCTCATATTTATAATATGTATATGAATTTTATTTTCATACAGCTAGTCCAATATCTGAACCATAAATACTGCATCCGATTTTAAGTTGATTAGCTAATGAATTAACATCACTATCTGATGTGTTTCTATTTGTTTCACGACTTGTAACAGTAGCTTTTACATTAGCATAAGATAATGTTAAAATCAATGAATACTCGGCATCGATATCACAAAAACATCTTTCATTAATATCATTTAATCCATTATTTAACATTAACCAATTTATTCGTTTTTCAAAATTATCCATATCCATATATGATTTAAGATTAGTTACATTAAAACCATTTTTACCATCAAAAATAATTTCTGCACCACAAAAACCACATTTTTCAAGTTGAAATTTAACTTCTGCTGCTACTTCTGTTATATGTTCGTTGATATCTTCATCTGTCATATAATCAGAAATAGTATTCATAAGATTCTCAATATGAATATTAAGTTTATAAATAGCTGGTTTTGGATTACATTCCATTAAATCATTTAATGTTAATGTATAAAGAGATTTAAGATAATTATCATTAGACATTAAATATTTATTTTCCTTTTGATCCAATATTGTATCCATATAATTAATCTCTTTATCTCCAATAAGAACCATATCACGCTCATCATAAAATTCTGGAGACGGAATAAGAATTTTCTCATATGTATTGGTATCACGATAAACACCTTCAGTTACAGTATCATAAGATACAGCAGTTTCATTAATTGGTTTATACGTCATTCCATTTCTTTTTCCAATCATTTTAGCATCAGGAGCATCACAAAGAATATTATAATCAACATCATGAAATGTAATAGGTGTGTCTCCTTGAATATTATCAACATCACAATCAGCTATACCATGATGAATATATACTGACCTTGTTCTTGTATCAGCATTAGGGTTTTTATAAGTACCATATACTTCAGATCTATTGATTACTAATACTTTTGTTTTCTTAGCAGTTCCTTCAATAAATGAAGATCCTCCTGGAAGTAAATTAAATACCATATCAAGAATATTTGGTATAGTATTTGATGTAACTGATGTTAAAACAATAAATCTATTAGCTTTACAAAAACCTGGTATATCTTTAATAGAACGATTACTATAATTACCTGTTCCAAATCCAAATTTCATAATAAAACTCCTTTTCGTCTTTAAAATCATTATGATAATATATATTTAAATTATGTTTTGTTTCTTCTATTATATAGTTCAAATATTAATAAAAAATAAAAAAAATAAAAGGAGGGGTGTGAGCCCTCCTCTTATAATTGATGATCATGCACACAAGTCTGTTCCTATATCAATAGGATCATACAACATGCCATCATCGGCATCTTCTTTAGAAGCAATTGCTTCTAAGAAATCCAGAAAACTATTATCCATATAGCACCTCCCATTTTGTTTACTATTAATATAATATATAAATAAAAAAATAACCTTACTAATCATTTTAGACATTCAGGTTATTTTAAAAGACTAATACAAATTATCATATTTTATATCGATAACTTTATAGCCTTTGCCGTAGTGATAAGTTTTCACTTCGACATTCTTGACTATTATTTCCGGCGTATATTTTTCACCGAAAATACTTTTAAGGAGACGATTTCTTTTTTTAATCTCCTTAGGATCATAGCGATCCTTTAAATACTTGTTAATCTCTTCAATAAATTCAGAATTTGTTAAAAGGATTAATCTTGGTTCTTTATCGAGCCTAATAGTTATGTGATTATTATATAAACTGTTAGAATTTTGATAGATTCTGTATAATCTGTCAAAATATATCATGAATCTTTGTACAAATCGTAATTTTCTGATTTGTACAATCTCCTCAATAGGTAATTGAGCAATTTCTTGCTCTTCCCTTTGACTTAACCTCATGTTTACCAACATTTCAATCATAATATTGCACCTCCATAAATATAATATATAATTCATGAAGTAATTTTACTAATTATCATTTTTCTTAAGTTTTCGATTCGCACTTCTATAGGTTCTTTTATATGCTTTATATAAATATTGTATTTAATTAAAGCATATAAACTAGGTTCGAAATGACATTTTTTGGTTCCGACTGTAACATTACAAAGTTTGTAATGTTCAACATTTCCAGTAACTTTATCTTTAGCTTTAACAAATTTATTTAATTTACATCTAAAGATAGCACAACCTGCGACCTCAGTAGTATATATTTTACAATTCTTACAATTTTTGCAACATCTTTCGATTCCTTTATATTTATCCATATTTCCTCCAAAATAAAAAAGAAGATGGAACTTAATCCATCTTCTTTTTAAGAATTACTTACAGACTATAAGTTACTATTCCAACTGAAAGTACTGGAACTTTCTTAGGAATCTTTGTCATATCTGAAGCCCGTATATTTTGCATTGAAATCTGAGAAATTGAATTTCGACCAATTAAGACACATTTACTGTTCTTATCTTTTGTATTTACAAGGCTTACATTTGAAATAGAATATCCTGGTCCAAATTCATACAGTTTCTTTGTTTTATTTACACGGTTTGTATCTTCTAATAATTCTTGTTCAGCTTTCAAGATATATGAATATCCATCAGGATCTATAACAGAACAGATTCCAACATCATCTGAAAAACGTTCTATCTGAACCATACTAATAGTATCATTATCTGGAAGATTGATCATGACACCAGCAGCACTACGTCCTAATTCAGGAATATCATTAGACTGAATAAGATGATATCTTCCTGAAGAAGTTGTTATAAAACAATAGTCTTTTGTATTATCATATCTCTGAGCAAGTTTTATTTTACCAACTGTTACCTTCTGATTACCAAATTGATCAATATTTACCATTCTGATTTTATCTGAATCAGAGATAATAATATATTTATCATTATCAGAAGTAATAGGAACTATAGCTTGTATAACTGGTTCATCATCAACTACAACCCAGTTATTCGTTCCAAATATTTCTGCTATTGGAATCTTTTTAGCTGTTCCATCTTTATAGAATATAAGAATACCTTTAAGATCATTATTGATATTATGGCATCCAATTATATCTTTATTATTCTTTCCATCAACTTTACAAGTTTTAATTCCATTTGTAAGAGTTTTACCATTAATAATATTCTGAATATCAAAAATAGCATACTGATTATGTGTCCAAAGAATTGCTCCATTAGACATTGGAATTGATTCAATATTACCAGAAGCATCGATAGTATCATCAAGAATTACAGTTCTTCTTGGTCTACCGTATTTCTTTCTCAAGAATTCAAGATCTTCAATAATAGCATCATCAATATGCATAGCAGAAATATCAAGTTCTTCAATCTTTTTATTATTGATATCGATTTGTTCTTGTATTTCATCTTTAGAAGTCTGATTCAATTGAGAAATTTTCATATTAATAATTGCATTTGCTTGAATATCTGTTAATCCATATTTATCTGATAAAAATCTAATAAATACTGATTCACTAGAATTCTTTTTTGCAAAATCAATAATTTCATCAACGTGATCATAAATCTTAAGTTTTCCTTCAAGAATATGAATCTGTGTTTTAAGATTTGTCTGAAGATATCCAATACGTCTAAGTTTTGTTGTATAAATTGTATCATACCAAGCTTCAACAATATCTTTAATACAAACTCGTTTAACATTATGATCATCAAACAATATTAAATTTAAAGGTATAGTTTTACTTAAACAAAGTTTTTCAAGATCTCTAGCTATTTCAAGAATATTACTATTTTTATCAAATACAACATCATATTCAATATGAAGTTCACCATCTCTTTGTGTTTTAACATCAATAAGATTATAAACTTTACTTAAAACAGCATGTTGTTTTTCATTCTGTTGTTTAAGAATATTCTTTATATCAGATTCACAAACATTATATGGTAAATCTTTAATTGTAATTCTATTTTCAGCTCTATCTACTTCAATTGTAGCTTTCATTTTAACATTACCGGGAATGTTATATTTATATGCAGCTTCAATTTCGGATTTATTGAGAATAATACCATAATTAGGAAAATCTGGAAAGAACCCATCTACAAGAAGAGCATTACTAATTTTCTTATTATGAATATATTTCTCACATAAATCAACTACATCACAAAGATTATGTGGTAGAATAGATGTCATATATGCTTCAGCAATACCATAAGAACCATTTATAAGAATAACAGGAATCTTAAATGGTATATATTTGATTTCAACATCTGAATCATCAAAGTTAGGAATAAAATCAACATATTCTCGTTTAATATCTTCACAAACATCATCGAAAAACTCAGTTGTTTTACATTCAGTGTATCGATATGCTGCTGCAGAATCTCCAAGAACATTTCCCCAGTTTCCCTGACCGTAAATAAGTGGTTCATTATTTGTCCAAGGTTGACTTAAAGTTACAATTCCTTGATAAGCAGAACTATCACCATGTGGATGAAATCTACCAATAATATCACCGACAATCAATGCTGATTTTACAGTTTTTCCATTATATCTAACTTTCTTATTAATCAAATCATAAAGACTTCGTCTATATGCTTCAATTAAACCATCTCTAAAAGATGGAACAGCTCTAGCAAATGTAGTTGATGCATAGATCTTTTTATTATCTCTAATGCTCTCATATAGTTCTACATCATAAAATTTTTCTTTAAAATCATCAGGAATATCAAAACTATATGTAGTTTTAATGTTACTTTTTTTGCCCATAGCAAATCTCCATTAACTTATTATTTTGTTCTACAACTAATGATTTTTCAAGCTGACCAGCATGTATTGTTTCACTAATAATATTTTGTATAAGTCTCAATTTTAATGCTAATATATGGTGTGAAGATTCATATTTTAATTCTTCATTTATAATTTCCATAACTTCATTATAACAATCCAAACGTACGATAACTTTATCTAATTCAATTAAATTTTTATTATCTATTTCTGATACTGACTGTTCTTCAATAGAAATGATATTTTTATTATCATTTCTAATCATAGATATTATGTAAAATGAAAAAACAGACATAGTAAAAACTAAATTTATAATTGAAATAAGTATAATAATATTATTCCTTGATCCTTTTGTCTCCGGCATTTTTATAACCTCCATTTATTATTTACTCCTTTACTTCCATTGTTTGTGGGTTTAAAGAAACCTTTTTTTGGGATTTTTCTTTGG
>JAEEGK010023263.1_pt1 | contig 12937 bp, 9 predicted proteins | sample 8958771 | NCBI WGS metagenome assembly JAEEGK01 (sample SAMN16246547, study PRJNA631951) | gut metagenome | biome: gut microbiome; feature: rumen; material: SC-attached | host: Bos | place: Iran: Karaj | collected 2018-10 | reverse complement strand
GGTTTTTTTTTAAATTTTATAATTTTTTTTTTTTTTGAATTTTAAATTTAATAATTTTTAAAATGTCAAATGTGAATAAAATGTCTTTTAAAAAAAATCAAAATCAAAATAATAAATATAATACAATTGAAATGAATAATTATCTTCAAAAATTATTTCATTCAATTTCTCCTTTAATTCCATCAAATACATCTCTTTCAGAAAATTATATAAAATATTATAAAAGAATATTATCATCATCATTTAGTATATTTCAAAAAGATGAAAGTAAAATATTAAATATGTTATTTGATAAAGCATCAGAAATAAATCATGGTAATATGGATTATATAACAAGACTTCAAACTTTATATTCTTTATTAACTAAAAAAAAAATTCCTAATAATAGATGGAGTATTTTATATTTACTTTTAAGATTATCAAAACCAAGAAATCAACAAAATAATTTTTCAGGTAATAATGAATTATTAAACACAATTTTAAAAATGAATAATAATCAAGATGATATTGAAATGTTAAATAATTTAGATTATTTAAATAAAGATAATTATATTAATTTAAATAATAATCAAAATGATAAAAAAAATCAATCAACAATTGTTGTTGATCCTTCAAAAACAACTCAATTAATAACAGAAAAAGAATTAATAAATGATTTAATGTTTGTATTTCAAGGAATAAATGGTCATTATATATCATTTGATCCTAAAAAAGATTCTTTTATATTAAATCAATTAATTCCTTTTAATGAAAATATAATTGATATAATTGGAGAATTATGTGAATTAGGTTGGCTTTATAAAAATGTTTCTAATTATTTAAATTTTTTTAATCAAAGTAATATTCCTTCTCAATTTATTCAATCATTTACTTATGCCATTCAAAATGAATTAAATGAATATTATAAATTAATATCTTTCTTTAAAAAAAAAAATAATCAAAATTATATTGATAATTCATCACCAGATAATTTAATAAATGAAAATCAAAATTTAAATTATAAAAAAATTTCAAATAATGATGATTTAACTTTAAAAAATTTAATTTTATGGACAAAAGAACCAATTGAAAGAATGAAATGGCTTTCTTTAGCATGTGAATCAGTATATAAATTAAGAGGAAGTTCAATTGTTTCTCAAATATTTTCATATGTTTATTTTTCAGGTGCAGAAATTTATCTTAAAAGTGTTTTAGATGAAGTTTTAAAACCTTTTTTTAATTTTATTAAAAATTGGATTCAATATGGTGATTTAAATGATCCTTATAAAGAATTTTTTGTTGATATTCTTGATAAAATTAATGATGATGATTTATGGAATTTAAAATATCAAATGATATATAAAAATATTCCTAATTTTTTAAATAAAGATTTAGTTATTAAAATATTTGAAATTGGAAAATGTATTCATTTTATTAGAAATTATTGTGGGGAGAATAGTTATAGTTTGTTAAATTTGAAAGATATTTTAATTAAGGAAATTAATTCATATTATAATGAAAAAAGTAGAGAAAAAGAAAAAGAAAATAAAATGGATTTAGATTTTGAAAATGAAAATATTAATAATTTACAAAATTTTAAATATGTTTTACCTAGTGAAAATAAAGAGAAAGAAAATAAATTTATTGATATTAAATCATATAAAAGTTGTCTTAGTTTTATAAATTATTTATTTAATGAACCACCAGATAATATTTTAATTAAGTATCCAGAAAATAAAAATGATAATGAAATAATAGAACAAAACAAAAATAGTCAAGCATTAATAATTCCAAATAATAATAACCAAATAATTAATCCTCAATTAATAAACCAAAACATAAATAACAGTATAATTACCCATTATAATCTAAATCAAAGTAACATTCAAAATAATAATAATCAAGATAATCAAAATATTTATGACAATGAAAACGAAAAAGAAATAGAAATTGATTTCTTAACTCAATTAATAAATAATATTGACTTAATTCATATATTAATAAATAAAGAAGTAATAAATATAATATATTCAAAATTCAATTTCAGAGAAAATTTAGACAGTATAAACAAATATCTTCTTTTAGGTCAAGGTGACATGATGCAAAGTTTAATGGAATCTTTATTTGAAGAATTAAAAAAACCAGCAAATCACATTTATAAACATAATTTACAAGCAAATTTAGAAACAGCAATTCGTGCAACAAATGCTCAATATAATGATAAGGAATGTTTAAATAAATTAAATATTAAATTATTAGATGTTTCTACTGGAGATACTGGATGGGATATTTTTGTACTTGAATATAATGTTGAAGTACCTCTTACAGTTATATTTAATAAAGTTTTATTAAAAGAATATCAAAAATTATTTTTTTTCTTTTGGAAAATTAAAAGAATTGAATATAGTCAAGTTCATCAAGTTTGGAGAAAATTTATGACTTTTTCAAGAGCTTTTGGTAATAAATATAATAATATGAGAAATGTTATTCAAAGAGCAATTTTATTTAATCAACAAGTTATTCATTTTATTAATAATTTACATAATTTTTTAGCTTTAGAAGTTCTTGAAACACAATATAAAACTATTATTGAAAAGTTACCTAATATTAAAAAATTAGATGAATTAATTGATTTACATAAAAATTTCGTTGAAAATATTATTAGTCAATGTTTATTAAATCAAGAAAATTCAACTTTATATAAACAAATTATACAAATTTTTGATTTAATAGTTAGATTTAGAACTGCTTTTGATGTTTTAACTACTTCTTTTTATGAATATAATTATGAAAATAGAAATAATGATAATGATGATTTAATTAATTTTAATAATAAATTTACTAATGAAGCTGCTAATCAAATTTCTATTTTATTTGATGATTTTAAAGAACGAATTACACAATTAATAAATACAATTGATTATTTTGGGAAAGGAAATTTAAAATATTTAGCGATGAAACTTGATTATAATAATTATTATTCTGTTTTAGAAAAAGAAAATGAAAATAAAAAAGAATTAGAAATGATTGAAAAAATGAATAGAGAAGAAGAAGAAAAGAAAAAATTAAATCTTTTGAATTTTGAAAATAATAGCGATGAACAAGATGAAAAAGAAGATAGTAATTATTTAATGAATGAAGAAAATGAAAATGAAAATTTTGAAAATGAAAATTATGAAAATCAAAATAATGAAAATCAAAATAATGAAAATGATAATGATGATGTTCAAAATAATGAAAGTAAAAATAATAAAAATGATGATGATAATAAAAATGAAGACGATGACTTACAAAATTAATATATTTAAATAATTAAAGATTTTATTTTTAATATGTCAAGTATATCTTTATTTTAAATAAATAAAAAAAATAATGTTTTTTTTTTTATTATTAAAATAATATATATTATTATTTTTTTATTAATAAAATTGAACCTATTAAAGAAATATATGTAAGAGAGGAACAAAAATCTAATTCATCAATATGAATTCTTACAGAACCTATTAAAAAACATTCTAAAGAAAATCCAAAAGCTAAAATCCATTTTCCCATTTTAAATCCAAAACATAAAAGAAATCCTCCATAAATAAAAGATAAATTTAATATTTTTATTAAGAACATTAAATTTGGTATAACTTTATCAGTTAATATTGAAGGTATTAAATAAATTTTAATATATTTAAGCATTAAATTTAAATGCCTTAATGCTATTGTTTTTGTATCATTCATTTCACTTAATCCTTTTATTCCATAAAGTATTAAATATATTCCTAAAATAAATCTAAAAAAGAAATAAAATAATTTCTTCATTTTTTCAAATAAAAATTATTTTATAATGATGTTTACATAATTTTTTAAATATTAAAAATTATTCTTAAGAAAATTATAATAAAAGACTTTTTAATTTATTATTTATATTATTTTTATTGTTATTATTTTTTTTTGATTTTAAAAGCTTTTATTATTATTTTATCTCTATTTAATTATAAATTTTTTTTTCAGTTAAAACATAATTTTTTTCAAATAAATGAATATATTCAATAGAGATAAAAATAAAAGTCAAAATACATTAAGATGTTTTTCAGCAAGAAAAAAAAAATTAGATATGTCAAAGTTGAGATATGAAATGTTATTATTAAGAGTTAAAGATTTAAAACATAAAATTTTTATAAGAAATAAAAAAGAGCAAAAATTAGAAAAAGAAAAAAAAAAAAAAGAGGAAAATTGGCAAAGTTCATATTGGAATATTAATAAAATAATAAGAAAATTTTTTAGAAATGATAATAAATCAGATAATCCTTTTAATTATAATATTAATCTCCAAAAACAAAAAATTGATTTATCATCAAAGAATTATACAAAAAATCCCATATATTTAAAAAATGTTCATTCACTTTATGATTCTTCCAAATCAAAAATAGAAAATAAAAATAAAAATGGTCTTGATGAAGGATTAGATGAAATAAAAAATAAATTAAAAAAAATAAAAAAGAAAATAAATGTTCTAAATCTTTCTTCTTCAAAAAAATCAACTATTTCTATTGATTATGATTCTGAAAAAAGTAAATCTCCAACTATGAGAAATGTTTTTAAAAAAACGTTATTATCTGATAGAATAAATGAAAAGAAAGTTTTATCAAAAAAAAATTTATTAAATGAAAAAAATAATAATTCAAATATTAAATTTACTCCAAGAAATTATAGTGCAAAATCAATTTTAAAATCTCCAAAAGAAGAAATAAAAAAACCAAAAGTTATTCATAAACCTATAATTAAATATAAAGCTGAAGATATTTTATCTGATTTTTATAAAATTAAAAATAATATAAAATATGACAAATTAAAATTCAGATCTAATCCTTTAATTCATAATAAAAGCATTATTGATAGTGTTTTGGATAATATTGAAGAAATGAAAATATTTCAATTAAAAGAAAAATTTATTAAGTTATTATATAATCATAATCCAAAAAAAAAAATTATGTCTTTAAGTGATTTTGTAGACAAATTAAAAGAACAATGTGAAGAAATTGATGACCCTTTTAATTGAATATTAAAAGTTTATTATAAATATTTTTTTGAAAATGAAATGTATATAATATAATGCAATATAATCGTTATTAAAATTGTATTTAGAATTATATTATTGTTTAGAAAGTAAAAAATTATTATAATAATCTTAATATAATTAATCAAAATTCTTCTAATAATAAATAATATTAACTTACTTAATATAATTTAATATCTCACCTAATCAAAAAATTATCAAAAAAACTAATTACTATTTTTCCTTTTCTGGTTTAAATAACTTTGATAAACATTATCAAAATCACTATCTCTTCTTTTTCTAACTTCTTTTCCATTTTTATTTAATTCTCTTAAATTTACTCTATAAAGTTTTTTTTTATCTTTAATTAATTGATCTTTAACAACTGAAAGTAATTCTTTAAAAGGTTTGACATTATAAATATCATATTCTCTAATTAATCCTTCTAAAATTTTTTTATTTTCTTCACAACTTCTTCCATTATTTATAATATCCCAATCAACATCATCAAAATTTTCTATATCATAATCAATAATACTAATATTAAATATATAAAAAGATATTTTTAAATTCATACTTCTTAACCATTATTATATCCTGTTTAATTTTACAAAGTTGATCTACTTTATATTCTTTTTTTATTTTTTCCCAATCATTTTTACATTGATCAGGATTAATATTTATTTTTTTACCAATGATTTCCCAGTTAATTTCAATATTTTTTATAAGAATATTTACAATTTGTGTAAAATCAAAAATATTTCTTATAAAAAAATTTTTATAATTATGCGACTTAGATATTTTAAAAATTTCATCTATTTTAATTTTGTTGGCTGATTCATCTATTTTAAAAATTTCACCATCTAAACTAACATTAGGGACAAATTCATATTTATTTTTAATCAATTTTATTTTATTTTTTTCTTTTAAGTCTAAAAAATATTGTATATTATCAATTAATTTAATTTCCCTAATTAAAGTTAATTTATTTTCCAAAGAAAAAGAAGAAGTATCAGAATCATCCTTTTCACTCAATTCTAAATTATAACTTAATTTCTTATAATCATTAATAATATTATTACTATGTAAATTATTATTATTATGATTATTAGAAAAGTTATTTAAAATATAATTGTATATAGTTTTAATTGAGCGATCAGGAATTGATTTTGAAATAAAATCCCAAAGTGAATTTTTATTTAAATTATTTATATTCTTTGGATTAAGAATAATGATTTTTGATATTAATTCATCACTTGTTAATCCATTTGAAAATGCATATTCACAAAGGACTTTATTAATTTTTGATGCTTCTTCTGAACTTATTGTTCCTTTTTTTAATGATTTAATTTCTTTTTTATTTAATTGGGAATTTGGTTTATTTTTTTGAGGAGTAGATTTTGCTTTTGTAAAATCATCTATTTGATTTGGATTTAAATCTTTTATTAATTTATCTATTTGAGAATCAACTGAACTGGAATCTGATTTAACATTTTCACTATCCATATAATTAATTCAATTCAAATTAATTTTTTTTAACTATTAAAAAATTGATTTTTTTATTATCATTTTTTTTTAATTGTTTTAATTATTTCTTATAATTATGAAAAATAATCTAAGTGAGAAAGATATGAAAAAAATAAAAAAAGAAAGATTCAAACAAGCAAGAGTAAAATTGAAAAATAAACAATTACCAAAAAATTTTTTTGAAAATATATTAAATTATGAAATGATATTATCAAATGGATTTGATTTTGAATCTTTAAAAGCATTAATAGAATTATATTCGGTAAAATAAATTTGATATTATATTATATAGGATGCAATTGAATATTATGAAAGTATTGATTTGTTTAAATCAAAAGCTTATCAAAATAGAATGGATATATTATTATCTGATCCTGAAATTTTAAAAAAAATGGCTGAAATAGCAAAAAAAGAAAAAGAAGAAAAAAAAAATTATAATAATAATAATAATATTAATAATAATAATATTAATTCTAATAATATTAATTCTAATAATAAAATAGATAAATATTCATTTAAACAAACTCTACATCAAATTAAATTACAAACTGATAATATTAAAGAAGAAGATATTTCAAATAAAGTTAATAATATTTTAAATCAAGAACAACCTAGTAAAAGTTTGAAAGATATATTAAATGATGAATTAAATAAACAAGATAAATGGAAATTAAGATTTGCTCAGAAAAAAAAATTACTCTCAAAAAAAGTTAATATTATAAATGAAGGAGAAATAAACTTTTCAAAAAGTCAAAGTGGTGATATTATTAATGTTACTAATTTAAATTCAGATGATTTTCAAAAATATATAACTAAAGAAAAAGAAAATAAAAATGAAGAAATAATAAAAGAAGAAAATACAAAAGAAGAAATAAAAGATGAAAATAAAAATGAAGAAATAATAAAAGATGATAAAAAAAATAAAGAAATAATAAAAAAACAAAATGAAATTATTGACAATAAAAATGAAAATAATATAAAAGAAATAGATGAAATAAATACAAATAAAAAAGAAAATCAAATTGAATCAGAAAAAGAAAAGACAGAAGATGTAAAAAAAATAGAAGCAGATGAAAACATTAAAAATACAATAAACCAAAAGTTAAAATCTTTAGATAATTTAATAAATGAAAATCCAGAAAAAGAAGATGAAAAAAATAAAGAAAAACCAATACAATTTTCCCTTGATAATATTCCCCCAAAATTTCAAAATTCATATTTAAAAATAAATAATAAAATAAATCAATACATAGATGATTTTAATACATTTTTTTATAAAGATATCTTTGAAAATTTTTTTTTAAAATTAAAAAGATTAGTTGATGAAAAATATAATAAATATATAGAAATCTCAACAACTTATCATAGTCAAATTAAAGAATTTGAATATTTATGTGAAGATGAAACAAATGAAGATAAAAAAAATGATATTTTATTTACTATTGATTCATTAAAAGAAGAACAACAACATGAAATTGGTAAAATTGAAGATTATTATAATGGTGTTATTTCGGCTAAAATTAAAGAATTTAAATTAACATCTTGTAAAACAAATCCTGGATTAGAATTAATGGAAGAAAAATTAAAACTAGATATATATACAATAATAAATGAGATTTTTTATAAATAAATTATTTATTCTATTTTAAACAATAAATTGAAATTGAAACATTTTTATATATTTTTAAATATATAATGAATTATGAAAATGTCTTAAAAGAAATTAAAATAAAAATAGGAAGTAAAAAATTAATTAATAATAAAAAATATTCAAGACATGATTTTTATAATAATAGGAAGAAAAATTTTATTTCACTTTCTTATGATAAATTAGAAAAGAATCTTAATAGAAAAAAAACTTTTACTAATTCTCAAATGAACTCATTTGAAGGGAAATTAAAAAGATTAAATAGTTTTAATGATTTACAAAATAGCAAAATAAAAAATATGAAAATGTTAAAAATAAAAAATATATTTAATTTAAATAGATTTATTAATAAACCAAATCAAAATAATATCAACAATAAAAAAAGTTTACAAAATATTTTTACTGAAACTAAATATTTAACAAAGAAAAATAGTTATTCAATGGAAAAAAAAAGAAAAAGCAAATTAGAGCCATTTGATTTAAATTTCAAAATAGTTAGAAATAATTCAATAGATAGAAATAAAAAAAATGTAAACAATATAAGAAAAAAATATGATTCATTGAATTTAAATATTAATTTATTATTACAAAAAGATTATAATATAAAAGTAAAACAAATAAAAGAACAAAATATCCAAAATTCAAATTATACATCATTATTAAAAACTCAAAATAACATAATTTCAAATGTAAGAAATTTTGAATATAATATTACTGACTTTAAAAAGAGAAACAAATTAAATATTCTTTCTAACAAATACAGTATAATAGTAGGAGATAGAGAAACATTATTTCTTCGATCACTCAATAACCAAATATGTTCAGATATAAAAAAACCATTAATATATTATGAAAACTCAACTTTTATTGATTGTTATTTTCCACCATCTAATTTATCAATTTGTCCTATTGATTTAATTAATGAAATTAAAGTTCCTTATGATAAAATTTATTGGTTAAGAATACATGAAATATTCAAAAATAAAAAAATATCAGTTTGTGATAATGAATATGTAAAAATGTTTTGTCCAAATCAAGGTTGGATAAAAAATTCAAATTTAATATCATCATTAATAATGATATCAAAAATAAATTTTAATATTATAAAAAAATTAATAATTGATATAAATATTAATGAAAATGGACAATATAGAATATATATTAATAATAAAGGAATACCAACATTAATAATAATAGATGATTATTTTCCTTGTTTAAAAGGAACAAGATTACCTCTTTTTGTAAAATGTCCTCATAATAATATTTGGCCTATGATAATTGAAAAAGCTTTTGCAAAAATTTATGGTTCTTATTATAATCTTCAAAAGATTTCAACTCAAGAAATTTTAGAAATATTACTTTTTTATAAAGTTGAAACTATCTTTATTAAATTAAATTATGATTATTTATGGAATGTTATTTTGACAATTAATAAAGATGATATTAGAGGAATTATTGGAAATATTAATGAAGATAAAAATGATGAAAATCAACTTGGTTTATTAAATAATTCTTCATATTATATTGATAGTGTTTTTGAAGAAATAATTGATAATAAATATTATAGGTTATTAAAATTAAAATTTCCTATTATAAAAAATATGGAAATTTTTAATCCAACTTCAAATAAAGAAAATATTTTAAATATTCTCCCAATTAATTCTTGTAATAATTATAAATGGAAAGGAAAATTTTCATATAATTCTTATGAATGGAATTATAAATTAATTAATAGGATTAAATATGATATAAATAGAGATGAACTTTTTGGATTTTTTTATATTAGTTTTGATGATTTTATTGATAATTTTTCATCAATTACTATTGTTGATTTATTAAGACCTTTATTTACTTGTTTTATTTACTTAGAAAAAGAAAATACATTAAATTTTATTTTTTTAGAAAGGGAAAGTGAAATTTTTATTTCATGTTATGATAATGATACTTTTTTTATGAAGCTTAATTCAAATTATTCTATAGAAATTATAGATATAAATAATAAGTGGATTAATAATATATATTTAAAACCTGGTATTTATATTATTTATTGTATAACACAAAATATAGGTTCATATTTAATTTTTGGGAGTAAATCATTTTATATTTATAATATTGAATATCCAAATCAGATTATTTCAGAACTTTTAAGAATTTATATTTGTAATAATATTATATATAATGATAATAAAATAATTAATAAATTTTTAAAAAATTATCATTTTAAATATGAACATAATATTGGAATTTACAATGGATTTTTTAACTGTTCAAATTTAGGTTTTATTTATATTGATAATAATAATGATGATGATTATATAATAAACCCAAATATAAAATTAAATAATTGTATTTATTTAGATGATAATGATTATTCTACAATATATATAAAAAGAAATCAAAATTTAGGATTTTTTTTATATAAAATAAATAATATGGAAAATAATATATATATAGATATTATTAATAAAAAAATTAATAAAAATTCAAATTATTTTCTTCCAAATTTCGATATTTTAATTAAATATTTAAAATCAATCCAAAAGCCAAATTCAAGCACATTTAATCATATATTAAAATAAATTTTAATAAATTATATTTATATATATTATAATAGAAAAAAATTTTTATTTCAATAAATAACATTATGAAAAAACTTTTCAATAAGTCAAACAAATAATAAAAGAAATAAAACAATTATTGATTTTCGATTTCTTTATTATATTCTTTAATGATATAATTAAAATCACTTTCAGTTAAATTTGAATCAATTTCAATATTACTAGTATTAGCTTCCATTGATTCATTATTTTCTTTTTTATCGTTATTATTATTATTAATTTCAGTTTTATCTTTTGTAGAAGCCCCAGAATATTGTAAAGTATTTCTTAATTTTATACATTGTTGTTTTAACATAGAAACTAATTTTTTCAATTGATGATTTTTTTTCTTATATTTAATTAAAGAATTTTTACAAATTTTTAATTGAAATTTTAATTTATCAATATATTCATCACTTGATCTATTAGTTTCTTTTATTCCTTCAATAACATTAATTGCTTTAATTGGACTATATTTATTTAATAATTTAGAAAAATCTAATTTAGGAACATTTTGTCCATAATCACTAATTTCTGTTGATAAATATTTTTGTTGTTTTATTTTTTCTGGAAATTTAATTAAAGGAGATTCTAAATTACTCATTGAACTTCCTTTTTCAGAATAATTATCCGATTCATCACTACTTGTTAATATATAATTAAACATTTGTATATTTTCCATATTTTCTTTTACTCTTTTTCTCTTTTTAGAATTTTGTAATTTTTGAGTTAATCTTTCAATTTGTTTTTCTTGTTCTGAAGTTTTTCTTTTTTCATAATGAAGTAATTTAGTAAATTTAATAATTAATTCTCTTGTTTCAACTAATTCATTATTCATTTCTAAATTTACTTTATCAGGTTCACATATTATTATTTCTTTTGTACTATTACAATCATCTTTATAATATTTATTTAATTCTTTTTTTAATTGTAATATTATATTGTCTTTTTCTTTTATAATATTTTCAAATTTGAAAAAAGTTATTTGTTCATTATCTTCAATTTCTTGTCTTTTATTAACTGTTTCTTCTAATTCTTTTTGACATTTATATAATTTTTTTTCCATTTTTATTTTATCTTTATATAATTCATCACATTTTTTAGATAATCTTTCATTTTCTTCTTTTAAATTATTAAAAATATTTTGTTCTTTATCTTTTGATTGAACATTTATATTTTTATATAAAATTTGTTTATTAATTTCTAAAGTTGTCTTCGCATCTTCTAATTCAGTTTTTAATATTTGATTTTCTTTCATATAAAAATTTACTTTTTCTGCATAAGTTGATAATAATTTTTTTGCTGTTTGAATGTCAAATTTTTTCTGCATTTTTATTAAATATATTATAATAAATAAACCAATAATTTGATACAAATTTTTTATAATAATTTAATTGAATTTAAATTTAAAATAATAAATTTTTATAAATAAATATATGAATAAGAAAGAAAAAATAAAGGACTCTAATAATTTAGAATTTATAAGTTGTATTCCTTTACTAAATAATAAAAGTAGAAAAATTAAATATGAAGAAAAAGACTTTTTATTTTTAAGTAAAGTTTATCCTCAAACTACATCAAAACCAATTATAAAATTATATATTGTTTCATCTGAAAAAATCTTTATTAAAGAATTTGATTATGATTCATTTAATGAATATAAAGAAAAAATGGGTTTAGAAGGTCCTTGGAAAAATTTTATTACTACTTTTGTTAATGCAATTGATAATATTGATGATGGAGAGTTAAAATTAAGTTTTAATAATAATAATGAATGTATTTTAACAATTATACATCCAATTGCAAAAAATGTTAAAATATCAAGTAAAATTAATTTCGAGAAATTTATTTCGAAAACAGATAAAGAATATTCTAATATTATCTTTGAAATTTTATTATGTGTTTATGATTCAAAAGAAGAATTTAAAGAAAAAATTATTAATAATAATTCAGATAATTTGTCTATTTTAAGTGGAAATCTTAATTTAAAAAATGATAAAATTGTAATAGAACAAAGTCAAATTCAAAAAAGTGTTTCTGGAAATAGTAATTTAGTAATTAAACATAATTTAAAAAGAAAATTCAATTCTAATTTAATTAATCCAAATATAAAAAATAGAAAAAAAAAAGGATTTACAT
>JAEEGK010023261.1_pt1 | contig 12937 bp, 10 predicted proteins | sample 8958771 | NCBI WGS metagenome assembly JAEEGK01 (sample SAMN16246547, study PRJNA631951) | gut metagenome | biome: gut microbiome; feature: rumen; material: SC-attached | host: Bos | place: Iran: Karaj | collected 2018-10 | reverse complement strand
TGTCATGGATATCGCCTTTCACTACTGCCAGCACAATGGTATCACCCCGGGTCTCACTGTTCTGCGTACCGTTCTGCATTTGCTTTTTCAGCTCGTCAAAAGCTGCCTTGGCCGCGTCTGCTGCCATTAAAAGCTGAGGCAGGAACAGCGTTTTTTTGCCAAATCCTTCCCCTACGGTATTCAACGCCGGAATAATAAACCCGTTTATGATTTCCAGCGGTGTTTTGTTCTCATCCAGCAGTTTCTTCGCGGCGTTGCCGCTCTGTTCCGTCAATCCCTTCACGATGGCGTCGTAAAGCGTGTACTCCGAAACTGCAGTTGTGGTTTTTGTTTTCGGCGCGTTGGCGTAACGGGTTACAAATTCTTTACAGCCTTCATCAACGCCGCTCAGGGCGCAATAAGCGTGATACGCTTCCATCATGCGCCCGCTCTGCGGGTTCATGATAGCAGAAGACAGCCCTGCCGCCAGAGACATGGCAAAGAAAGCGCTGTTCACTGCGTCCCGGTTAGGCAGTCCGAAAGATATGTTGGATACCCCCATGACAGTGTGGATACCTTTTGACTTCAGGGCTTTGACCACCGCCAGATCAATGGCAGGATTGCGGCTGTCAGTACTTACTGTCAGGGCCAGGGGATCAATGATGATATCTTTCTCTTTGATGCCGTATTCCGCTGCTGTTCGGATAATTTTATCAGCAATGGCCAGACGGCCTTCTGCCGTATCCGGAATGCCGGTTTCGTCCAGGCACAGCCCAACCACGGCCGCGCCGTACTTTTTGGCCAGGGGAAATACCCTCGCCATGGACTCCGGCTTGCCGTTAACAGAATTCAGCAGGGGCTTGCCATTGTATAGCCGCAACGCCCGTTCCATAGCTTCATAGTTTGATGTGTCGATTTCCAGCGGCACCGGTGTGACAGCCTGCAGGGAAGTCACTGCCTTGCACAGGGTTTCTGTTTCATTTAAACCGGGCAGACCGGTGTTCACGTCTAAAACGTGGGCGCCGTTCTCCAGCTGCTCCAGACCCAGACGGCAGATATAATCCATATCCCCGTTACGCAGGGCTTCTTTTAATACAGGTTTGCCCGTAGGGTTGATCCGTTCCCCGATCAGCACCGGTTCCTTCCCAAAATACACCGGCGCGCCGTACCCTGTGACGGCGGTGACAGAATTCCTGTTTTCCGCATTATATGTTGCAGCGATTTCGTTCATGGCAACAGGTTTCAAACCTTTAGTCCGCTCTGCCAAAAGGCGGATATAACCGGGGTCCGTTCCGCAGCAGCCCCCCAGCACCGAGCCTCCTTCCCGGTACACATCAAGCATGTAATCCGCAAACTCTTCCGGTCCGGTGGTAAAAACAGTCTTGCCGTTTTGTTCGGTCGGCAGCCCTGCATTCGGGTTGGCAATGATGGGCAGACCGGTAACGCGGCGGGCGCGGGGCAGCAGTTTCGCAACAAGGTCCGGCCCCAGACCGCAGTTAAAACCCACGGCATCCACACCTAATCCGTCAGCCATCAGCACAGCCGTTTCCACATCGGCGCCGTTCAGAAGTTTGCCGTCCTTATCAAACGTAAATGTTACGAAGACAGGCAGATTGCTGTTTTCCTTTGCGGCAAGGATGGCTGCCTTGGCCTCATAGGTGTCGCTCATGGTTTCTACAAGAATCAGATCTGCCCCTGCTTTCACGCCGGCCCGGACAATTTCCGCATATAAAGAAACCGCCTCTTCAAACCGCAGGTCCCCGTAAGGCGCCAGCAACTTACCGGTAGGGCCCAGATCCAGGGCAGTAAACTTTTTCCCGTCCGGCACTTCCGGAACAGAAGCGAACGCCCGCCTCGCATTTTCAAAAGCTGCCAGCACCACATCTTCCACAGAATAACCGGAATCCTGCATCTTCAGCGCATTGGCGCCGAACGTGTTGGATTTTAAAATGTTGGCGCCGGCACGGACATAACTGGCGTAAATATCTGCCACAACATCACCGTGAGTAATGTTCCACACCTCCGGCAGTTCGCCTGGCTTTAAGCCGGCAGCCTGCAGGCGCGTACCCATGGCGCCGTCAAAATATAATAATTCTTTACCTAAATAATCAAGGACTGACATACTGCTTCCCCCTTGCAGGATTCGTAAGGAAACGTTCGTTAATTCTTCATTTCATGACAATGACTCATGGAACTGATCATAAATAACGTTAAAACTGTTTTTGCCTGAACTCACAGTCTGTTTTGCTGCAGCGGAGGCATTTGTTTCCGGATCCGTGTCTTCCCGAGGCTTCCGCAACCGCAATCACTGCTGTTACGGACTTCACCGGTGCCATCATACAGTTTTCTGTTAACGTAAGACCGATGGTCCGGGCGCAGTCCAGTACCGGAAACAAAATCTTTTGTTCCTCGAGGGACCAGTCCCCATAGCCTGGAGAGAAGCGCCATTTCAATTTTTTCCCTTCAGGCAACTGTTTTTGCAGTTCCGTGCAACAGTCATCACAATATGTTTCGATGAGCGCTGCCGCCACGGCCTGACCGGCCCCTGCTTCCGCCACGCTGGTCAGCGCCATACGCCGCAACGAAACATCCACTCTGCTCCCCAGGGTCGCCCCAAACAGGAAGAGTTCCTTTGCATTCTCCACGTACCGGGCAAGCGCCTTACTGCGGAACACCGTACCGTTGTCCAGCAAAACAAGGGAAGGGGCTGCACTGTCCCCTTCACTGCCGATGCTGCACCCAAACCGCTTTACCGTATACCGGGGCTGCAGTTCGCTTTTCAGTTTCTGATATGCAACATCAATCGCAGCCTCCGCCTGCGCATCACCCGGCTGCGCACGGAAATAACGAAGCGCTTCTGCTTTATTGAAGGTTATCATCTTCTAATTCCTTACAATACACGACAGATTCTGCAGTATCCCGCCAATAATCTCCGGCCTGTTCATCGTATAAATGTGCACATCCATGAACCCATTGGCCAGCAGGTCCAGTACCTGTGTCGTAGCGTAGTTGATTCCCGCCTGTTTCATCGCCTCGGGATCGTCACCGTATTTTTCCACAATGGCACGGAACCGCAGGGGAAGCTTTGTGCCGCTCAGTTTACAGATATGCCGGATCTGCTTCGCATTGGTAACAGGCATCACCCCTGGCACCACCGGTACCGTAATACCGTGGGCCAGCAGCCGGTACATATAATTGTACATGGTATCATTATCAAAGAACATCTGGGTCACAAGGAACTCTACGCCGCTGTCTACCTTTATCTTCAGCTTCTCAATATCATCGTTCAGTCCGTTGCTTTCCGGGTGGCCTTCCGGGTAGCAGGCGCCGCCAACGCAGAAATCCCCAAAAGATCTGATCTTCTTTGCCAGGTCGCTGGCATGCCTGTACTCCGCATGTTCCAGCGTCATCCCGTCCGGCAGGTCGCCACGCAGTGCCAGAATGTTATCTATGCCCTTATCCCGCAACTGCCCCAGCACCGTTTCGATCCTCTGTTCATCCGCATTGATGCAGGTAAGGTGAGCCATGGAAGGCACGCCGCAGTTGTGCACCTCCGCCGCAACGGCAACCGCCTCTCCGGCATTGGAACCGCCGGCGCCGTAGGTCACGCTGATAAATGACGGTTTCTGCTGCGCAATCGTATCAACAATTTCCAGCGCATTGGCCAGCTGGCTTCCCTGCTTCGGCGGAAACAGTTCGCAGGATACACCCGGTTTCGTTCCTTTTAAGAGATTTATAATCTTCATCGTGCTGCCCCTCTTTCTGTAACCATAGTTTGCAGTGATATCATTACAATTTTAGCAGAAAGCTTATTATTTTTCGAATAACTGTATAAGATATTTTTCTAAAAATAAAATTTGTTAACGAACTGTATCAAATATAACACCTTTCAGACATAAAAAAATGCCGGACTTACCGTTCCCACGACATTTCTGTAAGGAAAACGGTTCAGTCCGGCACTCTGTTTCAGCCAACTAAGATTATCAGATCTGACCAATCGCTTTCAGGATCAGCTGGGCGATGATGGCGGAGCCGATATAAGTACCGACGAATACCACACAGCTTACCACAACGATACGCCAGCTGCTTTCCGCAAATACGTCAAGGTCTTTGCAGATAGCGACACCGGCATAGGCCAGGATCGGAGTACACAGCTGCATAAAACCGACCTTGGATACCGCTGCCGAGATAGCGGCTGCGCAAGGCACGCCGGGAACGGTCAGGATACAGCCGATGGTTACCACGTAAGCAACGCCGGGGATGCCGCCGGGAATCACTTTGCCCAGCCAGATGCCCAAAAAGGCCAGGGCGATCAGGAACAGCATGCCGGGAATGGCTTCCACAAAACCGTTTTTCGTTCCCACTACGTTAGCTACTAAAGAAAGGAAGCCGCAAATCAATAAAACGCCCAAGGTTTCACTCATCTTCATTTTGCTTCACCTTCCTTTCCTTCTTCCAGACTTTTAACAACAGGGGGTTCCGGATCCACACCGTATTTCATGCGGTAGGATTTTCTGTACAGCCATTCCGCGAAGGGCAGAGCCATCCAGATACTCATGTACAGACCGTCCAGACCGGACAGCATGTTGGAAGCGGCGCCGAAAGCCGCAATCTGGTCTGCCATCTGGGGGAACATGGCAGACAGGGAACCTACGGCTGCGGTCATCATGCTGGCAGAGCCTACGCCGGCAGCCATAGCCAGAGCATAAGGATGGAAAGGCAGGTACGCCGCCGCCAGGCTGGCCATCAGACCGAAGAAGATGGTACCGATAACCGTACCGCAGATGTAAACGCCCATAACGCCGCGGCCTTCCGCGCCGTCCAGGCCGAACCGTTCGCCGATGAGGGCTACGTTAGGTTCGCGGGCTACGGAGTGGGCAGCGCCGATGGCTTCCCGCTTCAGTCCTACAAACACTGCCAGGGGGACACCGATGATGATGGTGCCCAGGTTACCGAATTCCTGGAGGATCAGGGCAGGAGAAGCTGCCAGGATCTTTGGCAGGCTGGGACCTACCAGGGTACCGTACCTGGCCATCAGCAGCATCAGGGTAACGCCTAACAGGGAACTGGCTGTTTTGACGTTCTTTTCACTGGAGATCTTGGTAAACCGGGGCGCTGTCGCCACGCCCATCAGCAACGCATACATCATGGGCAGCAGCACGATTTTGCCGACACCCACCGTGATGGAAATGTTGCCGATTTTTTCCGCCACAACGATCAGGATGAGAACGATGAGGTGGAGACGGAAATCTTTCATTTCACTCACTTCCTTAAAAAAATATTATAATCACGGAGAAACTAAAAACAACATTATATAATGACACAATGAATTCTGTTTCTCCGGAATTATTATGGGAAAGAAATTACAAGCCGGGCTTTTTTCAAAGCGTAAGGCAGATTGAAAAAACATTTATGTATCAAGGCCGCAGCTCTTATTAAGAAAAATAGGAATCGCACTTGGCAATATACTCTTCTTTGGTCAGCAGCGGCTTGTTATCCGCAATGATCTTTTTCGCGCAGGCCGCGTCATCATACAGCAGGTCCACAATCATGCGGGCAAAAGCTTTGGCCGGCGTAATCACCGCCGCGTCAAAATCCGTCACGGTAAAGTCTTTGGTGTGCAGGGCCCCGTCAGTACCACCGATGAAAGGATGGATGGCCGGCATGAGATGGGACACATCCCCCATGTCAGTAGAGGCGCTGAAGTGACCGGAGTCCACAATCTCCGTTTCCGGAGAGAACTCTTTCACGTTTGCCACGAACAGGTCGTTCATCTCTTTGCAGCAATGCAGAGGCAGCATACCCGGCAGGGTCTCCACAATGGTTTGGGCGCCCACGGCGTCGCCGCCGGCTTTCAGGGCCGCGTCGACCCGTTTGTGGGTGTTGTCAATGGCTTCCATGGTAGCGGCACGCACATACAGTTCCAAGCGCACATCCGAAGGCACATTGTTTACAAGGTCGCCGCCCTTTGTGATGATAGGATGTACCCGGACAATATCTTTTTCCTGGAAAGTTTCCCGAAGGGCGTTGATACCCATAAGACCCAGGCAGGCTGCGTTCAGTGCATTGATGCCTTCGTGAGGGGCGTTGGCTGCGTGGGCAGACTTGCCGATATACTGCACTGTCTTGCCTACAAAACCGTTGCTGGAACTGCCGATGGCCACCGCCTTCTGGGGCATGTTGGCCTGGGAGTGCATCATCATTGCCATGTCGATGTCATCAAAGTGACCTTCGTAAATGAGCTGGCCCTTGCCGCAGATATAATGCAGTTTGCCCTGCTCCCGCAGGCTCTTGCGGTAGGTAATTTCCACATACTCTTCTGCCGGAACGGAAAAGAACACAGCGTCACCTGCCAGTTCTTTCATTACGCCGGATTTGATGATACCGGTGCAGGCTGCCAACATGACCGAGGTCTGGAGGAAATGGCCGCAGGTGTGGGCCGCCCCGGTAAGAGGGTCCGCCTTGGGACTGTCCGGAGTGCCGATGGCATCCAGTTCCGCCAGCACCGCAACAGCAGGACCTGGCCTGCCGCCTTTCACGCGGGCTTTTACACCGGTCAGGGCCAGACCGGTCTGAGGGTCCAGCCCCAGGGAACGCATATAGTCTTCTACTTTTTTTGCCGTTTTGGTCTCTTTAAAGCCAAGCTCCGGTTCGCTTTCAATGCACAGCGCCAGCTTCTCAATGTCAGTTTTCGCCGCATCGATGGCACTGCAGACCGCTGCTTTCAATGTTTCTTTATCCATATCCATGGGAATCAGCTCCTTTGAATTATGATTCAATTCGTGCTAACCTGTACAAAAATTTTCTTTGTACAGCAGTTCTCTTCTGAATCGTTTCTCCGTACAAAATTACAGCTTGATAAGATCTGCAAAATCATTCAGTGAAATATCATACACTTCCATTTGCCCCGTTCCGGATTGCCGGTTTACAGCAGACTGATTTGAAGCGTCAGTAACTGCTTTATCCGGGGTTTCCGCAGTTATACCGGAATCCCCGTCAACAGGCGCCTGTATCGTTTCAGACGTTCCCGGATACAGAATGAGACCCAGATTATAATGATCGTCCACATAAAAATTTTCCTGTCCGGTAATCACAACCGGAACGGGTTCCGGAACATTCCTCCCCTTGATATGTCTGATGAGGCGGGCCCTTCCCTTCTGCTGATACCCGATCAGTGTCTGCAAACGGGCAGCGTAATCTGCTTCCGAATCAAACAGTTCTTTCAATTCCATCAAATGTCCGTCTTTCAAATCAAAATTCATCGCTTTCCAGACTATCACATTCCCGGAACCGCCTGTATACATTTTCGTTTTAAGAAGCACCGAATAAAACGTATCTTTTGCAGCCTTGACTTCATATTCATTTTGAACAAACCAGGAAGCGGTCACTCTTCCCTCTGCATTCTTATCAACAATAGTCTTGTCTGTATATTTGACCAGGTCAGCATTATAATGCAGCATTTCACTTAGTTCACGGGGTTCCGGATGGGCACCTTCAAAGGTTTCTGTTTCCTGCCGGGACAAAACCTGCTTCATCTGTGAATTCACATACGACAACACAGCCTGATTTACCATGTCGTCTATATGTTTTCCGCCGACGGAACCGGAAATATACGGTACTGCTACATTGACAATTCCTGACCTTGTCCGGTTCTCTTTCACCGACAGTTCAGCTGCCATAACAGGGAATGCCATAAAAGCCAGAACCGCAACCATAGATAACAAAGCCGTAATTCTTTTTGCCGTTAACATTTTAACACCCTCTCACAAATCCGAATGAATCATTATTTATACGCGCATATCACATTAAATTATAATCATATTAATATGTGATCCACATTATTTTAGATTATAACACAAAGTATCCACAAAATAAATTCCTGATGCAATATATACATCATTCTGCTAAAACAAAAAAGACAGGCTGCAAACCTGTCCTGCGTTTATGTTTTAAATTGGTGGGCGCTAACGGGATCGAACCGCTGACATTCTGCTTGTAAGGCAGACGCTCTCCCAGCTGAGCTAAGCGCCCAAAAAAAAATATGGTGACCGGTAGCGGATTCGAACCGCTGATACCGCCGTGAAAGGGCGGTGTCTTAACCGCTTGACCAACCGGCCACGTTGGCTCCACCAGTAGGGCTCGAACCTACAACCCTTCGGTTAACAGCCGAATGCTCTACCATTGAGCTATGGTGGAATTAGCTTGCAGTCTCAACGACTACGTGAGTTATATTACCACAATCACAAGACCTTGTCAACAACTTTTTTATTAATTTTCCGCCAATACTTTCACCACAATTTTCTGCACGTTGCAGCCCCCGTGTGCTGCATGGCATCCGGGACGGTGCAGCTCCCAGGGAAAGAAAACGGCAAAGACACCGCCGCCCAGCGTAACGCAGTCCTTCTCTCCGGCATCCGCATAGAACAGCAGGTCACGGTCTTTCGCGTAATCTTCTATGATTTTATGTGTATCTGCTTTGGCCGTGTAATAAATCTTTTCCGTGCCTTCCCCCAGATACTGTACATCAATGTAGGCATTATGGCTTTCCGGCTTTTTGCTGTCTTTGGGTTCTGTAGTGTAACGGTCCACCCGGGCAAAGACCTTATCCCCGTCCAAATGATATTCACCGTTCTTCACGTTGGCAAAATCTGTTTCCGCAATGTATTGCAGGGCGGTCCCGAGTCGTTCGGATACATATGGCAATAGTTTTGCGATGTCTTTTTTATTACCGGTAATCATGGTGTTTCCTCCTTGTCCGTCATAATTAATCCGCTAACGTTTAACCAAAATGTTATAGTTTTTTTATATTGTACCACAAAATTTTTCTGTACAAAAGCGACCTGTATAGGATAGAATAGGCATATATTTTTTTATGCATACGCGTACGGGAAACGGCAGAGGCCGTTTGTTTTTTGAAGCCTTAGCATTACAGGGGGGCCTATGAGCTTTTTAACTGTAAGTCACGTAAGCCATTCCTTCGGCGGGCGCCAGATTCTGGAAGATGTTTCCTTCAAGTTGGAAAAAGGGGAACACATTGGTCTGGTGGGCGCTAACGGGGAAGGAAAGTCCACTTTTTTTAATCTGATTACCAACAACCTGCTGCCTGACGATGGGCAGATTACCTGGCCCGGTAAAATCAAGGTAGGCTATCTGGACCAGATGAGCAGCCTGGAGAACGGCAAGACCATCCGGGACGTGCTCCGTACAGCTTTCAATGAAGATTTTGCCGCCGAGCAGGAAATGCTGGAACTGTACGACAAAATGGCAGAAGCGGATGAGGATACCATGAACAAAATGCTGGCCCGGGTAGGCGAGATCCAGAGCCGCCTGGAGCACAGCGGTTTTTACTCCCTGGACAGCCAGATCGAAGACTTCGCCAATGGCCTGGGCCTGGGAGATATCGGTCTGGACAGGGATGTATCGGACCTTTCCGGCGGACAGCGCAACAAGGTACTGCTGGCCAAGCTGCTGTTGCAGGATTCTGATATTCTGCTGCTGGATGAGCCCACCAATTATCTGGATGTGGAGCACATCCGCTGGCTCACCCGCTTCCTGCAGAATTACGAAAACGCTTTCATCCTCATCTCCCATGACGTAGCCTTTTTAAATGATGTTGCCAACGTAATTTATCATCTGGAAGGCTGTCAGCTGACCCGTTACACCGGGAACTATGACAAATTTCAGGAACTGTACCAAATCCACAAGGCCCAGCTGGAAGCCGCCTATGTGCGGCAGCAGCAGGAAGTGGCGAAGCTGGAAGATTTCATTGCCCGGAACAAGGCAAGAGTAGCTACCACCGGCATGGCCCGCAGCCGTCAGCGCCAGCTGGACAAGATGGAGATGATCGAGAAGCCCACAGAACGGCCTAAGCCTCACTTCCGTTTTCAGCCTGGACGAACTCCCGGGCGCTTTCTGGCAGAAGCGGAAAATCTGGTGCTGGGTTACGACAGCGCCCTGACCCGTCCGGTTTCCTTTAAGCTGGAACGCAACAAAAAAGTGGCGGTGCGGGGCGTCAACGGATTGGGCAAGACTACCCTGCTGAAAACGATTTTGGGTATGATTCCCCCCTTTGCAGGAACCATACGCCAGGGAGATTTTCTGCAGCCCGGTTACTTTGAGCAGGAAGAACGTGTCAAAAATGAAAAGACCGCTTTGGAAGACGTGTGGGATGCCTATCCCGGCCTGACCAATGCGGAAGTCCGCGCCGCTCTGGCAGGCTGCGGCCTGACCAACGAGCACATCACCACCAAGGTCTTCGTGCTCAGCGGCGGCGAAGCAGCCAAAGTGCGGCTCTGTAAACTGATGCTAAAAGAAGTCAACTGGCTGGTACTGGATGAACCCACCAACCATCTGGACGTGGAAGCCAAAGAGGAACTGAAAAAAGCCATCATTGAATTCAAAGGTTCCGTGCTTCTTGTATCACACGAACCGGAATTCTATGAAGACTGGATTGATGAGGTCTGGAACATAGAAGACTGGACGACGAAGATAATATAGTACTATGAACGACTGAATCATGCTGCAAGGATAAAACATCGCAAAACCGTTCACAATTGCTATTCCATGGATTCATTCGCCTGTGGCTTCGAAACTCAGGGCTTCGCCCTTCAAACAGTCTCGCCACGGGCGGCTCATTTCATCTCATGGAATAACGCAAGTGTTCCCGATGTTTTGCTTATGTCCTATCCTTGCGCATGATTCACTCAATTCATATCATATTATTTGTTTTCCTAAAAGAAAAAAGCGCCGCAATGGCGCTTTTTATTTTTATTCTTACAGTTCCGTCACCCACAGCCCGTGGAGATTGCAGTATGCAAACACGGCCACAGGTTTATCCCCGTCTACCAGGGCAAACTGCGCTTCGGGTTTATCGTCAATGGTGAGGGCCCGGCGCTGTCCGCCTTTCTGGGTCTGCAGATAAATCCAGCTGATATGATGGGCCGCCGTCATGGGATGTTCCGCGCTGCCAATCTTAACAGAAACAATAGATTCCGCCACGTTCACCACAGGCACATGTTTTTCCCGGGAAGCGTCTACGCTGTTGGCCCGCATCATTTCCAGGGGTTCGCCGTCACAAGCCAACCCTGTGGGAGAGCCCTCCACCAGACCAACGATTGTGCCGCATTTACGGCAGCTGTAAAACCTTGAATCCATAGCAATCCCTCCTTAGCATACCTGTTAACAAATCAAGAGTAATTCATATTTAACGTTTAAAAATATTATACACCATGGTTCATAACTATGTCTAACTAATTATTTCGCTCATCCCTCAGCCAGAACATCTGCCGCAGCAGTTCCGCTTTCTGCGCACTAATTACTTCCATAGCCGCCAGGATGTTTCCTGCCAGGGGCGAAGTTCTTTTGGACGCGCTGTCGGAGACCAGCACATTGCCGTTTTTGTCCGACACGGTTTGCTCCACCGTGAGGAACCAGTTATTGTTATTCTGATTCGTTACCGCATCAAATCTTACCTGCAGCAGATAGTCCGCTTGATGCGTGTGCATGGCCTTGTATGAATCCAGAGGAGACCGTACAACAACATAATTGGGGAACATGGCTTTGTACTCATTCAGGATAAACCGTTCCAGCAGTTCCATGGCCGGTTTTACATCCGCATTCCTGCCCTTTTTCTCCTGTCCGTTGAGTTCCACATACAGCAGTACCTTAGGTTTATCCGCAGCAGTGTACTGCTCATCCGGTTCCTTCTGTATGACCCCCTGTTTTACAGATGCGTCAAAGGCGCTGTAATAATTTTTCAGGCCCGCATCCAGATAAAGATGCAGGAAATGATTCATGTTATTGAATGTCCTGGGAATCCGGAAACGCACCTCTTCTCCGAACTGTCTGTAATTGCGCAGCACCGCCTGCAGCGTCAGAGGCACGGGATCCTCTGAATTTGTAACACGGATCAGGTCCAGACGTTCGCCATACATTTGCTTAAAGGCTTTGTTGCCTACCGCCGGCGCGCCGAAGGTAATGACCTGAAGCCTGTCCGGATCAAATCCAAAATCGATAAGCCGCTGCCCGATAATGGTGGCTACCGCCCCCCCCAGACTGTGCCCGGTCAGCAGCAGATACGCGTCTTTTTCCCTGCGAAACTGCTCCAAAAACTCATAAGAGCCGGAAGTCAGCAGCATGCGCAGAGTCAGATCCGCATAGCTGTTAAACCCCTTGTGCACTCTGGGCGGTACGGAAGCCCCTGCTTTTTCCGCTGCAGCTTCTGCCGCAGCCCGTTCTCTGGCTCCCCCGGGCAGGAAACCTGCGATCCTCTCTGATTCTTCCAGCGTTTTGCCGCCATAGACCACCTGCCCCGTTACGAAATCTGTGGCCCAGTCCTTTTTATCCGCGCTGCCACGGAAAGAAATCACATATAATGGTTTGCCGTCAGCCCTGAGACCTTTGCCTGTAATAAAATGCACCGTGGTCTTTCCATCCGTAATCCGGTTGGGCGCAAACTCCCATCCGTGACTCCGCAGATACGCCGCTTCAATCCCGTCATCCGGAGCGTAAGCTGCAGAAGACGCAATCAGGGAAAAAAGAATCCAGTAAGCTCTGTTATATTCTGTTTTCTGCTGCAATACCGTTTTCGCATCTTCCGCGGAATACCCGAGACTGCCCCGGGGTATTTCCGCCGACACGGGGAAACCGGCAGAAAGGACCGTCAGAAAGGCCAGCACTGTCAGGATAATTCTTTTCATATGATCCCTCATAACAAACCTCAAAAAAACTGCTGTTTCCCTGCTGCTATAAACAAGACCAAACGCAGTACGCCGGATCCACTCACAAGGTTGCCGGCAGGAATTAACTAATGTTCCCAATAATATCTATGGCAATAAATTAACAAAAAAGGGCACTTCCTTTTCAGGAATGCCCTTTGGTTCATGCGCATGGATCTGTAGAACAGATTTTGGAAAAACAGATTATTTTACAGGACGAACGTTAGCTGCCTGTTCGCCGC
>JAEEGK010023260.1_pt1 | contig 12937 bp, 11 predicted proteins | sample 8958771 | NCBI WGS metagenome assembly JAEEGK01 (sample SAMN16246547, study PRJNA631951) | gut metagenome | biome: gut microbiome; feature: rumen; material: SC-attached | host: Bos | place: Iran: Karaj | collected 2018-10 | reverse complement strand
AAGTACTGCGTGATATATGCCATGCGGTTGATATACCTGTTGTTGCGATCGGAGGTATCGGTAAGTCCAATATATCGGAACTTGCAGGGACCGGAATGGATGGCGTGGCACTGGTCAGTGCAATTTTCTCGGCGGAAGATATAGAAAATGAATGTCGCTTACTCCGTAAGTTATCGGAGGATGCGGTTAATTCATAAAATAATTAAGCGGCAGACCGGGGGCACCACCTTAAGCCGCTATAAAAAACGATGCTGATATGAAAGGAATTCCATTATGAAAATGAAAACAGCATTGACCATTGCAGGAAGTGATTGCAGCGGAGGCGCCGGTATTCAAGCGGATTTAAAAACAATGACATTGAATGGTGTTTATGCGATGAGTGCAATTACCGCACTTACTGCGCAGAACACAACCGGTGTAAGCGGAGTATACGAGGTCACTCCCGATTTTCTTGGTCAGCAGATTGATGCGGTATTTGAGGATATACGTCCTGATGCCGTAAAGATCGGTATGGTAAGTTCAAGTGATCTTATCAAAGTGATAACTGACAGAATGAAAGCTTATAACGCGGAAAAAATAGTTGTGGACACAGTAATGGTTGCAACAAGCGGAGCAAGGCTTATCAGTGAGGAAGCAATAGATACACTCAAGGAATACCTTATGCCGATTGCGACTGTGGTGACACCTAACATTCCTGAGGCTGAAGTGCTTTCGAAGAGAAAGATAGATGATGAGGATGGAATGATCCGTGCGGCAGAGGAGATCGGTAAAAATTTTCATTGCGCGGTTCTTTTAAAGGGCGGACACAGCATAAATGATGCAAATGACCTCTTATATGAAAACGGTAAGTACCTGTGGTTTAGAGGAAAACGCATAAACAATCCGAACACTCATGGAACCGGATGCACATTGTCGAGCGCCATAGCCTCGAATCTGGCCAAGGGATATGATCTTGAAACATCAGTGAAGAGAGCCAAGGATTATATCTCCGGAGCACTCGAATATATGCTTGACCTGGGGCAGGGCTCGGGGCCAATGAATCATGCGTTTGATCTGACCGGTATGTTTGCAAAATAAATCTTGCTTGAAAGGATATAGATAATGAGAAATTACACAACACAGATGGATGCGGCAAGGCAGGGAATCATCACTCCCGAAATGAAGAAAGTTGCTGCCAAAGAATACAGAACCGAAGAAGAGATACGTGACCTTGTTGCGAAAGGTCAGGTAGCAATATGTGCAAATAAACTTCATACATGTATCGATCCGAACGGTGTCGGTTCAATGCTTCGCACCAAGATCAATGTTAACCTGGGTGTATCCAGAGACTGTAAGAATTATGATATAGAAATGGAAAAGGTAATGGCCGCAGTGGATATGGGAGCCGAAGCAATCATGGATCTTTCATCGCATGGCAACACACAGCCGTTTCGTAAAAGGCTGACTCAGGAGTGTCCGGCAATGATCGGTACGGTTCCGGTATATGACAGTGTGATCCATTATCAGAGAGATCTTGCTACTCTTACCGCAAAAGATTTTATCGATGTTGTCCGTCTTCATGCACAGGATGGAGTTGATTTTGTTACTTTACACTGTGGTATTACAAGAAAGACCATAGATCAGATAAAAAAGCACAAGAGAAAAATGAATATAGTTTCAAGAGGCGGATCGCTTGTCTTTGCCTGGATGTGCATGACCGGTGAGGAGAATCCATTTTATGAGTATTATGATGAGATCCTTGATATCTGCAGGGAATATGATGTAACGATCTCTCTGGGTGATGCCTGCCGTCCCGGATGTCTTGCGGACGCAAGTGATGTTTGTCAGATCGAAGAGCTGGTACGCCTCGGAGAACTTACCAAACGTGCGTGGGAAAAGGATGTTCAGGTAATGGTAGAAGGTCCGGGTCACATGCCAATGGATCAGATCGAAGCCAATATGAAGATTCAGCAGACCATCTGCATGGGTGCACCTTTCTATGTACTCGGACCGCTTGTAACCGATATTGCTCCCGGATACGATCACATAACTTCTGCAATAGGCGGCGCGATCGCAGCCGCAAGCGGAGCAGCTTTTCTGTGTTACGTAACACCTGCGGAACATCTGGCTCTTCCTAATCTGGAAGATGTAAAACAGGGAATCATCGCATCGAAGATAGCAGCACATGCAGCTGACATTGCCAAGAAGATCCCCCATGCAAGAGATATTGATGACAAGATGGGGGATGCGCGAAGGAATCTTGATTGGGATGGACAGTGGGAATGCGCACTGGATCCGGAAACAGCTAAGCGCATCCGTGATGAGCGCAAACCGGAATACGACGATACATGTTCCATGTGCGGAAAGTTCTGTGCGGTCAGAAGTATGAATAAGGCATTGAACGGCGAATATATTGATATACTGTAAGCAAGTATTTGATCTCATCGGGTATTGAAATCCCGATGAGATTTTTTATATGCATCTTACTTGAAAAGAAGCAAGCGATGCGTTTAAGATTATACTCGTGATTCTCCGGGAGGTACAACGCTATGATCAATAAGGAAGAATTAAGGGAACATTTTGAAAACAATATATATGGTGTTTGGAGAGAGGGAGAGCAGGTAACATATGAAAGACTCGGTCAGGATGTGAGAGATGCTTCGGAGATAAAGAATCCTTTTGAAGTAGTCGGCGGAGATTTGGTAAAAGTATGTGTATCCTGTAATGGCCGTAATACCGGTTTTATTATTCACGTATATGTTCCGGAAGTAGCAAAAGACAGGTATCCTAACGGGAATCCATATATAATCTGCATGCATCCACTGCTTTCCGCTGAGCTTGCACTTTCCAAAGGATACGCATTGATAGTTATGGAAAATGGGTCGATTGCTTCCGATGATATTATGCATAAAGGTGCTTTTTTCGATCTGTATCCTTACGGAAGCAAAGCGGAGGAACAGACAGGTGTGCTTATGGCATGGGCTTGGGGCGCGTCGAAAATCCTGGATGCTGTTATCGCGGGACTTGATAAAGAGTTTGGTCTTGATGCAGACGCTTCTCTTGTAACGGGTGTATCCAGATGGGGAAAAGCAACCGCAGTATGCGGAGCGTTTGATGACAGATTTAAAATGGTCATTCCCGCTTGTTCCGGAGCAGGAGGCCTTGCTTTGTTTTCACATGTATCGGAAGGCAAAACGTATGATCTCGGTTCTGTCGGGGCACCTTCGGATTATACGTACGGTAAGAACGAACCTCTTGATTGTCTTCAGTCCGATGCGGAAAGAGGTTGGTTCAATGATCGTTTTCTTCAATATAAAAAAGCTTCGGATATCCCCATCGATCAGGATGGTTTGGTGGATATGGCTATGGGAAAGGATAGGTATTATTTCATCGTTGCGGCATACACCAATGAGGATTGGGTAAATGCACCGGCGATGTGGGAATGCTACAAAAAAGCATCCGAAGTATATAAAGAGGAAGGGTTATCCGATAATCTAGTGATCCATTTTCACAAGGAGGGTCATGCCGTCATCGATGAAGATATGGAACTGATAACCGGATACTTTGATCATGTGTATTACGGAAAAGAAAACGTCGAGAATCCGGAACGGTTACATACTACAGTTTTTGCAATGCAACAGAAATAACATTTAAGAAACAAAAGGAATAGACATGAACATAAATAATAAACTGTCCGCTCTTATGACAAAATGCGGATTGGGAAATATGAAGGGAGAAGCCGAGCGAGTTTCCGGCGGACTTATGCATAAGATGTATAAAGTCAGGACAGATGCGGGAGTATATGCCGTAAAATGTCTTAATCCGGAGATAATGAAACGCCCGGGCGTATTTGATAATTACAGACGTGCAGAGGAACTGGAGGCTCGTCTGGATAAGGCCGGGATAAGGATCGTTTCTTCACTTATGTTTGACGGCAAGAAAATGATCGAGTGTGAGGGTGATTACTTCTACATCTTTAACTGGCTGGAAGGAAATATCACGGATTGGAATTACATATCTCGCGATCAATGTTTTAAGGCAGGTGAGATCCTTGGAAAGATACACGGACTGGATGCACATAATACGGAAAAAACAGAACCGGAGATTAGTGTAATCGACTTTGCGGGATACAAAAAGATCGCTGAGGATAATAGTTCTGATATAGCTGCATTGCTGGATGAAAACCTCATCCTTCTGGAAAATGCACAGAAGAAATTAAACGATGCCCGAAGGATGCTTCCCTCAATGAAGGCTGTCGATGATCCCGATATGGATCCGAAAAATATTATGTGGAACGAGGGGATTCCCTATGTAATAGACTTAGAGTGTCTGGGTTACGGTAATCCGATATCCGCATGTCTTGATCTGTCTCTTCAGTGGGCCGGAACAGTAAACGGAAAATATAACGAGGAAAACCTCAAAGCATTTTATGAAGGATATCTGAGATCGTATGACAACGGATTCAGATCATATGACGAATTGTTCGGTATTGCATATACATGGGTCGAATGGCTGGAGTATAACATCAGACGCGCCCTCGGGTTGGAAGGAGGCGATGAGGATGCGGTCACTCTCGGAACGGATGAAGTTAAAAATACAATAAACAGGATCCGTTATCTGAATGAGATCGAAAAAGATGTTCGCAGAGTTCTCGGGGATCTACCTTCGCCTGATCCAAACAATTATGATACTCACGATGACAGTCTTTGCTATATAGATCTGGTGTTTAAAGGCAGTTTAACCGATAAGCCTGTCATTGATCTTCCGAAAGGATACCGCTTTGTGAATTATAAGGACGGAGACCAAAAAGCGTGGATAGATATAGAATTGTCGGCCGAAGAAATCCTTGACAGGAAGCATGGCGAAGAATGCTGGAAGAGATACTACGGATCCTGTGAAGATGAACTTTCGGGAAGAATGATCTTCATAGAAAACTCAAATGGTGAAAAGGTTGCTACCGCCACGGCTTTTTATGATATTCACGGAAACGCTTTGCCGGGAGAGGGGCAGCTCCACTGGGTGGCGGTTAAAAAAGAAGCTCAGGGGAAGGGACTGTCCAAGCCTTTGATAACATATACGTTAGGTGTTATGCGAAATCTGGGATATAATAGTGCCAAGATTCATACGCAGACAAATACGTGGCTTGCGTGTAAAATATATCATGACCTTGGCTTCCGGCCTGAGGAAGAAAGCCTTGTAAAAGACAGATTCGGATGGAAGATGGTCGGGTTACTGACGAAAGAAGGAATAAATTACTATCATGAGAGCTTATGAGAGACTTTTAAATTATGTTGTGATCCATACAACAAGTGATGAGAATTCAGATACCGTTCCATCGACAAAGAGACAGTTTGATCTCGCAAATCTTCTAGTTAAGGAAATGAAGGATCTTGGCATAGAGGATGCGTCGGTTGACGAAAATTGCTATGTCATGGGACATGTCCCCGCAACAAAGGGATGCGAGAATGCACCGAGGATCGGATTTATAGCCCACCTTGATACCGCACCTGACAGTTCGGGAGAAAACGTTCATCCCGTAATTCATGAAAACTATGACGGAAAAGATGTGGAACTTGGAAACGGACGTGTGCTTACTACCGAATTATTTCCTCATTTAAAAGATCTTAAGGGAAGAACACTTATCACCACTGACGGAACCACTCTTCTCGGAGCGGATGATAAATCCGGAATAGCTGAGATCATGACGATGGTGGAAGAACTGGAAAAGCAAAACATACCTCACGGTAAAATATGTATTGCTTTCACTCCCGATGAGGAAATAGGACATGGTGCATCACTCCTTGATCTGGAAAAGTTTGATGCTGACTTTGGATATACGATTGACGGCGGTCCGGAAAATGAGATCGAATATGAGAACTTCAATGCAGCGAAAGCCGTATTTAAGGTAAGAGGAATCAGTGTACATCCCGGTGATGCCAAGAACAGAATGATCAATGCCGCACTTGTTGCCTGCGAGATATCATCAATGCTTCCTTCCGCGGAGACTCCCGCACATACAGAAGACAGGGAAGGCTTTTATCACCTTACCGATATAAACGGGGATGTTGAAAATGCAAAGATCGAATATATCATAAGAGATCACGATTCATCATTGTTTAATGCAAAGCTTGAAACGCTTCGTAAGATAGAGAAAATCCTGAATGAGAAATATGGCGTAGGAACGGTAACATTATCAATAACGGAACAGTATCGCAATATGATAGAGAAGATCAGACCTCACATTCATATTGTTGAGACTGCCAAAAAATGTGTTGCCGATCAGGGACTTGTAGTAAAAGATGTTCCTATCAGAGGCGGTACGGACGGAGCACAGCTTTCATTCCGCGGACTTCCCTGTCCGAATCTGGGAACAGGCGGATACGCTTTCCACGGACCTTTCGAACATATTACCGCGGAAGGTATGGATCTGGTTGTAGGAATAATCTGCTCTATTGTAAAAAGCTATGCTGGGGGAAGTAAATGAATATTCTTAAAAAGATATCTTCGTCCCTGATCATTTCAGGCTTTGTGATCCTATTGATCGGCTTGTATTATCTGATGATAAAGGCGGGAATACCTTATCAGGATCCAACTACGGAAATGCAGATAAAGTATGAGATCAATATGAGAATCGGAAACATTCTCAGTCTGACAGGAATCTGTATGACAGTTGTCTTTGCGGTCATTCGAATTGTATTGGGAATGGTAGGGAAGAAAAAAGCATAATGAAAAAGTTTCTTGCAGCCAGAAAGGGATTTTACAGAGAACTGTTTGTACTTGTAATTCCCATAGTTATACAAAACTTAATAGCATCATCCGTAAGTGTGGCCGATACTTTTATGCTCGGAAATGTGGATCAGACATCTCTTTCTGCTTCCGGACTAGCAGGACAGGTGATGTTTTTGATAAACGTCATGTTCTTCGGATTGAATTCCGCACTCACGATCCTTGCATCGCAGTATTGGGGAAAAAAGGATGTAAAGGTTATATCCAAGATATTGGGTATCGGTTTGATAATCGCGATGATAGTTACGGTTTCATTTTCCGCAGCTGCATTTTTTATTCCGAGACATGTTATGTGGATATGGACCGACGATCCGGAACTTATCGCGGCAGGTGCAAGATATTTGAGATTTGTAGCGCCGTCTTATATCTTCCTCGGATTGTTCCAGCCTTATCTTACAATACTCAAGAGTTGTGAGAGAGTGGTCTTCTCGACCGTAACATCAACGGCAGCTCTTTTCATAAATGTAATATTTAACTATCTGCTGATATTCGGCCACGGACCTTTTCCTGAAATGGGAATCGAGGGAGCCGCCATAGCAACATCAATCTCTTGCGGAAGCGGTGCGTTAATTTGTCTGATTGATTTCCTTAGACAAAAAGTTCTTCCCAAGAGTCTTCGCGTTATGTTCGGGATACCGAGAGCACTTGTCGCAGATTTCTTCAAGTATTCACTTCCGGCATTTGTTAACGATGTAATGTGGGGACTGGCATTTACCGTCAACTCGATCATCATGGGACATCTCGGTTCCGATATCGTAGCAGCCAATGCAGTTGTATCTTCTGTAAGAGATCTCGTAACCGTTGTTGGCTTTGGTATATCCGCGGCAGCTTCCATCATGCTGGGTAAAGAGATCGGTGAGAATCGTCTTGATGTAGCTAAGAAGGATGCATCGTCGATCGTAAGGGTAACGGTCTTTTCAGGTATAATAGCCGGATTTGTTCTTCTGATAATAAGTCCGTTTGTTCCGGGATTTGTGGATATAACGGAGACAGCGGTCGGTTATCTTAGGATAATGCTTTATATTAATATTGCATATCAGATGGGTCAGATAATCAATACCGTACTTATCGCCTCAATATTCAGATGCGGCGGTAATTCCAAATATGGAATGGTTCTGGATATCATATGCATGTGGGGGTTTGCTGTTCCGCTTGGACTTATCAGTGCATTCGTACTTAAGTTTCCGCCCCTTATCGTATATGTTCTTATGTGCACCGATGAATTTGCTAAAATGCCTTTTGCGATTCATCATTATCTGAAAGGCGGATGGATCAGGAATATCACAAGAGAAAATGTAGCATAAGGCTCGAATTTGTTTGGAAATATTCTTGAGGTTGCTTCGCATAATATCTGAATCTATAATCATAGATGATAACCGTTGCTTCGTTTTTGAAAGGAGATTTTATGAGGATCCGTGTAGTAATGGCTCAGTAGTCTGAGCTTAAATAAATGAATCGTAAGCTCAGATGAATCCTGACAGATCTGTTTAGGAGGATAATTATGAGCTATATAAAGGCAGAGGACATCCTGCCCAAAGAATTAATTGAAACGATTCAGCAATATGTAGAAGGAAAGTCAATTTATATACCGAGTAAAGAAAAACAGGAGTGGGGCACTGTAACGAAGTCCAAAACATTTTTTCGTGAAAGAAACGAAAAGATCTATGCGGGTCATCTGCAAGGTTTATCTAACGGAGAACTTGCCCTGAGTTTTTCTTTGTCTGAAAAAAGCATACAGAGGATCCTGCGAGATCAAAGAACGGCCTGACAGGTCACTTGGAACCCGTTGACGTATGGCTGATCTACCGGTGTAAGAAATGTAAGCATTCCTGGAACCTCACGATCTATGAAAGGACAAGGCCGGGAAAGATTCCGGAGGAACTCTTTGATGCATTTCAGTCCAACGATGAGGATACTGCCCTTGAATACGGCAGAAATATTGATTTTTTGAAAAAGAATAAAGCTGAATTTAATTAACTCGGACAGGTCTGCAAGGCCTGTCCTGTTTTTATATGGAGAAACAAAATGCTTGAACGTATGGATGATTTTTTTACGACCCGCTGTCAGGGTTATGATGAACATATGAGAGAAAATGTGGAAGGTGATGATGCATTCTATGAATTCACCGCATCACTTTTACCGAAGTCGGATAATGCAAAGATACTTGATCTGGGATGTGGAACCGGACTTGAACTTGAGGAATTTTTTAAAGTAAATCCTACAGCGAATGTTACCGGAATAGATATGACAAGAGCAATGCTCGATGCACTTGAAGCAAAATTTCCCGATAAGGAACTGACTCTAATCTGCGATTCGTATTTTGATGTTCCTTTCGGAGAAGAGAAATATGATGCTGCGGTATCTGTGGAATCTCTGCATCACTTCTCGAAAGAAGAGAAGATACCGCTATATACCAAGCTGTACAAAGCACTTAAACCCGGAGGATATTTTATACTTACGGATTATTTTGCGCAGCTTGATGAGCAGGAGGATTTTTTCAGAAGGGAGCTCTTAAGGATCAGAAAAGAAGAAAATCTTCCGGATGGGGTTTTCTATCATTACGATACCCCTCTTACGGTGGAGCATGAAAAAGAAGCCCTTCTTGCCGCAGGCTTTGAATCGGTTGAAGAATTAGACAAATGGAATGATACACATACTTTGATCGGAAAAAAGGACCGCTGAGGCGGTTCTTTTTTCTATTGTTGTAAGGGGCTTATTTTTGATAAAATAAATTAATGAAGGATAATTAAGAAAGGGAATGGATTCGGAGGGAATAAAATGTCCGAAGCAGACAGAAAAAGGCAGGAAAAAGCAGAGGAAAATCTCGGGAAAGCCGTAATGGGCATAGCCTGGATCTTCTTTGCCATTAAATTCATAGTGATCGCATCCGTGCTGGCACTCCCTGTTGTCTGGCTGTTGCATAAACCATTATGGATCGCACCGATCGTCGGAGTTGTCCTGTATATTCTATGGCGCGTGGTTTGGAGAGCGTTCTGGAGATTTGTTACCTGGTCTACACGTGATTGAGCTTGTTATGAGGGATTAACGGGATGAGATACTCGGCACCCAAGAATAAACTGTTTACCAAGATCATATTTCTGGTTGAATTTATCATATTGATCACAAGTACACTGTTTTGCACGGTTTCGCTTTACAGAGCCAGAGTCGGTATAAGGAAGGCAATTCAGCAGAGAATGCTTGATATTTCCAATTGTGCCGCAGGATCGGTTGACGGAGACATTCTTGGTGCTTTGGATGAATCTACTGTCGGAAGTCCCGAATACAATGATCTTTACAGCAGACTTGCTGTCTTCAGAGATAATGTAGAGCTGGAGTATGTCTATACCATTAAGAAAGTTGGCGAGAAAGATTTCATTTTCACGATGGATCTGGATCAGGTCAGACCTGCTTCTTATGGTGACAGCGTTAAATATACCGAGGCTCTTGCAAGTGCGGGCAGAGGAGTGGCTGCTGTTGACGAAGTCCCCTATTCGGATTCATGGGGTGTTTTCTACAGCGCATACAGCCCGGTTTTTGATTCATCCGGAAATGTTGCCGGAATAGTTGCTGCGGATTTTTCTGTTGACTGGTTTGAACACCAGCTTTCCGCGCAGACTAGGTCGACGATGATAAGTTATGCGGTAATCTTACTGTTTTCACTTCTTGTTGCTGCGGGACTTTCTCTCATTACGGTCAGGCCGTTTATCCGTGCACAGGGCGAACTACTTGCAGAGAAGGTTCGTGCGGAAAGTGCCAATCATGCCAAGAGTGATTTTCTGGCAAACATGTCTCATGAGATCAGAACACCCATCAATGCGGTTCTTGGTATGAATGAGATGATACTAAGGGAAGATCATCGCGCACAGGAACTGGCGAAGGATGATTCCGTGGACATGATCGAGACCCTGAAAAATATCAATGTATACGCCAATGATGTTAAGAATGCAGGACATAATCTTCTTGCGATCGTAAATGATATCCTTGATTTCTCAAAGATCGAAGCAGGAAAGATGGATATTACCGAAGCACCTTACCAGCTCAGTTCGCTTCTGAACGATCTTAACAATATGATCCTGTTCAAGGCGCAGGATAAGAAACTTGATTTTAATATCGATGTCGATAGAACTCTGCCGGATGATCTCTACGGAGATGAAGTTAGAGTCCGTCAGATTCTGACTAATGTTTTAGGAAACGCTGTAAAGTATACCGAAAAGGGCTTTGTAAGACTTACACTTCGCGGAGAAGAACAGGGAGATGGAACAATCCTGTTGAAAGCGGAGATCTCCGATACGGGAATCGGAATCAGGCCGGAGGATAAAGAAAAACTTTTTACCAAGTTCCAGCGTCTGGAAATGGAAAGGAACAGTACGGTAGAAGGAACCGGTCTTGGGCTTGTCATTACGCAGCGTCTTCTTGATATGATGGGAGGAACAATCTCGGTTGAGAGTGAATATGGCAAGGGTTCGGCATTTACCGTAACCATTCCTCAGAGAATCGTATCCAATGTATCGGTCGGTAATTTCCAGGAACGTTTTGAGACAAATATGAAAGACGGGGGATCTTATAAGGAATCGTTCCGAGCCCCTAATGCAAGAATACTTGTTGTTGATGATACCAGGATAAATCTTGCCGTTGTTGCCAATCTCTTAAAGAGTACGCTTATGAGAATAGACACGGCACTGTCGGGGGCGGAAGCTGTTAAAAAAGCGGAAGAAACGGCTTACGATCTGATACTTATGGATCAGCGAATGCCGGAGATGGATGGAACGGAAGCGCTTCACAAGATACGGGAAACATCGGGAGGAAAAAGTTCAAAGGTTCCTGTTATATGTCTTACAGCCGATGCTGTCATAGGAGCCAAGGAAAGATATCTGTCTGAAGGTTTTTCGGATTATCTGACCAAGCCGATCGACAGTTTTGCCCTTGAGAAAATGCTCAAAAAATATCTTCCTGATTCAAAGGTAGAATCGGTAAAAGAAGAAAGATCCGAAGAGGTCCGCGAAGAGAAAACCTCAGATTCATATGATGTTCTCAGAGCAGCGGGCGTAAACCCGTCCGAAGGTCTTAGGTATACCAACAATGATGAGGGCTTTTACCTCTCAATGCTCAATGAATATGCGTCAAGCTATGAGGAAAAATCCGGGAAAATAAACGAGTGTTTTTCAAAAGAGAATTGGAAAGAGTACGGAGTATATGTGCATGCTCTTAAGAGTACTTCCAAGATGATAGGAGCCATGGAATTATCCGAACTGGCACTCAGATTGGAAGAAGCGGCTAAAAATTCCGAAGCCGGAATCATCAAAGAAAAACACGAACTGATGATGAAACGATATGAAGCGGTAAAAAAGGCCATAAACCTTACTGCATCAAGATAATCAAAACCGCTTATCCTAAAAGGGTAAGCGGTTTATATATATGGGGGTAAGATCATGAAATTATCTGAAAGACCAATGGAAATTACGGACAAAGCTTTTCGCTATGATTCGTTTAATGACGGGGCAGTGGTTCCCGGTAAAAAAACTGGGAGACTTCCGGCTATGGGGTGGAACAGCTGGAATGCTTTCGGAAGCGGAAATACCGAAGCGCTTACCAAAGAGATGGCGAAAAAAATAGTTGAACTTGGTCTTGATAAGCTCGGATACAAATATATTGTGCTGGATGACGGATGCTACAAACCTGAAAGAGTAAACGGGCTTTTATCAAACGAAGAAGGAAAATTTCCTTCCGGATTTAGGGCGCTTTCAGATTATCTGCATTCAATGGGACTTAAATTCGGAATGTATAATGATATAGGCACAAATCTTTGTGCCGGGGCAGCTGTCGGAACATGCGGCCATGAAAAAGAAGATGCACAGACATATATAGATTGGGATATTGATTTTATCAAAGTCGATAATTGCTATTACCTCTGGGACAACGCTACGTTCTCAAATTCCGAAAATGCAAAATATACATACGCTCCCGCTATTAAAGGTATATGCATAAAAGGGTGCAGTTTGGAGCTTTCATATGATGCGGTATCTGACGGAGAGCTGTTCGGAAACGGAGCGTTTACTGCGGAAGAAGATGGAGTTGATTTCGTAAAGGGAATAGGAACATACGATGGAACGGGGCCTGATAATACCCCTGTAGGAATTTTAAGCAGTGAACTCAGATTTAATATATCCTCATA
>JAEEGK010023256.1_pt1 | contig 12938 bp, 10 predicted proteins | sample 8958771 | NCBI WGS metagenome assembly JAEEGK01 (sample SAMN16246547, study PRJNA631951) | gut metagenome | biome: gut microbiome; feature: rumen; material: SC-attached | host: Bos | place: Iran: Karaj | collected 2018-10 | reverse complement strand
GCGTAGACTTTGAGCAGAATGCAGATGGTGTATATGAACTCAAGGACGCGATCAAAGTTGCTGATTCAGAAAAGACATATACAGTAGAGGAAACTCTTAAGACAAAAGACGGCTACACCATTACAACTACTTATTCTGTCGATGGTGGCTCTTCCAAAACAGGTAAGTCCGCAACACTTGCAGGTGTAAGTGAAGATGAGAGCAAGCCTACAACGGTTGCTTATGAGAACAGCTACGAGCGTATCATCAAGCCTGGTTACATTAACATCACAAAGACCATTAAGGGTGACGTAACTCAGGAAGATCTCGACGGCCTCTCATTCACGGTTAGGGATGGCAATACACTTATTGGCACTTATAAACTTGGCGTAGACTTTGAGCAGAATGCAGATGGTGTATATGAGCTCAAGGATGCAATCAAGGTAACTGATTCTGAAAAAACATACACTGTTGTCGAAACGCTTAAAACAAAAGACGGATATACAATTACAACCACTTATTCTGTCGATGGCGGAACATCCAAAACAGGTAAAACTGCTTCTCTTTCTGGTGTAAGCGAAGATGCAACTAAGCCTACAACAGTAGCTTATGAGAATAGTTACGAGAGAATCATTGTGCCCGGTTACATCAACATCACTAAGACCATTAAGGGTGATGTAACCCAGGAAGATCTTGACGGTTTGTCATTCACAGTCAAGGATGGCAACACAGTTGTCGGCACATACAAGCTTGGTGAGGATTTTGAGCAGAATGCAGATGGTGTTTACGAGCTCAAGGATGCGATCAAGGTAGCTGATTCCGAAAAGAAATATACAGTCGAAGAAACGCTTAAGACTAAAGAGGGTTATACAATCAACACAAGCTACAAAGTCGATGGTGGATCATCTAATACAGGTAAGGCTGCAACGCTTTCTGGAGTAAGCGAAGATGCAAATAAGCCTACTACTGTAGCTTATGAGAATGACTACAAATTGATTACCACACCTTCACCTTCTATTACAACCACACCTAGTGGAACAACTACACCTAGTATTACAATCACACCTACTGTAACGATTACACCTAGCGCTACAACATCACCTAGCGCTACAACATCGCCTAGTGCTACAACGTCGCCTAGCGCTACAACATCGCCTAGTGCAACAACGTCGCCTAGTGCTACAACGTCGCCTAGTGCAACAACGTCGCCTAGTGCTACAACATCGCCTAGTGCTACAACGTCGCCTAGCGCTACAACATCACCTAGCGCTACAACGTCGCCTAGCGCAACAACGTCGCCTAGCGCTACAACATCACCTAGTGCTACAACCATGCCTAGTGGAACAATCACACCTACTATAACGATTACTCCTAGTGCAACGATTACACCTAGTGCAACGATTACACCGAGTGCAACGATTACACCGAGTGCAACGATTACACCGAGTGCAACAATTACACCGAGTACAACAATTACACCTAGTGCAACGATTACACCGAGTGCAACAATTACACCTAGTGCAACGATTACACCTAGTGCAACGATTACACCTAGTGCAACGATTACACCTAGTGCAACAATTACACCTAGTGCAACGATTACACCTAGTGCTACAACATCGCCTAGCGCAACAACATCACCTAGCGCAACAACATCGCCTAGCGCTACAACATCACCTAGTGCTACAACGTCGCCTAGCGCTACAACATCACCTAGTGCAACAACGTCACCTAGTGCTACAACGTCGCCTAGTGCTACAACATCGCCTAGCGCAACAACATCACCTAGCGCTACAACATCACCTAGTGCAACAACGTCGCCTAGTGCTACAACGTCGCCTAGTGCTACAACATCACCTAGTGCTACAACATCACCTAGTGCAACAACGTCGCCTAGCGCTACAACATCACCTAGCGCTACAACATCACCTAGCGCTACAACGTCGCCTAGCGCTTCAACATCACCTAGTGCTACAACATCGCCTAGCGCTTCAACATCACCTAGTGCTACAACGTCGCCTAGCGCTACAACATCGCCTAGTGCTACAACATCGCCTAGTGCAACAACATCGCCTAGTGCAACAACGTCGCCTAGCGCTACAACATCACCTAGCGCTTCAACATCACCTAGTGCTACAACATCGCCTAGTGCTACAACGTCGCCTAGCGCTTCAACATCACCTAGTGCTACAACGTCGCCTAGCGCTACCGACACACCTGATATTTCGGATACTCCCGGTTTAACAACCACACCTGTTACAACCGGCACCCCTGCAGGAACAGGTCTTGATGTGATCTTCTCAAAGGAAGATGTTGCAGGTAAGGAGATAGCTGGAGCTGAACTTACATTGAGAAGCTGTAACAATTACGATCTGTCTAATGTTGTTGTAACTCAGAATGGAGTATCAGTGGATTTCAAGATTTCGAGCGATCACACTGCGATATCTTTCAAGACGGTTGATAATGCTATGACGGTAGTCAGCGGACTTAGTGCAGGTGAGTACGAGTTAACCGAGACTGTAACTCCTGAGGCATATAAGACTGCAGCTGCTATCTACTTCGATCTTAGAACAGACGGTTCTGCAGATTGCAACGGAACAGTAGTAGTTAAGGGCTCGCCGGTCGTAATGATTGATGAGGCAGATCCTTCATACGTTATCTCTTCAAGCAGAACGCCGATTCCGGCAACCGGTGAACATATCAATCCTGCGTCTGTAGCAGGCATTATCGTTCTTTTCTTCGCTCTCTGCTTTATAAGCTTTTGCGTATATCGAGGAAGGAAGTACAAAGATTGACCTGTGTTTCTCAATTGAATTGATTTGAATGTGCCGCTCTTCAGTTTTGGAGAGCGGCATTTTTTGGTAAGTCATTAAAGACAAAACAGATTTTTAATATATAATCTATGTGTTGCGAAGGGGGAATATTAAGGTGAATTCGATTATTAAGAAGTTTTCGCATTTTGCTTGCAGCGAGATGAAGCAGAAGCAGATGCTGATTTTTCTGGTCGGCTGTATAGTAACATTTATACTGGAATTATTAGCGTACCTGTTTAAGGGTGCTTTCTCAATCGTCGCTTCAAGGCTTTGGATGCTTTCGGTTATCGCTTTTGTAATCTTCTTTTTGTTTGTCGTCATTAAGCAGTTGCATGAAGATGTACGCGAAAAGAAACTCCTTCTGCCTTTTATATTTTTCGTAATCATATGTTTCTTCGTATTCCAGATCGGTAATTACGGATTCAGCGACATGAGCTATGAATCCACGCAGGAAGTATTAGCCGGATTAAGAGCGTTTGAACAGCCTGACTGGAACTATACGGGTAAAGGCTTTACCAATTATCCGGTCAAGCAGTATATCATCAATGCCGTTCCTACATTGGTTTTCGGAAGGAAATTCTTCTCTTTGAATCTGGGATTTGCGCTTCCGTTCCTGGCCGGACTTACCTTATTGTTTGTTGAATTGCGTAAGTTTTCCATAAGACTCGGAATCGATGAGAATTACGGTATATTTCCGATCTTCGTTATAGCTTTCTGTCCGTTCATCGATGAGTTCTACTATATTTTCGAGCAGGCGATAACACCTGTATCCTATACGATGATTATCCTCGCGCTTTTCCTCAGGTTATTGAGGACAAGGTCGTTGATGACGGTCAGCATGCTCACGATCACCGCATGCATGCTGCCTTTTATGTATACGCCGGCTTTGGCTTTTATGGGATTGTTTACCGTAATGATGATATATCACGCGGCAACCGTTATCAGAAAAAAGTCCGAGTTTGTTACGCCGGGGAAGAAGAACCTTAGTTATCTGGTTTCTGTGTTTGTTTCTGCGGTAACACCTGTGCTTTTCTTCATCTGCACTCTTGTCGGTAAGAGAGAAGACAGGTTCTTAGCATCATATGGTGAGACTTTTTTGCCTGAGAAGCGGAGCGAATACTTGAAGGCCTTCATGAGCTTCTTTATTAATTCTGATTCATTGTTCTGGGGCTTTTTCGGCGCAGTAGTATTGATCTACCTCATCGCAGCTCTTACATACAGGCTTAAGATCCACGATCTGCTTATCGCATTGTGGAGCATTGCTACGGCATTATTCTCGTTCATGCTTCCCGGTGTCGCAATCGTCTTCAATTTCTATTACAAACCAAATGTCCTTGCCCAGAGAAGCATCATACTCGTACCGGTAATAGCGGTAAGCGTTTTGTATGCGGTAGCAGGATTCATAAAAAAGCATGCGATTACAATTCGAAAAGATTTTCTGGCAATTGTAGCCACAGCATTTATGCTTTTCGGCGTTAATTCGTTATTCCAGCAACATAAGGCTTTCGAATACAACAACCATATCCAGAACATGAAGTACATAATTAAGTACTGTGAAGAGGTAACGGAATACCACGGAAACAATTATGATGATCACTTCATACTTATAGTTCATACAGATAATGGTCTGTTTGCTAATACTTGGGAATGGACAGAGTACTTTTTCCCCAATGCCAAACTTTATCTTTTCCCTACTGAGCAGTATGGAGGAATCAGTATCTACGATACTATTTTCCCCAGATATGTTTTCTCCGAGAGCCCGAATACAGCAGGTTACTACTACTTGGATTTTAATTCGAGAACCTTCAGGAATAACCGTTTCGATCAGGATTCGACCCTATACTTCAAATATTTAGAGCCTGATTACAGTTATGTAAATATGTACGATAAAGATTATATAGAAACATATAATCTTCAGCCTTATCTGCAGGAACAAACGGATAATTGAGCATCTCTTAAGCAAAAATGCTATTCCGGTCACAACAGTAAGAGAATAGTTGTGCATATTGTAAGTTAGTCACAACTAACTGCATAGTGTATAGTATATACGGAGGTGATTATATGACGACTCAAATAATTATCGGAATCTTAATCCCTTTTGCCGGAACAACACTTGGTTCTGCGATGGTGTTTTTGCTCAAAGACAGAGTCTCGAACAAACTCCAGCGTATACTCACCGGATTTGCTGCAGGCGTCATGGTGGCAGCGTCTTTCTGGAGCCTTCTTAATCCCGCTCTGGAAAGCTCTGAATCGATGGGCAAGCTCTCATTTATTCCTGCCGCGGTGGGATTTCTTATAGGTATAGGTTTTTTGCTTCTCCTTGATGTGATCACACCTCATATGCATATGAATCAGGAGGGAGAAGGTCCGAAGTCCGGATTCAAGAGAACGACTAAGCTGATCTTGGCGGTTACGCTCCATAACATTCCTGAAGGTATGGCCGTCGGTGTCGTCTATGCCAATATAATTGGAGGAAACAGCCTTATCAGCACGGCAGGAGCTTTGGCTCTTGCAATCGGTATTGCCATTCAGAATTTCCCTGAAGGCGCGATCGTCTCGATGCCTCTCAGGGCAGAGGGCATGTCAAAAGGGAAGACCTTTCTATATGGCGCTCTCTCAGGCGCGGTCGAGCCAATTGCTGCAGTAGTAACCATATTTGCGTTCAGCCTTGTCACGTCGTTGCTCCCGTACATGCTCGCATTTGCGGCAGGCGCCATGATCTACGTCGTCGTTGAGGAGCTGATCCCCGAGATGAGTGAAGGTGAGCACTCGAACTGGGGAACAATAGCCTTCAGTATCGGATTTGTGCTCATGATGATATTGGATGTGGCTTTAGGATAGTCTCAAGCAAACAGCTGATCAGAAAATAATAAAGGTTGCCTCTGATGAGACAACCTTTTATTTGGTGCGGCCGACGAGACTTGAACTCGTATGGAATTACCCACACGCCCCTCAAACGTGCGCGTCTGCCAGTTCCGCCACGGCCGCATATAACCGCTCTGTGAGCAAGCCTTGTAATTATAAGGTTTGATTATTTAGGTGTCAAGTGCCAAACGACATTTAATAAAAGAGTTTTTCAGACCTTTCTGCGCTCGTAATAGAACATGAACTGCTGCATTATTCCTGCAGTGTCAGGATAAGGCGTGCAGTCGAAATGTCCGCCGTAGTATTTGTCCTCGATCCTTTGTATCCAGACGTCCACGGGAAATCTCCCCGTCCTTGCGAACGCGAAAAGCATTATGCAGTTGGCAACCTTCGTTCCTACGCCGTACATGGCCGTCAGAGCCTTATAAAGCTCTTCGTCAGACAGTTTTCCCAATGCCGCAGCGTCCAGAAGTCCGGAAGCAAAGCCTTCTGCGGCTCTGGCGATATAGGGAGCTCTGTAGCCTACACCGGTATTTTCCAGATCGGCGAAGGGAAGACTGCTCAGTTCTTCAGGCGTGGGAAAGGCATAGTATTCGTCGCAAAGAGGCTTTACGAAAGGCTTGGAAAGCTTGGGAGCCTTGATCTTCTTGCCGCAGAGCTTTGAAATACGCTCGACTGACGTCGTGATCGAAGGGATAGAACGTCTTTGCGAGATTATGTAGCTGATCACGGTCTCGAAAACATCCTGTTTAAGTATCCTTATGCCGTCACCGAACCTGGCGGCATCGATGAGATAAGAATCGTTCTTATCAATGGATCTGACGATAGCCTTGTAATCACGGCCAAGGTCCAGATATGGCTTCCAGACAGTCTCAAACTCTTTATCTGAGCATGAGAATGCAAAGTTATCATCTCCGAGATCAGCTATCTGAAGATACCTGCCGAATGCAACGAGCTCGACATGAGAATCGTCTATTACGCGGATCCTGAATGCCTGGCCGGAATCAGCAACCTTCAAAAGATCCAGAAAATCGATCTTAACGGTTACCATTGCCTTTATCACCCAACTTGAAATAATTGCTCAGAGTGCAGACGATAGCACCGTTATAGAGCTTTACACGCTTATCTGCCTTATGTCCTGTCGCTTCTTCGAAAGCATTCTCAGGCGTGATCACAGAGAGCCTTAAGCCCTTTTTACAGAAACCGTCTTTTGTAAGGTAATTACGATCTATCAATTTGTATATTTTCGCCGCGTCCTCAGGAGTCATAAGACGGCCGCCATAGGGAGGATTCGTTATTACAAGCTGCCTGGGAAGCGAAGTGAGTTTTTCCAGATAATTCGGGAGCATCTTGGACGCGTCACAGATCCTGAATCTTGTATGAGCGCCAACGCCGGCTGCTTCAGCATTGCGCTTAGCAGATTCAATGGCCTTAGGATCAATATCGGAACCGAAGAAGTAGCAGTCGTCCATCGGCTCCGTGTCTTCGTTATCCAGAGCTTCCTGCAAAGCTCTCTGATAAGGACCTTTGCCGATATAGGGAAGATCTTCATAAGCAAAGTGTCTGTCTCTTCCGGGAGCGATGCCGCATGCAGTCCTTGCTGCCTCTATAACGATAGTTCCTGAGCCGCAGAAAGGATCTACAAGTGCTTCATTGCCATAAGGGCGGTATTTAGCGTATGTGAGCATTCCTGACGCCAGAGTCTCTCTTATAGGGGCTTCATGCGTCAAAGGCCTGTAGCCGCGTTTATGGAGCCCTGCGCCGGTAGTATCGATCATGAAACGGCAGACGTCGTTAACAATGCCGAAATGGATCTTGACCGTGCCCATCTCTTCGTTCTCGCTGATCACTGTATCAGCTGAAAGACCTCTTGATACAGCCAGGCTCTCGGCTATGGCTTTCTTGGCTAGCTTCTGCAGGGCAGGGATGCCGTATAGTTTTGATTTTCTCGAGAAACCGTTTATTACGAACGCCCAGCCAGCAGGAATAAAGTCAGACCATTTGATGGCTCTGCATCCTTCGAAAAAAGCATTAAAGTTCGTATCAGCATCATCTGATAAGCCGCAATTAAACTCTCCGGCTTCAAAAAAGATACGCTCGGCGTGCTTGATCCACATATTTGCGCGGGCAACGTCAAAGAAATCTCCCTCCAGAGTTACAACACCGTCACTTACGGAAATGCGGTCTTTATCGTAACCTCTGTCTAAAAGGTCGCCTTTTGTGGGCGACTCAAGTCCAAATAAAGTAGTAATAATAATATTCATAGTTGAATTATAACAAATTATATATATAATAAGCGGGTCAGAAAAATGGTTGATGACATCGAAAAACGTTCAGACAATTTCAAAAATTTACATTTCGATTAAGATTTTTGAATATTTCTTTGAACTAATCAATAATTTTCCTTGACAACGGTTGAAATTTATTGATATTATACGCACATGTGATTAATTTTGCTTAAAAAATTAAAAAGGAGACTCACTATGAAGATGGAAACACCTAAGATGGACGTTGTACGTTTCAAGGAAGCAGATGTACTTGCTGCAAGCCCTGTTGGTCCTGTAGCTCAGTCATTTGTTGTTACTGGTTCAGAAGATACGATCATAGGTAATGCTCAGGTTGGCGGCGTTAATATTAACGATTTTGAGAAGATTGTTAACCAGTTAGGCCTTGGAACTGATAGCTATTTTCAGGCTGGAGCTGATACAACTCCCATTAATGTTCAGCACCTTGATGCTGCAGAAGAAACACCTGATCTTCTGAATGGTACTTATGTTGACCAGGGTCATCAGGAAATCTTTACTAACGTTTCTGGTAGATTGTGGCTTCGTCAGTAATTATTTAGTAATTGAATAATTATGCTGCTTGCAGCTGTGGGTACGGCTCACAGCTGCAAGTTTTTTTTAGGAGGATTTAATGAGACTAGCAGTAGAGATGGCAATCATGGATATGGATGGTGAGATCTCAGCAGTAGCAGTTGGTGAGGACAATTCCAAGTTCCATGGGATGTTGCGTTTGAACGATGAGGCGGCTGATATTATAACTATCTTGAACATGTGCCGAGATGATGGTATCTCTTTCAATTGCTTAGTTAAGTCTCTTCAGACAAAGTATACGGATTCTACTCTTGAGGAACTAGCTGAATTTACAAAAGAGTTTCTTAAGCAACTTTGGCAGGAAGGATTGCTTATAGAGTAATGTCAATCTCATACGAAGACGAACTTAAGAAGTCCGGCAAGATACTATTTACGATCAAGGGCGTTAGTATGCGCCCTTTGTTTCGCACTGCAGATGACGCCATTTTTGTGGTTACTTGCAGTCCTGAAGAACTTAAGAATCTTGACATTGTGCTTTTTAACAGGGTGAGTCAGACCATGGGTGAGCAATATGTTCTTCATAGGATTGTAGGCAGACGAAAAGATGGTCAGTTTATAGTAGTAGGTGATAACTGCACTTATTTTGATTTGGTTGATCCGAAGGATATTCTCGGTGTTGTTAAGTCTGCTCAGAGGGGAAACAAGCCGATTAAGTTGACGGGTTTCAAATATTCATTGTATAAATATCTTTGGTGTAAACCTTACAAGTTTAGATTTTTGATGTTTCGTGTACGAAACAAGATCAGAATTGAAGGAAGTAAGATCAAAAGATTCATTAAGAAGATACTTCATAAGGGATAATATATGGAATTCACTGTGTGTTTGGCAGGGATAAATGTAGCAATAACTAGTCTCTTTGATGAGGTTTATGACTTTTGCCGCGATTATCTGACGGATGCGCCTGCTGATATGACTGTGTCAATTAATGCAGAAGACATTCTACACGAGAAAACTATTAATATCAGGGAGGCTCAGATAGAGGGGATCCCTGTTGTTGATTATCCTGACTCTCATCTCGAGATCCTCGCAGTGTACAGAAAGATAGTAACGAAGATGCTTGATTTCAATACTTTCCTGATGCATGGAGCTGTTGTGGCTGTGGGTGATAAAGCATGGCTCTTCACTGCGCCTTCGGGGACGGGGAAAACAACACATATTAATCTTTGGCTGAATAATATCCCCGGTAGCTATGTCGTTAATGGTGATAAGCCTTTGATTCATGTTGGAGATGAATGCACTGTTTATGGTACTCCGTGGGCAGGTAAGGAAGGTATGAACCGCAATGTGGGTGTAAAGCTCTGTGGTATCGTTATACTAAATCGTGGTGCAGAGAATCATATTGAGAAGGTTCCTATGACTCAGATCCTTCCGGTTCTTATTCAGCAGAGTTATCGCCCGAAAGATAAGGTTGAACTTGAAAAGACGCTTTCACTGTTAAGCCGCCTGGGGAAAAAGATTCCTATGTATCAGCTTTATTGCAATATGAATCCTGATGCGGCCTTTACTTCTTATAATGTTCTAAATGGTGAAGATCATGAGTGAGAATAAAGATAAGCAGATAAAATATACCGGTCTAAACAAGCTGTTCCGCAGTGACAACATGCAGAAGCTGCATGACAGTCTTCGTGACGGAACATTCAAAGAATTTGTAGATGACTGGAAATGGATTTTCGGTTATTCCAAGAAATACCGTTGGATAGTAGTATTCTACGCGATAACCGGCATTTTAGGTTCTACAATGTCTATCGGTACCGCATATATCGGACGTATCATGATCAATATCATTGTTGAAAAGCAGCAGGATAAACTCTGGATTTTGATTGCTGCCATGATCGGAAGTTTGATATTGTCTCTTGTCCTCTCGAGCGTCAATAGTTATATATCAGCAAGAATATCGATTTACGTCAATAACGATATTCAGGCGGATATATTTGAACGCATCATGGATGCCAGATGGAAGGAATTAAGCAGTTACCCGAGTGGTGATTTGCTTAACAGATTTAATGGCGATGTCGGCACGATTGCTTCCAATGCGATAGGCTGGATTCCTAATCTTTTGGTTAATATATATTCGTTTATAGTAACATTCATCGTCTTGTGGCGTATGGATATCGGTATGGCTGTTATAGCCTTCGTATCCGCGCCTTTTCTTTTAGGATTAAGCAGATACATTCTGCGCAAGATGAAGGAATACAGGAAGCGTGTCTTGGAACTCAATTCAAAGATGATGAGCTTTGAGGTTGAGACATTCTATAACTTCGAGATGATCAAGTCCTTTGGTATATTCGGTTATTATAAGAGAAAGCTCAAAGGGTGGCAGCAGAAGTACAAGGAGTACAATCTCGACTTCAATAAATTTCAAATAAAGTCCAATATACTTTTGACGATCGTATCAACGATCGTATCAACCACGGCTTTTGCATATTGCTTATACAGGCTTTGGACAGGCCAGATCCTTTATGGTGATATGACCTTCTTTCTTCAGCAGAGATCAGCGCTGTCTTCAAGGTTTAACAGCCTTGTGGGTACGATTCCCGGAATGATAAATTCTGCTGTATCTGCACACAGAGTCAGAGAACTCATAGATCTTCCAAGAGAAGAGCATGATCCTGACAGAGTCACATATATGGAAGAACATACCGGTGAGGGCATTAAGGTTCACGTTAATGACGTGACTTTCGGTTATGACGAGAGAGCCAATGTATATGAACATACTGATCTTCATGTGTCCTCAGGCGAGATAGTTGCGATAATGGCTGAATCAGGCGGAGGCAAGACTACGCTGATCCGTCTGCTTTTAGGCATGCTCGAACCCAATAGCGGTAAGGTCACATTGCAGAGTGGTTCGGGTGAGGAATTCCCTGTTAATTCCGACCTTCGTAGGTTCTTTGCGTATGTTCCCCAAGGAAATACCATGTTCTCCGGAACGATAGCCGAGAATATGCGTATGGTAAATGAAGAAGCTACTGACGAAGAAGTAATTGAGGCCCTTAAGACTGCATGTGCATGGGATTTTATTAAGCAGCTTCCTGAAGGAATTAACAGTACGCTTGGTGAACGCGGCCGCGGACTTTCTGAAGGACAGGCACAGAGAATATCCATTGCAAGAGCGTTGCTTCGCGGCGCGCCTATTCTTTTGCTCGATGAGGCTACAAGTGCGCTTGACCGTGAGACCGAAGAGCAGGTGCTGCATAACATAATGTCCAGCCACCCTGACAGACTGATTATCCTTTCTACGCACCGTCCTGCGGCTCTGAGGCTTTGCAATCGCATTTATAAGATAAGCGGTGGAAAGATATCAGAAACAACGATAGAAGACGCTCTTGCATTGCAGAGTGTGCTTGCAGAGAAGAAAGCTTCTTCAGTGCAGGGTGTTAATTATGATAGACTTATTAGGCCTATGGGTCCTAAGGATAATGAGCCTTCAGAGGGCAATAATGAAGAAGGATGGTGGAATTCTTAATGAGCGATAACAACAATGTTGAGATGTTAGACTTTAATTGTACGGGTTACCTGCGCCTCATCCTGATGCTGTTTATATGTTTCTGGGCATTTGGTTGTCCAGATCCTACAGGAATCGTTGGATCCATAAGTGGATTTGCGATACCTGCGTTTTATGTGCTCTCCGGCTTTTATGTGCTTGATACCAAAAGGGAAGTCAGGCTGGAGAAGGTACTTCGAAAGATAAAGAGGTCTGCTCTGTGCTTCGTATTCGTTTTATTGTTCTATGTGGCTTTAAATGTGCCTGTAATGCTTTTGACTCACACGACGATTACTATCTCAAAGCGCATGATTTTTGAGTTTCTTGTGTTGAACCTGTGGCCGCTTCAAATAGGCGATAATATATGGTTTATTCAGGCTATGCTATATGCATATATTGTTATCTTCATCTTGGATAAACTGAAGCTTATGAAATTCTACAGGATCTTGCTTGTTATTTTGTTTGTTTTCATGTTGCTCTCTGGCGAGTTCTCCGGAGTCATTCGCTTTAATATTCTGGGTTATCAGTATATTCCGGGAAACTGGTTTACGAGGGCTCTCCCTTATATTCTCTTGGGCAAGTTACTGCGTGATATGAAAGAAAAGCTTATGGAAACTAAGTTTTGGAAATATCTTATCGCATTCGTAATCGGTGGCGGTCTTGTTATCCTCGAGATCTTTTTGCTTGCTTTAACAAAAAATCTTCAGTATCCAGGCCACATGATCGGGTTCACCATAATGGCTGTTGCTGCATGTGGACTTGCAATCTCGATCCCTATCGGTGTAGGAAACCGGGTTGTTCATTTTGACTCTGCGATATCAGGATTTATCTATGTATTTATGAATCCTGTATATTATGCGTTGATTATTTTCTTTGGCGCGATGTCTCCGGAGTTTTTCAGTATCTTAGGTGGAGTGGCAGCAT
>JAEEGK010023250.1_pt1 | contig 12941 bp, 14 predicted proteins | sample 8958771 | NCBI WGS metagenome assembly JAEEGK01 (sample SAMN16246547, study PRJNA631951) | gut metagenome | biome: gut microbiome; feature: rumen; material: SC-attached | host: Bos | place: Iran: Karaj | collected 2018-10 | reverse complement strand
TTGTTCCATATTGATTAAATTATAAATATATAATTTCCACTTTTCAACTAAGTTAAAAGAAAAGACCTAACAGGTCTTATCTATGTTTGGATTTAAATGCAACACCTAGAGTATCAGGTCCGCAGTGCGCTCCGGCTGTTGGATTAACATCAAGTACTTCAAATGTTAATTTATCACCAAGTCTTTTAATAAGTTCTTCCTTAAGTTCTTCAATTAAATAAGGAGCGTCAGCGTGTCCAAGAACAATATTGTGTTTATCAAAGTCAACACCAAGTTCTTGAACATAATCTGCAAGTTTCATGACAGCATTTCTTCTACCTTTAACTTTTCCAATAGAAGCCATTTTACCGTCTGCTCCCATTGTAAGAATTGGTCTAATTCCGATAATTCCACCCATAAATGCTGCTAAACCTGAAACACGTCCTGATTTTGCGAAGAACTTTAAATCATCTGCAAAGAAATAACATGCATAACGATCTACTTCAGTTTCAGCCCATTTAACAACTTCTTCAGGAGATTTTCCACTTCTAATAAGTTCTACAGCGTCTTTACCAATAATATATGAAATAATTGTGATACCTTTGGTATCAATTTCATAAAATTTTCTTTCTGGATATTTTTCTTTAAGTTCTTCTAAGGCAAGTCTCATTGAATTAAATGATGCAGACATTGCGGCAGAAAAATGGATATAGAAAATGTCGTTTCCTTTAGCAAATTCTGGTTCGAAGTATTTCTTATAATCTTCCGGATTAAGCGCAGAAGTAGTAGGAATAACACCTTTTCTTAATGTCTCATAATATGAATGAGCATCAAACTTTTCAAAATCAATATAAGGAAGAACTTCTTTGCCTTTAAGATTGTAAGGCATCGAAATCATAGTGGCATCCCACTCCTTAGTTTGTTCAAGTGTAAAATCACTATCAGAGTCAATAAAAATCTTTAACATATAATTAATCCTTTTAATGTATTTTATTTAAAATAAACTTCAAATTTTATGGCCTTTAGCCAAGAATAGTATAACCCATATAAGAATCTTGTCAAACTTGTCATCTTTTTAGTATCATCTGCATTGAATAAATTCTATGCAGATGATACACTACTAATCGTGAACAAAAGAATAAATATAGGAAATAAAGAAAAAGCAATTAATGACATTAGTCAATTTTCTTTTAAAAATTACCGTTCTGTTGATATTGAATTTTTCAATATTCATTTAAAGGTGTTAAATAAAACTCTTAAGAAGAATATTTTTGATAAAAACAATTTATATATACGCTCATCAACATTATGGGAATTAATGCAAAAGGAAGGAAATAAAGGCAAACACAATTTCCATGGATTAACCCCAAATCAGATTTATGATGTGTTAAAGGGATTGTTAACTCCTTTTTGTGTTTATTATTCTGAAAATAAAAGAATCGTAATAACAACTTTTGTTAAAAACACACGAAATGAAAAAATTCAATTAGTTTTAGAATTGCATTCGCCATTAGAAAACAATCGTAATGCTAACATAAACAAAATTGTTTCTATTTATCCAAAGAAAAATCTTGACAATAAACTTAGTAATTTAAAACCAAGCGAAATATTATTTATTTAAAGCATAAAAAAAAGAGAACCGAACGGGGCGCCAATCGCCTATACCTTGGATTCTCTGAAATAATTATAACATGAACTAACTATATTTCAATAAATTACTCAGTAAGGCCTTATAAAGTTTGCTATTTATAATCTATTGTGTAAAATCTACTCGTTATGAAAAATAAAAAACAAGAAAAACAAACTATTGCTGATGGCATTAATAATATGCAAATAAAAGAGCCAAGCTCGTTTTGGTGGTTTGGTTATACCTTTTTAGCGCATCTTCCATTCGTATTTGCCCCAAAATATCACGTTAAATACAAAATCATTGATGATATTAATAAAGAAAAGGGCCCAGCTTTTGTCGTATGGAACCACCAATCTCGGAGAGATTATCTTTTTATTAAAAACATTGTAGAGCCTCGTAAATTTAACATGATTGCAGGTTATACCGAATTCCACAAAGCTCACTTAAGACCTCTTTTTGATAAGGTCCAAGTTATTCCAAAGAAGAACTTCACTCAAGATTTCCTCTTCTTAAAACTTTTGAATAAACGCATTAAAGACGGCGGAACAATTACATTTTCTCCTGAAGGAATGAGCTCAATCTATGGTTGTAATCAACCAGTCGTTCCGGGAACTGGCCGTTTCCTAAAGCATTACGCAATTCCAGTTTACTTTGTAAAACTTGAAGGAGCATATCTCTCAAGTCATAAGACTTGCACCGATGACCACCCAGGCAAAGTATTCGCCACAATTTCTAAACTTTGGTCTAAAGAAGACCTTGAAAAGTTAACTCCAGAAGAAATTGATGACAAACTCAATGAGCTATTCACACATGATGACTACGCCTGGAATAAGGAAAAACGCATTAAATATAAGACAAAAGGTAAAGCCGCAGTAAATATGTCATCTATTGCATATAAATGTCCAAGATGTGGCAAAGAAATGATGAGAGACAACAATAACAAACTTTATTGTGAATCATGCGGAAATGGCTGCACCATTAATGACTACTACGATTTCGTCCCATTTGATGAGACCTGTGTTATTCCAGAATCGCTCACAAAATGGGTTGAATATGAACGTGGAGAATTAATCAAAGATATTAGAAAAGATCCAAATTATTCATTCTCGTTTAAAGTTAAAATTGGTGACCTTCCAAAGTATGAGTTTATCAAAGATAAACATGCTGGATCAGTTGAATGTGGAGAAGGTACATTTACCATTGATCATAATGGACTTCACTTCGTCGGAACTAGACATGGAGAAGAATATAAATTTGATTTATCTTATCAAATCTATTACACCCTTGTTATTGAAGAAGCCACCGATGTCTTCTCATTATATGTAAACGGAGAATATATCGAAGTTAAACCTCTAGATGTACGTTCAGTGGGTAAAGCATTATTCTTAACTGAAGAAATGCATAGACTTCACGTTAATACATGGAAACATCTTCCAACAATTGATTACCTCTATAAAGGTACAGAATTAGAAAAGAAATAAAAATGGATGCCATTAGGCATCCTTTTCTTTAAAAATTATATTTTTCTCGTTGTCGTTTAATGACTCCGGTTTTAATAATTGCTCGAGCGATAAAACCAACAAGAATACCAGTAATAACCGCAGAAATTCCAATAATTGGAAGGTAATAGACAACATAAACTGAACCCATATAAATCATCGCGATTAATATTTGACCAAAAACGTGGAAAAGTGAACCGATAACCGAAACACCGATAATCGAGAATTTTTTGATAACTAAGTAGAACAAAATCATGATTCCAAGTGACATAAAAGCACCTGTTAAAGACATGAAAAATCCCATTGAAAGGAATGTTCCTCTAACTAATGAAACAACTAAAACTCTCACTAAATTAATAAAAATGGCTTCCAAAATTCCAACTTCATATAAAGTGACTAAAATGATAATGTTGGCAAAGCCAAGTTTAATTCCTGGAATTGTAAAAGATGGAATAAAAGACTCTAAAATAGCAATAACAATTGTTAATGCAAGTAAGACACCAAGTAATGCGATTTTTTGAACTTTCATAATTAAATACTTAAGTCGTAATTAGAGTTTCCTTCAATAATGATATAAACCTGGTTATAAGCACAGATTATTGGTCGGTTTGTTTCCTTAATAAAGCCCATATGAACACAATCTTGATGTGGACAATTTGCTTCAATAACTCCGATTGAATGATCTTTGATTGAAACTACAAGATCTCCATTAGCTCCGTGAATTATAAATTCAGTATCATTAGTTTTTACTAAATCAATGGTTTGAACTAGCTCATCTTTTACGTAGATTTTTGCAACTAAATTGTTCTTTTTTCTTGTTAACAAAACTGCTAAAAGTGAACCAATCAAAACAATGATTAATGAGATGATTAAAATGAGGTCATTTCTCAACGTTTTTTTCATTTATTTACGACCTCAATTCCTTCGTTTTTATATACCATTTGTTTGTTTTTAATAACAATAGTTTTTACTTCAAAGTGTTTCTCTAATTCTTTAATTGATTCTACCGATTCATTTATAAAAGCGGTTGATAAAATATCACCTAAATAACCTTTGTCTGAGACTACTATAATTGCATCATTTTCGTTAATCGCACTTCCATTAACTGGATTAATAATATGAGAGAAAGTTACACCATCAATTTCAACTGCTTGTTTATCGTATGATGAGGTTGAAACAAAACAGTTTTTAAGCATCAAATAAGTGTTATCTAAATTAGTGACTTTAACCTTAAAGTTTTTACCACCATTTTTCTCTCCAAGAAGGATTGAAGATGAACCAGCATCCACTAAATATTTGGTGTATTGTTTAGAGTCTAAATATTGTTTGATTTTATCTAAGGCATAACCCTTTGCAACTGAACCTAAATCAATCTCTGCTTCACCGACTTTTTTGACTGTATTTTCATCTAAAAATTGAACAGTTGTGGCGTTCATCTTTACAAGCTCAGAATTAATACTCTCTTGATCCAAAATCACCCCTTTTTCTAGGGAATTTTTCCATTTTTTGCTTAGTGAACCAATAAGTGGATTATAGTAATTTAATGGGTCTAAACAATTACAAAAAGAAGCTTTCAAAACTTCATATAGTTCAGGCTCAACTTGAACATTTTCCGATGAGTTGTTTATTATATAAACATTATTTAGATCTCTTTCTTTATAATTGTCAGTAAGTTTATCGATTTTTGAGAAGATATTATTAATCTCTTTTAAGTCGTTTTCGTTACCTTCGTAGAGTCTAGTTTCTGTATATGTATCAAAATAAAAAGAATTCCGCTTAATTTCTTTTTGGCAAGAACTAAGTGGAATAATTATTAACGGTAAAATTAGTAATTTTGCTTTCATTATTAAAGGTGCACGTTTACCTTACTTCCGTCCTCATTTGGATGTTCATCAAGATATTCAATAATTGGCTTAAAGTTAGCGTCTTCTTTACCTGGTTTACATTTCTTCAAATTAGATTCTTTTCCAGTGACAATTGCTTCTGCTAAACCTTTACAACCTGGATAGCCACAGCTTCCACAGTTATAGTTAGGAAGACGTTTTGCGACTTCATCAATTCTTTCGTCTTCTTTTACATGTAAAACTTTCGCAGCAATCGCTAAACCTAAGCCTAAAAGTAGGCCAAGACCAAGAAGGATAAGAACTGCAAATAAAATGCTCTTAAACATAACTATTTATCTCCTTCCTTCTTTCTTAAGGAACATGCTTTGTTTTCGCAATTAGCACAATTTTCTTCACTAATCTCAAGATTCTCACATCCTTTTGGAACTGGAGTCTTCTTATAAAGAAGAAATGACACCACAAAGATAATTAGTAAGGCTACTAATATTGAAATAGAAAGAATTAACGCTACTTCTTTACTCATAAATTAATACCAGAAAACAATCCTTGAAGTCCCATGAATGCTAACGCCATAATGGCGGCAACAATTAATGCAATTGGTAAGCCTTTAAAGGCTTTTGGAGTATTTGCAGTCTCAAGTCTAACTCTAATTGCGGAGAATACCACGATAATAACTAAGAATCCAATTGATGTTCCAATGCCATTCGCAAGTGATTCATAGAATTTTAAACCTTGATCGGTATTAGATTGAACGACACCTAAAACGGCACAGTTTGTCGTGATAAGTGGTAAATAAATACCAAGTGATTTGTATAAAGACGGTGAATACTTCTTGATAAAGAGTCCAACAAGTTGGACTAATGATGCAATTACAAGAATATATGCAACGGTATCAAGATAAGTTACACCAGCAATTTCAAGCAACTTATAAAGTGGGTAACAAATTAGTGTTGCTAGAATAATAACAAAAACAACAGCAAGACCCATGCCTAAAGCAGATTTGACTTTTTTAGAAACTCCAAGGAATGGACAAATGCCATAGAATCTTGAAAGCACAACATTGTCAATGAGCATGCTGGAAATGATGGCTAAAATAAACGGAACTAACCAATTCATTACTTGCTACCTCCTGCTTGTGCTTGTGCGGCTTGAGCAGCTGCTTCTGCGGCTTTTCTAGCTTTTTCTTGCTTTGCAAGATTTGCCTTAAGTTCAGCTTTTCTGTTCTTAATAAAGGCAATAACTGCAAGAATAAGACCAAAGACAATGAATGCTCCGGCTGGAGTTGTGAAAAGTGAAATTGAGAAATCGTAAACAACTTCCCCGTCTTTAACAAATTTTAAAACTGGAATTGAGAATTTTGGAATGCTGGTGAAAATATTACCGATTGTAATCATACCTTCGCCTAATACTTCTCTAAAGAAGGCCATTAGGACAATTGCCAAAGTATAACCAACGCCCATCCCAAGAGCATCGATAAGTGAATCAAAGACTGTGTTTTTAGAAGCATAAGCTTCTGCTCTACCTAAAACAATACAGTTAACAACGATAAGTGAAATGAAAACTCCTAACGTTGAGTAAAGTTCTGGTAAGAATGCGTGAGTCATCATTTTTACAATAGTAACGAATGTAGCAATGATAACAATATAGGCTGGAGTTCTAATTTCTTCTGGAATTATCTTTCTTAATAAAGAAACTAGGCAGCTAGAGCAAATTAAAACTATGGTAAAAAGAATTCCCATACCAATAGCGGCTTCAATTGATTTTGTGGTCGCTAAAGCTGGACAAGTGCCAAGAATGGACACTAAAAGTGGGTTCTCAACGAAGAGACCTTTTAAGAAATTTTTTCTTGTGTAACCTTTTTCTCTTGCCATTTTGTCCTACTTCCAAAGTGAATTTGCGACTTCACTTGCTTCATTCACCATATCTCTAACAAGTTTTGCTCCATAAGTTGCACCGCAGCTAACATCATCTAATTCACGTTTGTTGTTATTTAATGGGGTAACGTACTTATTAACTAAAGTTGTCGCATAAGTTTGTTCATTATTTAAAAGTGAAACAGACATAAAGTTATGTGTAACTGCATCAAAACCTGAAATAAGTGATATTTTTCCATACATATTTGAACCACTTGACTTAAATGCATAACCAATAAAAGTATCATTTTCGTCTTTTACTTCGTAATATGAAACTGTATATGTGTAATCTGAAAGTTTAATTTCATCATCTGGATTAACTTTAGCACGTTCGTTATGGAAAATTTCTTGAACACCCACAATAAGTTTATTGTCTTCGTTTTGTTTAATCTTTTTCTCGGTAAGTAAGTTTGTTAAAGCAACAGCTCCGCCTGCAACTGCGGCAATTGAGCCTAAGATAATCGCTGTTAAGATGTATTTTTTGACGTTATTAGCCATGATATACACCTCCAAAGCGAATAATTACAAATGTAAAGACTATTGGAACTATAACTAACAAGCAAATAGCCAAAATCTTTTTCCAAGTATAGCGAGCACTACTCCATTCATAGTGATCAAGGAATGGAGCAATCATATTTACGATTAGGATAGAGAATGCCACACCTTCTGGTAAAGCGGCAAATAAGCGGATAAAAACGGTAATTACGGCCGCAATTATGCCATACATCATTCTAGATGGGGCGTTTACAGGAGAAGTTACTGGGTCAGTCAGCATAAATACTCCACCAAATAAAACACCACCGCTAAGCAAGCTGTAAAGAGTGAAAAGTCCTGGGTTTAATGCTTTATCTAAGCTAAACACTGCTAATCCAGCAGTTAAAATCAAAACAATAAATGTTCCAAAGTATGAAACAACGATTCTCCAGTCAATGCTCTGTCTAATTAATAAATAAATTAGACCAATAAGAATTGTGATCTTAAAGACTTCACCAACAGTGCCTGGAATTTGTCCAAATAAAAGACTTGTTAATGGGTAATTTCCAATATTTGAATAGGTTCCACCATTTAATAGCCCTAAAGGAGTTGCACCCGCAGCGGCTTCTGGAATTGAGTAATACCAGTTATCAATGTAAGTAAGATAAGTACTACCAAAGCAAAGCTTTGCGAAAACCATACCAACAGCAGCAGGGTTAAAGATGTTGCTTCCTGTTCCGCCAAAAACTAACTTACCAAGCCAAATTCCAACTAAAGAACCAACAATTGCTGGGTAAATTGGAGGAATTATCGTGCCACTTGGAAGTTTCATTGCAACTGGCATAATAAGAGTAAAGATAACTGCCGAAATAGCAGAAGTTAGAATGTTATTTTGGTTAAATTTGCCTTTATAAGCATAAGTAAACTTTTCTTTAAAACTATGTTTTAGCCCATCTTTTGGCATCATATTTTTAAGTCCAACATAAACAAATTCATTTCCAACCATAAGGGTTAAAGCAATTAAGTATGTTGAGATGGCATAGATATGATAAACAGCGAAGGCAAAAATAAGTGTTGGAGCAAGCGCGATTAAAACATCAACCATCATTCTTGTGACGCTTGATTTTTTCCTTAGATGTGGAGCACTTTCCTTAGCAATTATCATAATTTTGCAAAAATCTTCGCCCTTCTAACGAAATCAGTAACTTGAATCTTGGAGGTACAAACGTAGGTACAAAGCCCACATTCAATACATCTTAGTGGATTCAAGGCTTTAATTCTTTCTTTGTCAAGTGATTTAACCGCGTTCATAATTTGAACTGGCTCTAAGCCTGCTGGACATGATAAAACACAGCTACCACATCTAACACATGGCTCTTCTTTATAATCAGTTTTGTCTAGGACAATAATTGAAGTAACTGTTTTAGTGATGATAACATCATCACTTGGAACTGATGCACCCATCATTGGACCACCAAGAATAAAGATCTTCTCTTTGTCTGGATTTTTATAACCTCCACACATTGGAAGTAAATCTTTAAATGATGTTCCGACTAAAACTCTAAAGTTATGTGGGTGATTAATTCCATCCCCAGTAACTGTAATATTTCTTTTTGTGACTGGCATGTTGTATTTAATTGCCTTATAAATACCAACCATTGTTGAAACATTGAAGTTAATAATTCCGCGATTTGATGGAAGTTCTCCTGGGTTAAGTTTAATTCCGGTCGCTTCTTTAATCATTGCAACTTCCCAACCTTGTGGGTAATAGTTTTTCACTTTGCAAATTTCAATTCCTGAATCTGGGAATTCCTTTAAAATGCCTTCATAAGTTGAAGCAATATCTTCATATTTGGATTTGATACAGATGAGAGCTTTTTTACAGTTAAAAGCTTGCATTGCATACTTAATACCGTTAATTATCCTATAAGGATATTCAAGCATGATACGATGATCAGCAGTAATATAAGGTTCACACTCAATGCCGTTAATAAGCATTAAGTTAATTGGTTTATCGGTTTGAAATTTAACATAAGTCGGGAATGAAGAACCACCAAGACCAACTAAAGCACAGTTTTTGATAATTTCAGTCATTTCTTCCTTAGTTAATTTAGCAATTTCTTCTGGGTTTCTTTCTTTAATTGAAGGGTCATAAGTGTCCTTGTGGTCATTTTGAATCTTAATAAAATCGGTTAATTTTCCGTTTCTATGGTAATGTTTTTCAAGTCCAACAAATGTTCCAGAACAAGTTGCATGAATTGGTTGATCAAAAAAAGCTGCATGTCTAATTCCGATAACTTGATAAGTGTTAACGTGATCGCCTTCTTTAATAAAAACTTCAGCCTTTGGGCATCTAGCATTGTTTGTAGCGATATAGACAAATTCAGGATCCAAATATCTAATTGTTGGAAGCGAACCGACAAGATGTTTAGTGTCCTTAATCTTTACAGTTTTTTGGATCATACAATATATTTTAGAACATTATCAAAAGTAAGTCTATTATAAATAATACCCTCACTTTTATTATATTCTTTTTCGCATTGATACACGCAAAATAAAAGTATAAAAAAGACCGGAGAGATTAACTCGTCCGGCCTAATTTTATCAATAGATAACTACTTCTTTGCTGGGAAGCGTTCACGTTTAGAATCGTAGTGAGTATGGAGTAACTTTTCACTTAATTCTGAAAGTGGTTTTCCTAAGAAGTCAGCATAGATCTTCTTGATGTCTGGGTTATTGTGAGATTGTCTAACCTTTTGATTAACGTCTTCTTGATAAAGAACTGAAGCACGTTTTTGACGATATGTATCTAAAATATCATCATCTTCATTTGGTAAGAACATTGGTTTAACGTATGGTTGACCACCACCATTAATACATCCACCTGGACAACCCATGATTTCAATAAATGCATATGGTGATTTACCTGCTTTGACATCATCAAGTAAAACCTTAGCGTTTTTCATGCCAGAAGCAATTGCAACTCTAAGAGTTGTGCCATTGATATCAATGCTTGCTTCACGGACGCCTTGAAGACCTCTAACAGCCTCGAAATCAATCTTTTCGTGTTCTTTACCAGTTAAGTAGAAGTAAGCAGTTCTAAGTGCTGCTTCCATAACGCCACCGGTAACACCGAAGATAACACCAGCGCCAGAGTATTGACCAAGTAAGTCTTGATCCCAATCTTCGTCTTCAGGAAGTTTCTTCCAGTCAATACCACATCTTTTAATCATCTTAGCAACTTCACGAGTTGTTAAGACTGCATCAACATCACGATATCCATCAACTTCCATTTCTTTACGAGTCTTCTCGTACTTCTTAGCTGTACATGGCATGATTGAGACAACAAAGATGTCTTTTGGATCTAAGTTATGTGCTTTTGCAAAGTAAGACTTTGTAATAGCACCTTGCATTTGGTGAGGAGATTTACATGTGGAGACATTTGGAATGACTTCTGGATAGTAGTATTCCATATAGTTCATCCAGCCTGGTGAACAAGAAGTAATTTGTGGTAAAACGCCACCTTCTTTAATTCTTTCTATGAGTTCGCTGCCTTCTTCCATAATGGTTAAGTCAGCACCGAAGTTAACATCGAATACGCGGCTAAATCCAAGTCTGCGTAAGGCAGCAATCATCTTCTTTGTACCATTTGTGCCAATCTTCTCGCCGAATTCTTCGGCGATAGTAGCTCTAACTGCTGGAGCAACTTGACAGACAACAAATTTGCCTTCCTTAAGTGCTTTGTCAACTAGAGGAATTTCGCTATGTTCAAGAAGTGCGCCTGTTGGACAAACTAAGACGCATTGTCCACATTGCATACATGGTGAATTTGCGAAACTTCTATTTTCAGCAGGAGCAACGATTGTTTTGAAGCCTCTATTTTCAAATCCGAGAATACCAATTCCTTGAATTGACTTACATGCTTCAATACAACGACCACAAAGGATACATTTACCAGTATTTCTGATAATACCAGGAGCAACTTCGTCTAATGTGGCAGGTGTCTTTTCACCTAAGAAGACGCCTTCACGTGCACCAACAATCTTAGAAACTTCTAAGAGTTCACAATGTCCGTTTTTCTCACATTGCAAACAATCGCGTTGGTGATTTGAAAGAAGAAGTTCTACGGAGGTTCTTCTTGCTTCGACTGCTTTTGGAGAAGAAATGGAGATTTCCATACCTTCGTTAACTGGAGCAGCACATGAAGCAACTAAGCCTCTTGCGCCTTTAACTTCTACGAGACAAACTCTACAAGAAGCTAATGAGCATTGGCCATCTTTCCATGTACAAAGACTTGGAATTTGATAACCACATTTTCTACATGCTTGAAGGACAGTTAAATTGTCTTCAACTTGGTAAGATTTACCTTCAATTTTAATATTAATTAAAGCCATTATATCGTCCTCCTATTTTTTCAAAACTGCACCAAACTTACAGGATGAGATACACATACCACATTTGATACATTTTGCTTGATCAATAACAAATGGAGTTTTACCAACTTCGCCACTAATTGCTTTGACTGGACAATTACGGGCACAAAGTGAACATTTCTTACATTTGTCTGGATCGATTTCATATCTTGTCATGGCTTTACAAACGTGAGCTGGACATTTCTTATCAACGATGTGAGCTTCGTATTCTTCTGGAAAGTTCTTCATTGTTGAAAGAATTGGGTTAGCTGCTGTTTGGCCAAGAGCACAAAGTGAATTGGTTTGAGTTGCCTTAGCAAGTTCTTTCAATTCAACTAAGTCATTTGGTTCGCCTTTACCACTTGTAATCTTATTTAAGAGCTCTAAGATTCGTTTAGTGCCAATACGACATGGTGAACATTTACCACAGCTTTCATCACAAATAAATTCCATATAGAATTTAGCGACGTCGACCATACAGTTATCTTCATCCATAACGATAGCACCACCAGAACCCATCATTGAGCCTCTAGCGACTAAGTTATCGAAGTCAATTTCGACGTCTAAGTCTTTTTCAGTTAAACATCCGCCTGATGGACCACCAGTTTGGATAGCTTTGAATTTCTTTCCATTTGGAACGCCACCGCCGATGTCATAAATGAGTTCTCTTAATGTTGTTCCCATTGGAACTTCAACAAGACCAACGTTTGTGACTTTACCACCAAGAGCGAAGACCTTAGTTCCTTTGGAACCTTGTGTACCGATCTTGATGAATTCATCTGCACCATTTCTCATAATCCATGGAACGGTTGCGAGTGTTTCAACGTTATTAATGATTGATGGTTTGCCCCATAAACCTTTAACAGCTGGGAATGGAGGTCTTGGACGTGGCATACCACGTTTTCCTTCGATTGAGTTAAGAAGAGCTGTCTCTTCACCACAAACGAATGCGCCAGCACCTAAACGTAAGTGACATCTAAATGAGAAACCACTACCTAAGATGTTGTCACCTAAGAGTCCCAACTCTTCGAGTTGTTTAATTGCATTTGTTAAACGTGCAACAGCAACTGGGTATTCAGCACGAACATAGAAATAACCATTCTTTGCACCGATTGCATAACCAGCAATCATCATACCTTCGATAACGCCAACTGGGTTACCTTCAAGTAAGGAACGATCCATGAATGCAC
>JAEEGK010023249.1_pt1 | contig 12941 bp, 12 predicted proteins | sample 8958771 | NCBI WGS metagenome assembly JAEEGK01 (sample SAMN16246547, study PRJNA631951) | gut metagenome | biome: gut microbiome; feature: rumen; material: SC-attached | host: Bos | place: Iran: Karaj | collected 2018-10 | reverse complement strand
AGACCCTGAATAACCCCTGGAAGTACGATCCCGAAGGCGCCAAGGCCCTGCTGGACAAGGCCGGCATCGTGGACACCAACGGCAACGGCATCCGGGAGCTGGACGGCCAGGACATCTACCTCCGCTATGTCTCCTATGAGAACCGCCTGCTCAACGACTTCTCCGACGCCCACACCCAGTATCTCAGCAAGGTGGGCATCGGCGTCAAGAGCGACTACGGCTCCTCCGACGACCAGTGGACCAAGCTGGTGGCCGGCGAATATGACCTGAACAACAACAACTGGAACCACCTGATCGCCGGCTCCCCCTACACCTACATGGGCAACTGGTGCAGCGAGAACGAGGCGGACTACTGCGCTTATCACAACGATGAATACAACCAGCTTTACAAGCAGCTGGAGAACGAGATCGACCCCGCCGTGCGCCTCGACCTGCTCAAGAGGATGCAGCAGATCCTCATCGACGACGGCGTTGCCATCGTGGACGGCTACTACAACAGCTGCATGATCTGGAATTCCAAGACCGTGGCCACCGCCCACATCCGGCCCAACGACTACTACTGGGTCACCGTGGACATCACCCCGGTCGGCTGATCGGACACATGTGCAGGCGAGGGGGCGAAATGCCTCCTCGCCTGAAGTCCGCTTTTCAAGAAAGGAGGCGGCGAGTTGGGCAGAAAACAGCTCGCTTCCAGATTGCTGCAAATGCTGATCGTCCTGATCGGCATCAGCTTTCTGACGTTCTTGCTTACGTATCTTTCCCCCGGCGACCCGGTGCGCCATATGTATCTGGCGCAGGGCCGCATGCCCGATGAAGCGCTGGTCGCGCAGCAGCGGGAGGAGATGGGACTCAACGATCCCTTCCTGCAGCAGTATGTCCGCTGGCTCGGGAACTGTCTGAAGGGGGATTTCGGCAAGTCCTATTCCCTCAACAAGCCGGTGGTGAAGCTGCTGTCGGCCCGGCTGTGGCCCACGCTGAAGCTCACCCTCATGAGCATGCTGCTCATGCTCATCGTGGCGGTGCCCCTGGGCGTCCTGTCGGCGGTCTACCGCAACAAGCCCATCGATTATATCGTCCGGGCCGTCACCTTCTTCGGCGTGTCCATCCCCAACTTCTGGGTGGGCCTGCTGCTGATCCTCTTCTTCTGCGTCCGGCTGCGGCTGCTTCCGGTGGTCTCCTCCGGCGGCACCTTCAAGGATCTGCTGCTCCCAGCCGTGACCCTGGCCGTCGCCATGTCCGCCAAGTACACCCGCCAGGTGCGCACCGCCGTGCTGGAGGAGCTTTCCTCCGACTATGTGGTGGGCGCCCGCGCCCGGGGCGTGAAGGATTCCAAGATCCTCTGGGGCAATGTTTTCCCCAATTCCCTCCTGCCCCTCATCACCATGCTGGGTCTTTCCATCGGCTCCCTGCTGGGCGGCACCAGCGTGGTGGAGGTCATCTTCTCCTACCCCGGCCTGGGCAATCTGGCTGTGAACGCCATCACCTCCGCCGACTATTTCCTGGTCCAGGGCTACGTCCTCTGGGTCAGCGTCATTTACATGGTGATCAATCTGCTGGTGGACCTCTCGTATAACTACGTCGATCCCCGCATGAGACTGAGGCGGTGACGATATGGAAAAGAAAAAGAATAAATTCCTCTCCAACAAGGGATTCATGATCTTTGCCATCCTGGCCCTGCTGATCGTCCTGGCCTCCATCTGCGCGCCCCTCATCTGTCATGGGGTGGACCCCACCGAGGGCGAGCTGGCCGACGCCATCATGGCCCCCAGCTCGGAGCATCCCTTCGGCACGGATAAGATGGGGCGGGATATCTTCGCCCGGGTGATCTACGGCTCCCGCACCTCCCTGGTGTCCACCTTCTCCCTGGTGCTGACCATTTTCGTCATCGGCACCTTCCTGGGCATCCTGGCGGGCTACTTCGGCGGCTGGGTGGACGCCGTCATCATGCGCATCGCGGACATGATGATCGCCTTCCCCGGCCTGGTGCTGGCCATCGCCGTGGCCGGTATGCTGGGGGCCAGCACGAAGAACGCCATCATCGCCATCAGCGTGGTGTCCTGGCCCAAATATGCCCGCCTGGCGAGAAGCCTGGTCATGAAGATCCGCCATACGGATTTCGTGGCCGCCGCCCAGGTCACCGGCTCCCGGACGCCCTACATGCTCTGGAAGTACATGCTGCCCAACACCATCACCACCCTGGTGATCACCGCGGCCACGGACATCGGCTCCATGATGATGGAGCTGGCCGCCCTGAGCTTCCTGGGCTTCGGCGCCCAGCCCCCCACGCCGGAATGGGGCTCCATGCTCAACGAGGGCCGCAACTTCATGCAGTCCGCCCCGTGGATGATGATCTATCCCGGCCTGGCCATCTTCATCACCGTCGTGATCTTCAATATGCTGGGGGACAACCTCCGGGATATTCTGGACCCGAAGACGGAATAAGGAGGTGGGAGATATGGCATTATTGGAAATCAACCATGTGGACATCTCCTACGGGAAACGCGTCACCGTCAAGGATTCCAACATCACCCTGGAGAAGGGCGAGATCTGCGCCATCGTGGGGGAATCCGGCAGCGGCAAGACCACGGTCATCCGCGCCGTGCTGGGCCTGCTGGCCGGCGGCGGCAAGGTGACGGCGGGGGACATCGTCTATGAGGGGCGCAGCCTCCTGAAGCTCAGCGACAAGGAGTGGCGGGCCCTCCGCGGCCACGACATTTCCATGATCTTCCAGGATTCCGGCGCCATGATGAACCAGACGAGGCTCATCGGCAATACCTATGTGGAATATATCCGCACCCATGAGAATATCTCCAGGAAGGAAGCCTGGGCCAAGGGCGCGGAGATGCTGGGCAGGATGCGCCTGCCGGACCCGGACCGCATCATGCGGTCCTATCCCTTCCAGCTCTCCGGCGGCCAGCGGCAGCGGGTGGGCATCGCCATGGGCATGACCTATCAGCCCCGGCTGCTGCTGGCGGACGAACCCACCTCCGCCCTGGACGTGACCACCCAGGCGCAGATCGTGCGCCAGATGATGGAGCTGCGGGACGAATACGGCACCAGCATCATCATCGTCACCCATGACCTGGGCGTGGCGACCTATATGGCCGACAAGATCGTGGTCATGAAGAACGGCGAGATCGAGGAGCAGGGCGACCGGGCCTATATGCTCCATGAATCCAGGAACGAGTATACCCAGAAGCTGCTGGATGCCGTTCCGTCTTTGGGAGGGAAGCGCTATGTTTGACGAAAAGGACCTGATCCTGGAAGCAAAGCATGTCACCCGGCGTTTTCCCGCCTCGGGAGGACGGCAGCTTCTGGCCTGCAACGACATCAACCTGAAAATGTATAAGGGCAAGACCCTGGGCCTGGTGGGGGAATCCGGCTGCGGAAAGAGCACCTTCATGCGCTTCCTGGTGGGACTGGACACCCCCAGCGAGGGGGAGATCTGGTTCCGGGGCATGGACATCACCAAGCTCAAGGGCCGGGCCGCATGGGAAAACCACCAGCATGTGCAGATGGTCTTCCAGGACCCCTCCACCTCCTTCAATCCCAAGATGAAGATCCGGGACATCGTCTGCGAACCCCTGCTGAATTTCGGCCGCCTCAAGCGCTCCGAGAAGGACAAGAAGGCCCGGGAGCTGCTGGAGATGGTGGAGCTGCCCGGGGATTTCGCGGACCGTTTCCCCCACAATATGTCCGGCGGCCAGCGGCAGCGCGTGGCCATCGCCAGGGCCCTGGCCCTGGAGCCGGAGATCATCGTCATGGACGAGGCCACCAGCGCTCTGGATGTGAGCGTCCAGGATACCATCATCAAGCTCATCACCAGGCTCCAGCGGGAGAAGAATATCTCCATCGGCTTCATCTGCCACAACCTGGGCCTCATCCAGTCCTTTGCCCACGAGATCGCGGTCATGTACCTGGGCAACATCGTGGAGGTCATGCCCGGCGAGGGCATGGCGGAAAAGTGCTGCCATCCCTATTCCAAGGCCCTGCTGGACGCGGTCTTCGACGTGAAGATGGACTTTTCCAAGAAGATCGAGCCCATCAAGGGCGAAGCTCCCAGTCCCCTGGATGTGCCCGTGGGCTGCCCCTTCCAGGACCGCTGCCCCCACTGCATGGCCCTCTGCCGGGAGACGAGGCCCACCCTTAAGGAGCTGGAGCCCGGCCATGAGGTGGCCTGCCACCTGTTCGAGAAGGGAGGAAACCCATGAAAAGGCTCCTTTCCCTCCTTTTGGCCCTTTTCCTCTGCCTGAGCCTGGCGGCCTGCGCCGGAGGCGGCGGGCAGCCCGGCTCCCCGGAGAAGCCCGTGCCCACGGATACCACCCTGCATACCATCGGCGTCATCGTCTACAACACCGGCGACGAGGAGGTCATCGGCTTCCGGGAATATCTCCAGGGCTATATCGAATCCAACTTCCCCATGGTGAGATTCCTCTATTCCGATTCCATCCAGACGGAGGAAGAAGAGCTGGCGTTCATCCAGTCTGCCTGCGACCGGGGCGTGGAGGGCTTTATGTCCTTCCTGAGCCGGGACCTCCAGGCGGAGGTGGCCCTCTGCGAGCAGAATCACGCCTATTATCTCCTGGCCTCCGGCACCGTTTCCGATGAGGATTTCGACGCCGTGGCGGACAATCCCTGGTTCCTGGGCATGTTCGGCCCCGGCCAGCCCTTCGAGTTCCAGGCCGGCGCGGACATGGCCCGCCACTTCCTGCGGGAAAAGACGGGGAACCGCTACTTCATCCTCTCCGGCGGCGCGAGCCTGGGCAACGAGATGCACTATCAGCGCACCATGGGCATCCTGGATACCCTGGCTGCCGCCTACGGGGTGAATTTCCCCCAGAGCCGCCAGGAGCTGGCCCGGGCTGCGGAGCCCCTCACCCTGGAGCTGGATAAGCTCACCGTCACCATCTGCCCCGGCTATATCAGCCGGGAGGAAAGCCTGAAAACGGCGGAGGAGACCTACGCCGCCGGGACCTACGACGCGGTGCTGTCCGTCCTGCCGCCGGCGGATATGATCTCCGCCATCGGCGATACCCCCCTGGGGGTGGTGGACAGCTACAACACCCGCAATCTCCAGCTCTCCACCGACGGGGTGCTGAAATTCGTGGTGGGGAAGTACAGCTCCATGATCGGCCCCTCCTTTGCCCTGATGCTCAACGCCGTCACCGGCCACGCTGCCGAATTCCGGGATAAGGGCCGGGCCATCCAGGTCACCCAGGGCTTCTGGAATTCCGACGGTCCGGAGGACTATCTGGAGAAATACAGCCTCTCCTCCAGCGCAGCCATGAACGCCTATAACTTCGACGATCTGAGCAAGGTGATCTGCATCTACAATGCCGACGCCAATCTCAATGAGCTGGTGGCCCTGGCGGAAGCCTGCTCCTACCGGGCCGTCCAGGCGCGGCGCAGCGTGAATCCCTGAGAAAAAAAAGGAAAATTTCTTTCTCAAAGCCCTTGACAAAGAATACCCCATAGGGTATTATGAACTTGAAATTGAGAAAGAAATTGAGAACGCTATCAGTTTTCCCGCCTGCGGCGGGTCAGCAGAAAGGAAAAAAGAATGAAAAAGAGCTACAAGATCGAAGTGGACTGCGCCAACTGCGCCAACAACATGGAAGAGGCCGCCAAGAAGACCCCCGGCGTGAAGGACTGCACCGTCAGCTTCATGACCCTGAAGATGAAGGTGGAATTCGACGAAGGCGCCGACGCGGACGCCGTCATGAAGCAGGTCTACGCCAACTGCAAAAAGGTCGAGGACGACTGCGAGATCTACCTTTGATCAAATCGAAGCCTTTGGCTTCGATTTGAGGGGGAATTGCGCTCCGCTCCCCGCAGGCTCCCTTCGGGAGCCCACAGTACGCTCCGCGAGAGGTATTTTGGGGCAGAAGTGAATTCTGCCCCAAAATGATTCCGGTTTTTTCGCGCCTGCGGGCGCGAACTCTGCGAGGCTGGATATGTAAAATAAGGAGCCGGTACGTTGCTGTGCCGGCTTTTTGCATGAAAAGGAACGGTTTCTATGAATAAGAAGCAAAAGCGCCTTCTTTGGCGCATCATCATCGCGGCGATCTTCTTCGTGCCCCTCTATCTGATCTCCGAGGAATTCGTGAAGGTCAACCTGCCCCAGTGGGCTGTCATCATCCTGTTCCTGATCCCCTACCTGCTGGTGGGCTACGACATCCTCCGCAAGGCCTTCCTGGGCATCAAAAACGGCCAGGTCTTCGATGAAAACTTCCTGATGACCGTGGCCACCGTGGGCGCCATCGTCCTGGGCGAATACGGCGAGGGCGTGGCGGTCATGCTGCTGTACCAGATCGGCGAGCTGTTCCAGAGCTACGCCGTGGGCAAGAGCCGCCGCAACATCACCGAGCTCATGGACATCCGCCCGGACTACGCCAACATCGAGGTGGACGGGGAGCTGACCCAGGTGGACCCGGACGAGGTGGAGGTGGGCAGCATCATCGTGGTGCAGCCCGGGGAGAAGGTCCCCCTGGACGGCGTGATCGTGGAGGGCTCCTCCAGCCTGAATACCAGCGCCCTCACCGGCGAGAGCCTGCCCCGGAAGGTGGAGGCGGGGAGCGAGGTGCTCTCCGGCAGCATCAACATGTCCGGCGTGCTGAAGATCCGCACCACCACGGAATTCGACGAGTCCACCGCCTCCAAGATCCTGGACCTGGTGGAGAACGCCGCCTCCCGGAAATCCCAGTCGGAGAACTTCATCTCCAAGTTCGCCCGCTACTATACCCCCATCGTCTGCTATGCGGCCCTGGCCCTGGCCATCCTGCCGCCCCTTTTCGTCATGCTTACCAAGGTGGGCATGGGCCACTATGCCACCGTGGGCCAGCTGTGGCGGGACTGGGTCCTCCGGGCCTGCACCTTCCTGGTCATCAGCTGCCCCTGCGCCGTGGTCATCAGCATCCCCCTCAGCTTCTTTGCGGGGCTGGGCGGCGCCAGCAAGCAGGGCGTGCTGGTGAAGGGCTCCAACTATCTGGAGACCCTGAGCCAGGTGCGTGTGGTGGCCTTCGACAAGACGGGCACCATCACCAAGGGCAATTTCGCCGTCACCGCGGTGCATAAGAGCCCCATCGACGAACAGAAGCTCCTGGAATATGCGGCCCATGTGGAGGGCTTCTCCTCCCATCCCATCGCCGCCAGCATCCGGGAGGCCTACGGCAAATACATCGACCGCAGCCGGGTCACGGACCTGGAGGAGATCAGCGGCCACGGCATCAGCGCCAAGATGGACGGCGTGAGCGTCGCCGTGGGCAACGACAAGCTCATGGTGAAGCTGGGCATCGACTATGAGCCCTGCGACGAGCATGTGGGCACCGTGCTGCATGTGGCCGTGGACGGGGCCTACTGCGGCCATATCGTGATCTCCGACGAGATCAAGGAGACCAGCAAGGCGGCTATGGAAGCCCTGCGGAAGGCGGGCGTGGAAAAGACCGTCATGCTCACCGGCGACGCGGAGAAGGTGGCGGCCAAGGTGGCCGCCGAGGTGGGCCTCACGGATTACCGGGCCCAGCTGCTCCCGGCGGACAAGGTCTCCTGCGTGGAAGAGCTGCTGAAGGAGTGCTCCGGCAATAAGCGCCTGGCCTTCGTGGGCGACGGCATCAACGACGCTCCCGTCCTCTCCCGCGCCGACATCGGCATCGCCATGGGCGCCCTGGGCTCCGACGCGGCCATCGAGGCGGCGGACGTGGTGCTGATGGACGACGATCCCATGAAGATCGCAAAGGCCATCCGCATCTCCCGCAAGTGCCTGAGCATCGTGAAGCAGAACATCGTCTTCGCCCTGGGCGTGAAGCTGGTCTGCCTGCTCCTGGCCGCCCTGGGCATCGCCAACATGTGGGTCGCCATCATCGCCGACGTGGGCGTGATGATCCTGGCGGTGCTGAACGCCATCCGCTGCCTCTTCGTGCAGAAGCTATGAAGAGGTCACGCACCATCGACATGACGAAGGGGCCGATCTTCGGCCCCTTGGTGCGCTTCATGCTTCCCCTGATCGGGGGGAGCATCTTCCAGCAGCTTTACAACACGGTGGATTTCATCTTCGTGGGCAACTGCCTGGACCAGACCGCCGCCGCGGCGGTGGGGGCCAGCGCCACCCTCATCACCTGCACCATCGGCCTCTTTTCCGGCATCTCCGTGGGCACCAGCGTGGTGGCTGCCCAGGCCATCGGGGCCGGGAACCGGGAACGGGCGGAAAAGGCCCTCCATTCCTCCGTCACCTTCGGCCTTGTGGGAGGCCTCCTGCTGATGACCCTGGGCATCCTCTTCGCCCCGGCGCTGCTGCGGCTGCTGCGCACCCCCGAGACCGTCATTCCCCAGGCAGTGACCTATATCCGCATCTATCTCATCAGCATCCCCATGCTGATCTTCTACAACATGGTCTCCGGCGGCCTTCGCTCCTATGGGGATTCCCGTTCCCCCTTCCTGGTGCTGGTGATCTGCGGGCTGCTGAATGTGGTCCTGGATGCGGTGTTCATCGTCTGGATCCCCATGGGGGTGGCGGGCGTGGCCATCGCCACGACCATCACCCAGAGCCTCTCCGCCATATTGGTGGCGATCCTGGCTTCCCGGAAGGACAATGTGCTGCGCCTCAGCGCCCGGAAGCTGGGCATCGACTTCCGGGTGCTGGGCAACGTGCTGCGCATCGGCCTGCCCACCGGCATCCAGACCGTCATCGTCACCTTCTCCAACGTCATGGTGCAGTATTACATCAATGATTTCGGGGAGACGGCGGTGGCCGCCTTCGCCACCTACTACAAGGTGGAGAATTTCATCTATCTGCCCATCATGGCCTTCGGCCAGGCCTCCACCACCTTTGCCGGACAGAACACCGGCGCGGGGCAGTATCGCCGCATCCTGCGGGGCACCGTCATCCAGGCCGTCTTCGGCGCGGCGGTGGTGGGCGTGCTGGTGATCATCTTCGTCTCCTTCCCCCGGAGCATCGTGAGCCTGCTTATGAAGGACCAGAACGTTGTGACCCACACGCTGATGATCGCCCTGGTCTCCTTCCCCTTCTATTCCGTCTATCCCATCCTGGAGATCACCGGCGGCGCCCTGCGGGGCATGGGGAAGGCCCTCACCTCCATGATCGTCATCATCCTGAACCAGTGCGTGCTGCGCATCGCCCTGTTGGCGGTCTTTTCCGCGAAGTTCCACACCATCCGCTCCCTGGCCGCCGTCTATCCCATCACCTGGGCCGGCGCGGCCCTCTGCTTCGTGGTCATCTTCGCCTTCGAGATGCGAAAGCGGCTGCGCTCTGCGGAGTGAATAGAAACCGAAAAGAAATCGCCGGGCCCGTCCGCAGGAGCGGACGGGCCTCGCTGCATATCGACAAAGCCTCCTGCGCTTGGTATAATAATATAATAGCGGCGAAGGGAGGGGAGAAGAATGGAAAACCGCACCGTTCCCATAAGAAAACGGCAGCCCCGGCGCATTGCCGCGGCGGTCCTGGTTTTGCTGCTGATCGCGGGCCATCTCCCCGGCTGCACCTCCGCGCCGGAGCCTGCGCCGGCCCCTTCCCCCACACAAGCCCCAACCCCGGCGCCCACGCCCGCGCCGACGCCGGAACGGACCCCGGAACCTACGGCGGAACCTACCCCGGAACCGACTCCCGAACCCACCCCGGAGCCGGACGAAGCGGAGCTGCTGCTGGAGAAAATGAGCCTGTGGGAAAAGCTGTGCCAGATGCTGATCCTGCGGCCGGGGGACCTGGGCGGGGGCGAACCCGTCACCGCCGTGGACGAGAGCATCCGGCGCGGGCTCGGGGAAATGCCGGTGGGCGGCCTCTTCCTGGATACGGGCAATATGCAGGACAGCGGGCAGCTGAAAGCCCTGACGGGGGAGCTGCAGGAGGCTTCCTCCATCCCCCTCCTGATCGTCTGCGACGAGGAGGGCGGCACGGTCAGCCGCCTCATGCGCACTGTGGGCACCACGAAGGTGGGCGCCATGTTCAGCTATCGCGCCGATGGGCCGGAGAAGGCCTTCTCCAATGCCGAGACCATCGCCCGGGACCTGGCGGCCCACGGCCTCAACGGGGACCTGGCTCCCGTGGCGGACGTCTGGTCCAACCCCGACAATCCGGTGATCCGCACCCGGGCTTACAGCGATGATTTCCACCAGGCCGCCCAGCTGGTGGCTGCGGCGGTGGAGGGCTTCCACGCCGGGGGCGTGGTCTGCACCCTCAAGCACTTCCCCGGCCACGGGGACACCGCCACGGACAGCCACTACGGTGCGGCCTATGTGACCAAGAGCCTGGAGGAGCTGCGCGGGGGAGAGCTGCTGCCCTTCGCCGCCGGCATTGAGGCGGGGGCGGACATGGTGATGATCGGCCACCTCACGGTCCCGGCCCTGGACACGCTGCCCGCCCCCTTTTCCCGGGCCGTGGTCACGGGGCTGCTGCGGGAGGAACTGGGCTTTGCGGGCGTCGTCATCACCGACGCTCTGGAGATGGGGGCTCTGGGAGACTATACCTCCGGGGAGACGGCGGTGCTGGCCGTGCAGGCGGGGGTGGACCTGCTCCTCTGCCCCGGCGACCCGGCGGAGGCCCTGCTGGCCCTGAGCGAGGCCGTCAAGGAGGGGGAACTGAGCCGGGAGCGCATCGACGAGAGCGTGCTGCGCATCCTGCGCATGAAGCTGTCGATCCCGCAGGAGGAGTAATGAGGATGGAAAGGACGCTGTATGGGGAAGAAGGCCTGGCGCTCACGGAGAAGGACGGAGAACTGTTCCTCCGGATCGGAGAGGAAAGCTGTCTATTGGCCTGCCATCCCTATGAGCCCTGCACCCGGCTCTACCGGGGCGAAAGCCTCTGCGCCGCGATCCACAATGCTTTCACCGCGGAGGAGATACGCGCCCTGGCAAAAGGGGGCACGGCGAGAGCCGTCACCGGCAGCGAATACGACGTCGGCAGGCTCTGCCGCCTGCTGGCCTTCGCGGTGAAAAACTGCCCGGACTGCGACATCAGCTATGCGGAGGGGGCCGTGGCCCTGGAAGGGCTGAAGGCCCTGGGGGCCCTGAGCCCGGAAACGGCGGTGAGCCCGTCGGCGGTGGGGGTGCAGAGGATCAGCGACGCTTTTTCCCACTCCAAAAAGCGGAAGGAGCGGGTCATGATAACGGAGGAGGGCAAGGTATATGTACGAATTAAAGGATGACGTATTTTATGAAGTGCTGAAGCGCTATCCCGAGATCCGGGTGGACTACTGTCTGCTGAAAAACGAGGGGCCCTATCGGGGGGAGGAGACCCACCGGCTGGCCCTGGCCTATGCCTTTCGGAAGATGAAGCAGGAGGAATCCGGCGAGTTGACCTATGAGCTGGGGAAGGCGAAAGCCCGCCTCATAGACCCGGCGGAGCTGCTGGCCCTGCCGGAGAAGCCCTGGCGGGAAAAGCACATCATCAAGGGCTCGATCTATGTGGAAAGCCTGAACATCACCTCGGACGGCGGGGAGGTCCCCTATTGGAACGCCTTTCTGGAGCCGCCCTACGGCTGCAATTACGGGCCGGAGGATTTCCTCAGCTTCAACGCCGTCCTCTTTCCGGGCGGACCGGAGAAGCTGATCGCTTACAGCTGGTCAACGGACTGGTCCGATTACTTCGACGCCGGCCACGAATGGTGGGGCGCCTCCTGCTGGAGCGTCTACGACCCCGACCTGGACCGCATCGCCGTGATCTCGGCCTCCAATACAGACTGAAAGTTTCAAATCGATGCTCGCATCGATTTGAAAAGATTTGCGCGCCGCTTCCCGCACTCGCTTCGCTCGCACAGTCGCTTTGCGAGAAGTATTTTTCACGAGGCACATGTCCCCGCGAAAAATGTTTGACTTTTTTCGCGTCTGCGGACGCGAACTCTGCGAGGCTGTGTCTTGCAAAATATACGGAGCTGATGCATTTGGCATCAGCTCCGTTGTTCATCGCTCTCACGTCCCCTTTGGGGACATATCACCGGCCGCCGCAGCGGCCTCACGGCACCATGCCCGTGGCGCCCTCCAGACCGGCCCGGGCCATGGCGTCGGTGCCCCCCGCCTGAAGGTCGGGCTCCAGCTCGAAGACATGCTCCACGCTGGTATAGTCGGAATAACCCATGCGGGCCAGAGGCCGGATCTTCTCCATGTCGATCTTCCCGTCGGGCAGGATGACCGCGTCCGCGATGTGGACGCCGACGACCTTGCCGATGATGATGTCCACGGTGCCGCTCTTGCTGTCCCCCGGCAGGACGATGGTCTGCACATATTTACATTCCAGGTTGATGGGGCTGTCCGCCACCCTGCAGGGCTTCACCAGCTCACATTTGGCCTTGGTGAGTCCCGCCTTTTCAAACTCGTCCACCTCCGGGGGGAAGGGGGCGGCGGTGACGTTCATGGCCTGCCGGAGGGCGTAGGGCACGATGTTGTAGACGAATTCGCCGGTCTCCTCGATGTTCACGGCGGTGTCCTTCCGCTTGCCCGTGGGGCCGCGGTTGATGGACACCAGCACATAGGGCGGGTCGAAGGTCAGGTTGGTGAACTGGCTGTAAGGGGCCAGATTGTCCACCCCGTCGGCGCTGACGGTGCTCAGCCAGCCGATCACCCGGGGGACCGCGCAGGATTTGAAGGGGGGTCTTGCCAGGCCGTGGTCGTTTTTTGCAGTTTCGTAGAACATATCCTTACCTCCGTTATTTCGTCTCGGCTTCCGGGACCTTTGCCGCGGGCTCCGTGGTGTAGGCCTTGTCGATCTTGTCCACCTCGCCCTCCTCGATGAGCTGGAGGAAAAGCTCCACATAGTCCGGATTCAGCTGTTGCCCCGCCACACGCCGGAGCTCGTCGGCCACGGCGTCGATGGACATCTTTTTCCGGTAGGGCCGGGTGGAATACATGGCGTCGAAGGTGTCGGCCACGGCGATGATCTGGGCCACCTGGGGGATCTCGTCCCCCTTCTTGCCGGAGGGGTAGCCGGTGCCGTC
>JAEEGK010023246.1_pt1 | contig 12942 bp, 12 predicted proteins | sample 8958771 | NCBI WGS metagenome assembly JAEEGK01 (sample SAMN16246547, study PRJNA631951) | gut metagenome | biome: gut microbiome; feature: rumen; material: SC-attached | host: Bos | place: Iran: Karaj | collected 2018-10 | reverse complement strand
CACATAAATCTAAAACGATTTCGCCTTCTTTAGGATTGAGTAAAAACGCTGGAAGCATTGCGCTTGGTTCTTGAAGATAAAAACAACCTAATTCGTGATAGATACTTTTACCTAATTCAAGCTCATTTTTATCATATAAAAAAGCGTTAGGGATGATAGGATGCCTCACTAGACTTGGATACATTTCAAGAAGTCTTTCTTTAGACATCTTTTCTTCATTTAAAAGTAAAGCGTGTTTACTATCTTCCTCTAAGGCTTTAGATAGATCCGCTATTTGTTCATCAGTTAGATATGTTTTTAAATGATTAAAAAAGTCCATCGGTAATATATTAACCGATAGACCTTTTATTATCAATTTCACTAACGACTATTTAGTGTAACAGAGATCAACACTACAAGATTCAATTGTTAGTTTATCTTTTGCTATGACTTTGAAATGTACGTTAGCATCTACGGTGAACAGACTCTTTACATCCGTTTGATACCATATATTATTAGTGGCTTTAATTCGCTTGCCACCAATCATCATATCGATGTCAATCTGAGCTTCTTTTTCTAAAGTTACTCTTGGTCTAAAGTACAACTTTGTATAATCTTTGTTATAAAGCAATTCCGGACTATAAACATTTTCCGCTTCAACATAGTTGAATTGATGTTTGAAGGCTTTGTTTTTCTTCAATGAAACAGGCTTCTCAATCGCTATATCAATTGAGTCTTTAATATAAGAAGGAAGAACGTTTTCTATTTCGCTTTCTTTTTCTAGCGCTGCAGCCTTTTCATTAGCGTATTTCTTATAAGCCGCTTCAACTTGATCGTCGTATTTGTATAGTTCGTATTTTTCAGGAAGATGTTCATAGAATGGATGAGTTTTGTAGGCAATTACTTTCATACCTCTTCCTTCACTATCGCTAGAGGAATACTCTGATTCATTGATCCAGTAATCGTTAAGCATTAGGCCATAATTCAAATCTTGAATTTGTTTAATATCATCAACAATTGCTTTTTGATTATATTCTTTTCTATAAAAGTTTGTGTAACCTTTTTTACTAGTAAAACCAGCATAAATCATACGTTTTGGAGCATAAATTACTTCGGAAATGTAATGTGTTCCATATTTATCAAAGAAAGCACAATATGTTTCATAGTCATCTTTTTCGATGACAGCTTTTAATTCTTCGATGTAACTATCTTTGTAACAATAATGCGGGAGTTGTCCTGAAGCAGATGCAATACTGGAAGTTCCTAAAAGCTCACTAAATAAAATGAATGTTTTCTTTTCTTCTATGTCTAATTGATAACGTGTATTCTTGAAGAATGGTGCTAAATAATTAGCAATGCGTGCGTCTTTGAGCCTCTTGTTTAAGATCTTCTCCTCTTTTTGCTTAGGATAGTCATAATCACTAACGTGTTCTTCGAGACCGTCTTTAAAGAAAGCTCTTTTAAATTGAGAACACAATCCTTCAAATGATTCACTAGCGATTAAACAGCTGTTTTCAGAATTAAAACCACTGTTAACAGAATAATTCAGGGATTCTCTGAAATCTGGTTTAAAAGGGCAGTGTTCATCATCTGGAACATTAATTGTGCCTAAAGGAGCATCTATTCTAACATTAACTCCTAAATATCCTCTTCTATAATCAAGCATTGATTCATTCTTCGCCTCGACTTCTTTAATTGGAGGTTCCTCAACAGTGGACAATGTATCATAATGTATTTCTTCTTCGATGGCTTTAGTGCAGCCAGTAAGTAAGAATGGGATAAGTATTAATGTTTTAAGTTTCATATTATTGTTCCCTCGTTACTGTAATAAGTGCTGAAATAATCGGTATTTTCAAAACACTCAAGGCATATTATAAGGATATAGAAAATAGAGGTCAATTTATTCTAAATAAATTTGCTTTTATTTTATTAATCTAATGTGCTATTATCTTCTACTAAATGTTTAACATTTTATGTTATATTAAAAAGTGAGGTATATCTTATGAGAATGGTCGATTTAATCATTAAAAAAAGAGAAGGTCATGCTTTAAGCCGTGAAGAAATTGCTTTCTGGATTGACGGTTATGTCAATGGTGTCATCCCAGATTACCAAGTCAGTGCGATGAATATGGCAATCTTATTCAAAGGTATGACTGAAGAAGAAGTTATTAACTTAACCGATTTAATGGAACACTCCGGTGAAACATTAGACTTATCTGTCCTTAAAGGTGTTAAAGTTGATAAACATAGTACCGGTGGTGTTGGTGACAAGACATCCTTGGTCTTAGGACCAATGGTGGCGGCTTGTGGTGCGACATTCGCTAAATTAAGCGGTCGTGGTTTAGGCCATACAGGTGGTACATTGGATAAATTAGAATCCATTCCTGGTTTAACTATTCAAGTCAATGGTGATCGCTTTATTAATCAAGTGAATAAGATTGGTATTGCTATTGCTGGTCAAACACAATCTTTAGTGCCTGCGGATAAAAAGATGTACGCTCTTAGAGACGTCACAGGTACAGTCGAATCCATTCCACTTATTGCCGCTTCCGTTATGTCTAAGAAGTTAGCAGCGGGTACTGATGCTATCTTACTTGATGTGACCTTAGGTAATGGTGCCTTTATGAAAGACATTGACCAAGCTAGAACATTAGCGAAATTAATGGTCAAAATCGGCAATGGTTTAAAACGTGATACACGTGCAGTTTTATCCAACATGAATGAACCTTTAGGCTTAGCGGTTGGTAATGCATTAGAGGTTAAAGAAGCAATCGCTGCTTTACATGGTGAAGGTCCAGAAGATTTAATGGAACTTTGCTATATCACAGGTAGCATCATGCTCGAACAAGCACACATCTGTAAGAACCATGAAGAAGGCCGTAAAATGCTTGAAGAATGCATTAAAGATGGCTCCGCTTTCAATAAGTTCTTAGAAATGGTTGCCGCTCAAGGTGGAGACGTGGAATACATCTTACATCCAGAGAAGTTTGCATTAGCTAAGAACATCATTCCAATCTACGCTCAAGAAGAAGGCTATGTGAAAGGAATCAACGCTCTTGAAATCGGTTTATCTTCCATGACTTTAGGTGGTGGTAGAGAAACATTAGATGATGTCATCGATATGGCCGCTGGTATTATGCTCAATAAGAAAGTCGGCGATTACGTCAAAGAAGGCGAAGTATTATGTTACCTACATTCTAACAAGAATGTTACATTAATTAATAGAGTGGCTAAGAACGTTTTCAATGCTTTTGAAATTAGCAAAGAATTCGTTGAAAAACCACAAGTTGTCTTAGAAGTTATTCAATAAAATGAGAGTTGTATTAACCACAGTATTAAACGCATCAGTCACAATTGATGGTCAAGTTTTTAGTCAAATTGATCGTGGCTTTTGTTTACTCGTGGGTTTTACTCATACCGATAATCAAACAATCGTCGATAAGATGATTGATAAGATTCTACCGTTAAGAGTTTTTTGTGACGAAAGAGGTCTGACAAATCTCTCTTTAAATGACGTTAATGGCCAAATTATGTCAGTCAGTCAGTTCACTTTATACGCTGATGTGACCGGTGGAAGAAGACCATCGTTTGTTAACGCCATGAAACCTGATCAGGCTAAAGAACTATATGCTTATTTCAATAAGCAACTAGAAGCAAAACATGGTCCGATTGCCACAGGCATCTTTGGCGCTGATATGAAAGTAAGTAGTGTAAATGATGGCCCATTTACCATTGTTTTAGATAGCGAGGAATTATTTAAATAATATGAAGGTGTTATTAGGTCTTTCTGGTGGTGTCGATAGTGCGGTTTCCGCTTATCTTTTACTCAAGCAAGGTCATGAAGTTACCGGTTGCTTTATGCGTAACTGGGACGCTCTTGCTAATGGGGACTATTTAGGTAACCCCACAATTAATAATGACCAATGTCCACAAGAAAAAGACTATGATGACGCCCAAAAAGTCGCAGATAAACTCGGTATCAAGTTATTAAGAATTGATTATATCAAAGAGTACTGGGATAACGTTTTCACTTACCTCATTAAAGAATATGAATGTGGTAGAACGCCTAACCCAGATATTTTCTGCAATAAATATATTAAGTTTGGACCATTTTTAAAGTACGCTAAAGAGCACGGTTATGACGCCATAGCAATGGGTCATTACTCAAAGCGTATTGATAAGGATGGCATGGCTTATTTACTTAAGAGTTTTGATAAAAACAAAGATCAAACATATTTCTTAAGTCAAATCAGTCAAGAACAACTATCTTTCTGCTTATTCCCATTAGGGGATATTGATAAACCAGAAGTTAGAAGAATCGCTCATGAACTCGATTTAGAATCCGTGATGGATAAAAAAGATAGTACTGGTATCTGCTTTATTGGCGAAAGAAACTTTAAGGATTTCTTAAAGAATTACATTCCTGCTCAAAAAGGCGATATCGTTGATATTGAACATAACCGCAAAATTGGGGAGCACGAAGGAGCGATGTATTACACAATCGGTCAAAGAAAGGGCTTAGGTATCGGTGGTATACACGGAGAAGAAGCTAAAGGCTGGTTCGTGGTTTCTAAAGATATTAAAAAGAATATTGTCTACGTCGCCAGTGGTGATGAAAGTAGTTACTTATATTCTAAAGGTTGCACAGTCACTAATTTAAACTGGATTAGTAAAAAGCCAGAAGTTAATCAAAGATTAAACGCTAAGTTTAGATATAGACAAGCCGATAATCCAATCATTATTAAAGAAATTAACGACGATCAAATTACCTTAGAGTTTGTTGAACCAATCAAAGCGGTCACTCCAGGCCAAGCCGCAGTCATTTATGATGGGGATATCTGCCTTGGTGGTGGCTTAATTGATAAAGTAATCAAATAGTTATAGTTTTTATCATTTTTTAATGATATATTAATGTCGCAAAGCAGGAAGCTCATATAGCTATTAACCTTTTAGCGAGTGCCGGTTGGTGAAAAGGGCATAAGGCAGATACTATAAAGCCACTTCCGAAGTTTCGGGTAATGCCGACGTCAGAATAACGATTTATTCTTAAATAAGTGCTCTCAACATTATTGAGAGAATAAGGATGGTACCGCGGAGAAATCCGTTCCTTAAAGAGGTACTTTTTATTTATTTTGGAGGTATTTTATGAAGTACATGCAATCCAAAGACATTCGTAGAATGTGGTTAGATTTTTTCGCAAGCAAAGGCCACCATATCGAACCAGGTTCTTCTTTAATTCCAAAGAATGACCCAACTTTACTATGGATCAATGCTGGCGTTGCGGCGTTAAAGAAATATTTTGATGGTACAGAAATCCCAGTCAGTAGAAGAATCACCAATGCTCAAAAATGTATTAGAACTAATGACATTGAAAACGTTGGTGATGCGACTCACTTAACTTTCTTTGAAATGTTAGGTAACTTCTCCATTGGTGACTATTTTAGAAAAGAAGTCATCCCATGGGCTTGGGAAATGTTAACAAGTGAAAAATGGTTTAATTTTCCAAAGGAAAAACTCTACGTCACATATCACCCAGATGATTTAGAAACAAAGAAATGCTGGATGGACGCTGGTGTTCCTGAAGACCATTTAATTATTAAAGAAGATAACTTCTGGGAAATCGGTGAAGGTCCATGTGGTCCTGATACTGAAATCCATTTCGATAGAGGTGAAAAGTTTGATCCAGAAGGTGTTGGTCTAAAACTTTTAATTGAGGATTTACCAAACTATCGTTTCGTTGAAATTTGGAACATTGTTTTCTCCCAATTCAATAGTGAACCAGGTAAAAAGAGAAGTGAATATAAAGAACTTCCAAGTAAGAATATCGATACCGGTGCGGGTTTAGAAAGATTCGTTACCGTTATCCAAGGTACAGATACCTGCTATGAAACAGACTTATTCTGGCCAATGATTCAAAAAACCGAACAAATCAGTGGTAAGAAATACGCGGATAATATGCGTGCCTTTAGAGTTATCGCTGACCATATTAGAACAATTACCTTCGCATTAGCCGATGGTGAATCTTTCTCTAATGAAGGTAGAGGCTACGTACTACGTAGACTTCTTAGAAGAGCGGTCAGATATGGCAAACTCTTAGGCATGGAAAAACCATTCATCTATCAACTCGTTGATGTAGTCGCTAATAACATGGAAGACTATTATCCATATTTACAAGGTAAGAAAGAATTCGTCGCTAAAATTGTTAAAGCCGAAGAAGAGAAATTCATTAAGACCTTAACAAATGGTGAAGCCTTATTAATGAAATTAATTAAAGATAATAAAGCGGTCAGTGGTGCTGATGTCTTCAAACTCTACGATACATTCGGTTTTCCAAAAGAACTCACTTTAGAAATTTGTGAAGAACAAGGCATTAAAGTGGACATTGAAGAATTCGAAAAGCTCATGAAAGAGCAAAGAGAAAGAGCGAGAACTGCCCGTGGTGATCAACAATCCATGAATAAGCAAGCTATTGACTTAATGAAATGTACAGTGGCTTCTAAATTCAACTATGGTTATGAACCAGTGGAAGCGACAGTCGTAGCCTGTTTCAAAGACGGCAACAAAGTTGACTCTTTAGATGATGAAGGTGAAATCATGCTTGATGTCACTAACTTCTACGCTGAAAGCGGTGGTCAAGTTGCGGATACCGGTGTTATTGAAAATAACAACGTTTCCATGAAAGTCACTAATGTCATCAAAGCGCCTAACAAGCAACACTTACATTCCGTGAAAGTGATGTTCGGCGAAGTGAAAGTTGGTGACAAAGTAACCGCCAAGATTGATGAGTTCCGTAGAACATTGATTGCTAGAAACCACTCATCAGTTCACTTATTACAACAAGCTTTAACTGAAGTCTTAGGCGATCATATTGCTCAACATGGTTCTTATGTTAATGAAGAATATTCACACTTTGACTTCAATCACTTCCAAAAGATGAGCCCAGAACAAATCGCGGAAGTCGAAAGAAAAGTGAATCAATATATCGCTCAAGCGATTAAAGAAGAAACATTTGTCCTTCCAATCGAAGAAGCTAAGAAGATGGGCGCTAAAGCATTGTTTGATGATAAATATGGCGATACCGTCAGAGTAGTCACCTTTGGTGATGTCTCTAAAGAATTCTGTGGTGGTACCCATGTTGCTAACACTAGTGACATCGGTGTCTTCGTTATTGAATATGAAGAAAGTGTCGCCGCGGGTATTAGAAGAATTCAAGCGAGAACATCTTTCGGTGCTTATGAACTTTTAAAGAAGAGAGAAAACGTTCTTGCTCAAAGCCGTGACTTATTAGGCATTGGTTCCATCTATGATGTACCAAGCAAACTTAAAGGCTTACAAGCGGAAAAGGATGCTTATCGTAAAGAGCTTGAAACCTTAAAACAAAAATTAGCGAACGCTACAAGTGGTAACCTCGCTAATGAGTTTGTGGAACAAGATGGCTTATTAGTCTTATTCAAATTCTTAAAAGATCAAAAGCGCGATTCCTTATTAAAAATTATCGATAGCCTTAAGGCTAATAAAGATAACTACCTCATCGCTTTGGTCGGTGAAGAAAACGGTGGCTATCCAATCGTCGTTGGTGCTTCCAAAGCCGCTAATGACAAAGGTTACCTTGCCGGTAAGCTCGTCAAAGAAATCGCTACTTTATTAGGCGGTTCTGGTGGTGGTCGTCCAGACCTCGCTAGTGGCGCTGGTAAATACATCGCTAAGATTGATGAAGCGAAAAAACTTATTGTTAAGTAAGATAAAAGACTGGGTGAAATACATCATCCAGTTTTTTCTAGCGGTTTTTTATTTTATAATCGTCTTAATTGGTGAGAGGTACAAGAAGTATGAAAAGAGCAATCCTTTTATTTATAACCTTAATGATGACCGCCTGTTCAAATGGGACAAACGCTCCTAAGGGCAGCACTTATCGTATTGATGACCCAATTTATAGTGGCTATAAAGTAAAAGAAGACGATAAGAACTTTAAGGCCAGTGGACTTACTGATAGTGACATAGTCACTAAGTATAAAGATGCTCATGTTTGGCGCAGCCATTCACCATCATTTTATAGTCCAAGAAAGCAAGACGGTTCTCTTGAATACTACGTTCTAGATAACTATGCCTCAATGCAAGAATTTGACCAATCTTTAAACGCTGCGTATGAAGAAAAGTTTGGCAATACTTATTCTATTAAAAACCTTTACGCTGATTGCTTTGAAAAACTAAGTGAAGCAGATTTTGCAGATCATAACTTAATTCTCATTAGAGAAATTGAACTTGGTAGTGGCTCTAATGGCTATACTTTCAAAGACCTTTATTTAAAAGACGGCACACTATATGCCTATATGATGTATTCAAATTATGAAAACTTTCCAGGTCATAGTGGTACCTGTGATATGGTCTGGATTGGTTTATCATTTTTAGTGGAAAAGGATGTTGAGTACACAACGTTCAAACTCTTAGTGGATAATTATCTTCCCGCATAGATTTAAAATAAACTAACGCTTATTTTACTAATGCGTTAATATATTAGCGTGGTTAAAAAGTATTTAGCGTTAGATCTCGGAACTAAAACACTAGGAATCGCCTATAATGACGCCCTAGGTTTTGTCCATGGTTTAGAGACATTCCGCTTTGATAGAAACCAATACATTGTGGCGAGAAAACATGTCATTGAACTCTCGGAAAAGATGATGATTAATGACATTGTTATTGGTATGCCACTTCACTTATCTGGTGAACAAAGTGAGATGAGCCAAAACGTTTTACGTTTTATAGAAGATTTAAAGAAAGAAAAACCATCGTTAAACATTGAAACAATGGATGAAAGATTATCAAGCGTGACCGCGAATAATTTCATCTCTGATAGAGGAATGAACCATCAGCAAAGAAAAGACAACGTCGATAAGATTGCCGCTTGTGTCATCCTCGATACATATTTAAGAATGAAAGGAAACTAATTATGGAAATCAAAAACGAAAAGCAAATGGTCGTTACCGATAACGAAGGTAAAGAACACTTAATGCAAATCCTTTTCACCTATGATAACGAAGAAAGAGGCACTTCCTATGTCTTCTTCTATGATACCGAAGATAAAGATGAAGAAGTCGTCGTTATGCGCTACCTTGAAAGTGGCGAATTAGAGCCAATTGATGATGACGAAGAATACGATGAAGTAGAAGAAGTTTTCAACGCTTGGCAAGACGATCCAAAGATTCAAGAACTCAAGCAAGATAACAAATAATATAAAATATTGGTAATATTGATGCGATATTGATATAATATCGCTTGCAGAAAAGAGGGAAAGTTATGGCAGACAAACAAAAACTTACCAAAGCTGGTTATAAAAAATTACAAGACGAATTAAAATATTTAGTCGACGTAGCACGTGAAGAAATCAAGGTTCAATTAGCCGAAGCTCGTGCACAAGGTGACTTATCTGAAAACGCTGACTACGACGCCGCTAGAGCCAAACAAGCGGAAGTCGAAGGTCGTATTAAAGAAATCGAAAACATTATCGCTAATGCTGAAATCATCGAAGAAGGCAAAGCGAATACAAAGAAAGTTGGCTTAGGTTCCACAGTTACAATCCGCTTCCTTGAAAACAACAAAGAAGTTTCATACATGATTGTTGGTACAGTTGAATCTGACCCAGTCAATGGCAAGATTTCTAACTCCTGTCCATTAGGTGAAGCCTTAGTCGGTAAGACCGTTGGTGACATCATTGAAGTCAAAGCAATCAAGACTTATAAGGTCGAAATCTTAAAAATTGAAATAAAATAACAAATTTTTTGGACGATTTTGAAAAAACCTCCCTATTTAATCTATAGAGGAGGTTTTTTATATGATGAAAGTACTCATAGGTGTTGTCATTGTCGCTTTTATCGTCATTGTGGGCTTCTTAGTCATTGATCCAGACTTGAATCCCGTCAATCCTGGAAACAGCAATAACATCACCGAAGTCAGCACCCCACAAGGTAGTAAGTACACGATTGAAGGTGAAGTCTATAAGGCCGGAACATACGTTCTAAGCGACGGAATCACTATGAATGACTTACTAGAAGCCGCAGGTGGAACAACCGCTAACGCAGACGATTTAGCCTATTTTACTAACGCCACATTAAAAGCGGGCACAACTTATTACATCGCTAGTAAGTTTGACGAAACAGATATTTGCTCTAAAAGTGAAATATCCAAAGTTAACATCAACCAAGATGATGCCCAAACTTTAATGTCAGTAAACGGCATTACTACATCAATTGCGAGTTCGATTGTTTCTTATCGTAGTGAAAACGGTACATTCAATACTTTAGAAGATTTACTTAAAGTCTATGGTATAGGTAACGCGACTTATCACAAGATTCGTAATTACGTCATTTTACATCAGTGATCATTTTCTTATTTTTCTTATCTTTTTATTTAGGAAATGTACTCACTTATTCAATCTTCCTATTTATAGGAATAGCTTTAGTCTTTCTCTTCTTTGTTTATAAACGCTTTAAGCGTCCAATGGCCTTGCTATGTCTTGGAGGAATAGTTCTTGGATTCGGTTATTCATTCATAAAGCCAACATATAATAAGAATTCGTATTCTGGAATTGTTTATACCGTCAAAGAGAATTATTTCCTTTTTAACAGTGGAGGAGAAAGACTTTACGTTTATTCAAAAGGTCACTCATATGATTTGGGTGATTATCTAACAATAAGCGGTAAGAAAGAAGAACTTGATTTCACTGTCCTAGAATCAGGCTTTGATTTTAAAAGCTATCTTAATAAGAAAGGTGTTTTTAGTTCGCTTAATCCTAAGCACATTGAAGTTAAATGGCATAACTTTATTAGAATTAATGAATCTAGAGAAAAAGCTTTAAGCCATTTTAACCAAGATGAAAGAAGTATCGTGGGAGCAATCCTATTTTCTGATGGAGGAGAAAGCGCTACTAGTGAATCATTAACTAATTTACATTTGGCGAGATTTTTATCTGCGAGTGGCCTTTATATTAGTCTATTTGCTTTAGGCCTTAACTATTTATTAAAACTATTTTTGAAGGATAAACACGCGGAGATAATAACGATTTCTCTTTTAGCCATCTATCTAGTTTTTACTATACCCAAATTCAGTGTCTTTAGAGTGGTCTTTCTTCTTTTGTTAAAGTGGATAAATAAGCATCCACTGAAAAAGAAATTCACATATCTAGAAGTAGTGTCTTTTGGTGGACTTATTTGTCTATTATTTGATCACTTCTTAGCGCTTCAAGATAGCTTTATTTTAGGCTTCGCTATCCCAATTATTTCTTATTTAATTAGACATGTCTATCCGAGTGAGAAAATTAAGTCATATTTATGGCGATCTTTTACCATATATCTATTCTTTTTACCATTTGAAATCATGTATTACCACAAAGTAGTAGTGTTGTCATTCCCGCTTCAGATAATCAGCACGCCTTTATTCTTACTTATCGGTATAGTTTCATTACTTTGTTTCTTTAGAATACCGATATACGCAGTGGATAAAGGACTTATCTTTTTACTCAAAGGCTATACAGGAATAATTAAGCCGTTATCATTCGGCTTATTAATGCCTGAATTTAATGTTGGGCTATTGATTGTCTATTACGCAATTTATGTTATTTATTTATATTATTTAACAATTGGTGTTAGACCAATTCAAAGATGGTTAACTTATGGTATGGTGGCTTTAACAGCGTTATACGCGATACCAATAGAAAATAGGTTAACAAGTGAAGTAAGTTTTGTTAATGTCGGTCAAGGCGATTGTACTCTTATTAGACATCACCATAAGACCATATTAATCGATACAGGAGGTTTAACTTATAATGACATCGCTAATGGGACACTTATTCCTTATTTAAGAAAGAAACGGATTTATAAAATCGATGCAGTCTTTATTACCCATTATGACTATGACCACTATGGAGCCTTAGAAAACTTACAGAAAGAATATAAGGTCGCTAATGTTTATGATTATTATTCCAGTTTCCCTATAAGTGTGAATGGCTTAACTTTTAATAATTACAACATCTATGGCACGACAAGTAATGAAGAAAACGATCGTTCGCTAGTGCTCTCCTTTAACATTCTTAATAAGGACTTCCTTATTATGGGGGATGCTCCTAGCTGGATAGAAAATAAAATCATGAATGACTACGATAAGATTCCGTGCGATATCTTAAAACTTGGTCATCATGGTTCAGATACATCTTCTTCTGATAGATTCATTCAATATACAAGTCCTAAAATCGCGATTGTCTCATGTGGCAAAAACAATAAATTCGGTCATCCTTCCAAAAGTGTTTTGAACACTTTGAACAAATATCACATTCCTATAAGAAGAACAGATTTAGAAGGAACAATTACATACAAACAGTTTGATTAATAATAGAAAGGGAAAAAATGTCTTTTAAAGTATATAAAAATAAAGTTACTGGACATGCTTCAGTTTCGTTAAAACATAGGGATAAAAAACATTGGTATAATCTGCCAATGTCTCATGAGAAACCAAAAGATTCTTTTATAAGAGTTAACGACCCTCATCCTAAAGCGAGCAAAAAGGGGCATAGCTACATTCGCAAATATGTGCGCATAGATAAAAGAGGCGTTAAATCAAGATGCTATAGAGGTTATGTCTTTAGTCTCAATTCTGAAATTAAAATAAAAAACTATTTAAAGCAAAAATTCAAAAAGAAAAGATGATGTCAAGCACAACAAGGTGCTTAATAAGGCTACATCATCTATCCATATTAAAGCACATTAATCAAACACTGTAAACACAATAAAAAAGATGATGGCAATCCGATAATCGGTTTGATAATCCATTTAAGGACCTCGCATCATCTGAGATATTTATAACATATGCTTGATTTAAAGCAAAGCATTTATAAGTTTTATCAACAATGTGTAGTTACAAAATATAAAATATTTTATAATAGTTTCATGATTTATCTTATTAATGGCAAACAAA
>JAEEGK010023245.1_pt1 | contig 12943 bp, 7 predicted proteins | sample 8958771 | NCBI WGS metagenome assembly JAEEGK01 (sample SAMN16246547, study PRJNA631951) | gut metagenome | biome: gut microbiome; feature: rumen; material: SC-attached | host: Bos | place: Iran: Karaj | collected 2018-10 | reverse complement strand
CTCCCTCACCGGTGGTTCCGCTACCTTCCAGATGAAGTTTGCCGAGTACGTCCAGGTTCCCGCCGACGTCCAGACCAAGCTCCTGGCAGAGTACGCCGCCCAGGAAGAAGAGGAAGATTAAGTTCCGCAAACCTTACAGCGAAAGGTGCCATCTCTTTGGGTTGGCACCTTTTTTTGTTTATCTTTGCAAGACTAACTATATATTAATGAAACGGATTAGCTTATTTCTGCTTTCGCTGGGAATCCTTCTTTCCTGCAGCGAAAAAACGTATGTAAAAGATTATAATGCCCGTCTGGAGACCAACGGGGGCACCCTGGCACCTATGATGGCCCTTCCCGAGGGCATTTCGGCCCAGGAAAAGGACGCCTTGCAGTTCCTTTATGCCTATATGCCCCTGGCCGACATCACGGACTATTCGCCGGAGTTCTACCTGCAGAGCGTCCGCTCCAGCCTCCGGGCCCGGGAAGAGATGGGCTGGAACGTGCCGGAGCGCGAGTTCCGCCATTTTGTGCTTCCGCTCCGCGTGAACAACGAGGACCTGGACAGCGCCCGCGTGGTGTTTTACCGCGAACTGAAGCCCCGTATCCAGGGCCTTTCGATGGAAGAGGCCATCCTGGAGGTGAACCACTGGTGCCACGAGAAGATGACCTACCAGCCTTCCGACGGCCGTACCCACAGCCCGCTGGCTTCGCTCAAGAATGCCCTGGGCCGCTGCGGTGAAGAATCCACCTTCTGCGTCACTGCCCTCCGCGCCGTGGGCATTCCCGCCCGCCAGGTTTACACCCCGCGCTGGGCCCACACGGAGAGCAACCACGCCTGGGTGGAGGCCTGGGCCAATGGAAAGTGGCGTTTCCTGGGCGCCTGCGAGCCCGAACCGGTGCTGGACCTGGGTTGGTTCAATGCCCCCGCCTCCCGTGCCATGCTTATGCATACCAAGGTCTTCGGCCGTTATGACGGCCCCGAAGAAGTGGTGCTGGATACGCCCGGATATACGGAAATCAACCTCATAGAGAATTATGCCAAGGCCGCCAAGGCCACCGTTACGGTGGTATCGGCCCAGGGAAAACCCGTCCAGGACGCCCGCGTCAACTTCTGCATCTATAACTCCTCCGAGTTCTTCCCGGCCGTAGCCAAGTACACGGACGCCAAGGGCCAGACCTTCCTTTCGGCCGGTCTGGGTGATATGCTGGTCTGGGCCTCCAAAGACGGCGCCTATGGCTTCAAGAAGGTTCGCTTCGGCGAGGATTCCGAGGTAACCGTCACGCTGGATTCTCCCACCGGAGACCCTGTGAGTTCCGAGCTTATGGCCGTGGTTCCGCCGCCGGAGAACGTGGTCCTTCCGGAAGTCACCCCTGAGCAGCGCGCCCAGAACGACCGCCGGATGGCCTACGAGGACTCCGTCCGCAAGGTTTATATGTCCACCTTCCCCACCCGCCAGGAAGCCCAGGTGTTCGTGGCCGAGAATGGCCTTCCCGAGTCTGCCGTCCGCCTGGTGGAGGCTTCGGCCGGCAATGGGAAAACCATCAAGGCTTTCCTTGCGGAGGCCGCTGACAAGGAGCGCGCCGTCCGGCTGCTGGAAAGCCTGAGCCGCAAAGACCTCTCCGATGTGCCTGCCAACATCCTCTGGGACAGTTACAACGCCACGGAGAGCCTGCTTCCCGTCCGCATCGAGAGCGAGTTCCTGTCGCCCTACAAGGGCTGGTTCCTGGAAAATGTCCCGGCCAGCCTGCAGGAGCAGTTCCGGGGCAACGCCCAGGCCATCCTGGACTGGGTGAACGCCCATATAACGGTAGACGAAGATCCGCTGTTCTGGGACATTCCTATGTCTCCGGCCGGTGTTTGGAAAGCCCGTCTGGCCAACCCCCGTTCCCGGGATCTGCTGGCCATCGCCCTGGGCCGCACCTTCGGCGCCGAAATCAGAAGGGACCGCTTCACCTCTTCCCTCCGCTTTGAAAACGACAAGGCCGATGTGCCCACGGGGCACGTGGAGCTGAGTTACGAGCCGGTAGAGGGCATAGCCCTGCCGGAATATGGCTCCCACTATACGGTAAGCCGCATTGTGGACGGCGAGCCCCAGATGATCTACCTGGGCTTCGGCGGTTCCCAGATGCGCCGTTTCGGCGTCACCAACGACCTCCCCGTGGGTGACTACATCCTCACCTCCGGCAACCGCCTGTCGGACGGCAGCACCCCGGTTACCGTAACCCTCTTCCACGTTTCGGCCGGCGCCAACCTCACGGTTCCCGTGGTCATTGAGACGGTCCTGGAGGAAGTGAAGGTGCGCGGAGAAGTGCCCGCCGGTCTTTTCCCGGCCTCCGGTTACTATGCCGCCGCCATCCTGGATGTAGGTCTGGAACCCACCAACCACGTCCTCAACGACCTTTCGGCCGAAAAAGAGGCCCTGGAGAAATGGGGTGCCCCCATCTACCTGGTAGCCACCAGCGACGCCCAGATGGAGCGCCTGCACAGCGAGATTGAGCAGGGCCGCTTCGGCACCCTGCCTTCCACCGTGGTCTTCATCACCAATACGGAAGGAAACATCCTGGAGGCCATTCTCAAGGGTGCATCCCTGCGGGAGGGCCAGCTTCCCGTGGTGTTTGTAGCCAACGAAAAGGGAGAAGTGTTCTTCGTTTCCCAAGGATATACCATCGGTATGGGTGCGCAGATAGCCGCCCTGGCCAAAAAACTCTAAACAACAGCCTATGAAAAGATTGTTCCTTTTCCTCAGCACAGCTGCGTTACTGATCTCCTGTACGGAGAAGTATTACGTAACGGATTACAAGGCCCGCCTGGCCGAGAACGGCGGCACCTTGACCCAGTTTATGACCCTTCCCGGAGGCCTGTCCCGCGAAGAGACGGAGGCCCTGCAGTTCCTCTATGCCTATATGCCTCTGGCCGATGTTACGGATTACCCTACGGAGTTCTATGTCCAGAACGTGAAGATGACCCTGGCTACCCGGGACGAGATGGGCTGGAACGTGCCGGAGCGGGAGTTCCGCCACTTCGTGCTGCCCCTGCGCGTCAACAACGAGAGCCTGGACAACGCCCGTCTGGAATTTGCAGAGGAACTTAAGCCCCGCATCAAGGGGATGTCCATGGCCGAAGCCATCCTGGAGGTGAACCACTGGTGCCACGAGAAAGTGACCTACCAGCCCTCCGACGCCCGCACCAGTTCCCCGCTGAACCTGGTGAAAAACGCTTTGGGCCGATGCGGCGAGCAGTCCACCTTTACGGTAGCCGCCCTTCGCAGCGTAGGCATCCCGGCCCGCCAGGTATACACGCCCCGCTGGGCCCATACCGATGACAACCACGCCTGGGTAGAAGCCTGGGCCGACGGAGAGTGGCATTTTATGGGCGCCTGCGAGCCCGAACCCGTGCTGGATCTGGGCTGGTTCAACGCCCCCGCTTCCCGGGCGATGCTGATGCATACCAAGGTGTTCGGCAAGTACGACGGCCCCGAGGAAGTGGTGCTGGAAAGCCCCAACTACACGGAGGTGAACCTCATTGACAACTACGCCAAGACCGCCCGCATCGATTTCCAGGTGGTCTGGTCTCCGGACGCCCCCAACAAGGATGCCGGCAAGCCGGTGGCAGGTGCCCGTGTGGACTTCTGCATCTACAACTACGCCGAGTTCTATCCGGCCGTTTCCAAGTACACGGACCAGGAAGGCCGGACCTTCACCAGCGCCGGTCTGGGAGATATGCTGGTATGGGCCTCCTACGGCCATTCCTTTGGCTTTACCAAGGTAAGTTTCGGCAAGGATACCCAGGCCACCATTACGCTCCAGTACTATGCCGGAGACAAATATGCTTCTCCCGTGGGGGTTAAGCAGTCCTTCACCATCGTTCCTCCGCCGGAGAACGTGAAACTTCCGGAAGTGACGCCCGAGCAGCGCGCCGCCAACGATGCCCGCTTTGCCTACGAAGACTCCCTCCGCCACGCCTACGAGGCCACCTTCCCCACCCAGGAAGAGGCCCTGGCATTTGTGCGTGAGCAGGGATACGATGACCGGATGGCCGACTACATTGTCAAGGCCAGAGGCAACGCCGGGACCATTAAGGAATTCTTGGCCGCCAACGGCCATTTCGAGCGCCGCGAAGAAGTGTTGAAATCGCTCAGCACCAAGGACCTGCACGACATTACGCCGGCCCTGCTGCAGGAATATTATACGGCCGAACCTTTCTTCGGAGCCCGCGTAGAGGATGAGTTCCTCACGGACTTTTACGACTATTTCCGCTCCGAGGAAGGCACCGCAGCCGGCCAGCACGGCATCAGCCAGATCAAGGATCCCACCGTCTGGAGCATTCCTATGTCGCCCGAAGGCGTCTGGAAAGCCAAGATGGCAGACCCCCGCTCCCTGGATATCTATACGGTATCGCTCCTGCGCGCCCGCGGTAAGGACGCCCGCAAGAACCCCGTTACCGGTGTTTTGGAAGTTAGGGAAAACGGCGGCGACTGGCGCTCCCTGTCCACTACGGGCGGCAAGGCCGATCCCAAGGGAACCCTCCGCCTCAACTATACCCCTTCGGCCAGCCTGGACAATCCCCATTACTACAGCCATTTCACCCTGTCCAAGATTGTGGACGGACGTCCCCGCCTGCTTTCCTTTGACGAAGGCGAGGTGGATATGGGCGGCGGCGTAGACTGGGCCCACGTGTTCAAGGAAGGCTACAAGCTGGACGAGGGCACTTACCTCCTGGTGTCCGGAAACCGTCTCTCAGATGGTTCCGTGCCCGTTACTATGGTGTTCTTCGCCATCGAAGAGGGTAAGGAGACCGTGGAGGACCTGGTCATTGGAGAGCCCACCGACGGCGCCCTTCCCGTGATTGGCAACTTTGACCCCGAGAGCAAGATTACCGTGAACGGAGAAGAGGTTTCCGTCCTGTCCCAGACCGGCCGCGGCTACTTTGTGCTGGGCCTGCTGGACGTGGGCAAGGAACCCACCAACCACGCCCTCCGCGACATTGCCGCCGCCCGCGAACAGCTGGAGGCCTGGGGTGCTCCCATTGTGCTCCTCTGCCCTTCCGAAGACGCCCTCGCACGCCTTCGCAAGGAAGAAAAAGAGGGCCGATATGGGAAACTTCCCACTACGGTCCTCTTTGGAGTGGCTCCGGAGAGTCTGCTTAAAGGCGCTCGTCCGGTTGTGATCATTGCCGACAGCTTCGGCCGCGTATTCTTCCGCAGCGAAGGCTATACCATCGGCATGGGCAATCAGCTTTCGGCCGCTTCTACAGCCTTGAAATAGCGATAGCTGGATACTTTCACCTCGCCAATGGAATTCTCGTCACAGACGATGGTTCCGGCGGGGTGATTTTGTAATCCGCTCAGGGTGCAATAGTGGCTCATAGGGCCTTCGATGGCATCCTTGAGGGCGCGTGCCTTCTTGGAACCGAAGGCCAGGATCACCACTTCCTTGGCGCTCAGCACGGTGGCCACACCAACGGTGAGGGCCTGGGCGGGAACGGCCGAAGGATCGTTGTTGAAGAAGCGGGCGTTGACCTCGCGGGTGTCCTGGGTAAGGGTTACCACGCGGGTGCGGCTCTGCAGGGAGGAGAAGGGCTCGTTGAAGGCAATGTGGCCGTCTTCGCCCACACCGCCCAGGAACAGGTCAAAACCGCCGGCATCCACGATGGCTTTTTCGTAGGCGGCGCACTCGGCCTCTACGTCCTTGGCGTTGCCGTTGAGGATGTGGATGTTCTCGGGCTTCTCGTCAATGTGGTCGAAGAGGTTCTGGTGCATAAAGCTGTGATAGCTTTCCGGATGGCTCTCCGGCAGGCCCACATACTCGTCCATGTTGAAGGAAATCACGTTCTTGAAAGAAACCTCGCCGGCCTTGACCATACGGATGAGTTCCTTGTAGGTTTCAATGGGCGTGGAGCCGGTGCAGAGGCCGATCACGAAGGGTTTGTCCGTGACGGCGGCCTTCTCGTTGATGCGCTTGGCAATATAGTGGGCAGCCCAGAGGGAGCCTTCCTTAGCGTTGTCGCGAATGATAATCTTCATAGTATTAGTAGAGCTTTAAGAATACTTCAATGGCCTGATACTCTGCCATACCCAGCTGGTCGTAGAGCTTGGCGGTGTTCTGGGTGCGCTCTTCGGCCCTCTGCCAGAACTCGCGGGGGTCTTCGCCCGGGAACGGAACAATGTCCTTCTGGGACAGGTGGCGGAAGATGGCGTGGCGCTTCATGATTACCTCGTCGGGGCTCAGCGGAACGGCCATGTCCACACGGCCCAGCTCCCACTCCATCCAGGCGCCGCGGTACAGCCAGACGTGGGTGTCCTTGACCCAGGCGTTGCCGCCTTCTTCCTTGATCTGCTCCATGGCTTCCAGGGCGGCCTCGGTGCACACGCGGTGCGTTCCGTGAGGGTCGGCCAGGTCACCGGCCATAAAGATCATATGGGGTTTGAGCTTCTTGATGAGGTCTTTGATGATGTCCACATCGGCCTGGGTGCGCGGATTCTTCTTGATGCCGCCGCTCTCGTAGAACGGGAGGTTGAGGAAGTGGGCGTTGGTGTTGTCGTTGAGGCCGAAGGAACGCACGGCGCCGCGGGCTTCGGAGCGGCGGATGGCGCCTTTCATCTCCAGCAGGGCGCGGGGCTCGGGTTCGCCGGGACGCTTGCTCTCGACGAGCTTCTTGACCTCTGCAAACTTGTCTGCAAAGCCCAGCTGATAGGCGCAGTCCATATGCTGGAGCACCACGTCGTCGTGAACGGCCACGTTACCGGAGGTCTCGTAGGCCACGTGGACGTCGTGACCCTGGGAGGCCAGACGGATGAAGGTACCGCCCATCGAAATCACATCGTCGTCCGGGTGCGGGGAGAAGATGAGGACGGTCTTGGGGAAGGGCTTGGCCGAAACGGGGCGGGTGCTGTCGTCGGAATTGGGCTTTCCGCCGGGCCAGCCGGTGATGGTGTGCTGGAGGTCGTTGAAGACGTCGATGTTGATCTTGTCGTACTTGGCCACGGTTTCCAGCAGTTCGCTCAGGCCGTAGTTCTGATAGTCCTTTTCCGTGAGCTTGAGGATGGGCTTGCCGGTTTCCTGGCACAGCCAGACCACGGCCTTGCGGATGAACTTGGGCGTCCAGTCGCAGGGACCCACCAGCCAGGGAGCCACGCTGCGGGTGAGCTGCTCGGCGGCGGCCTCGTCTACGTAGAAGGAGATGTGGTCGTGCTCCTGCAGCAGGGAAGCGGGGCAGTCAGTGGTGCAGGGGCCTTCGGAAATGGCCTTGACGGCGGCGGCTTTGTCCTCGCCCCAGGCCATCAGGATAATCTTTTTGGCCGACAGCATGGTGCCGATACCCACCGTAATGGCCTTGTCCGGCGTGGCCATGATGTCCATATTGAAGTTGGAGGACTGGCGCTTGCGGGAGTTGTAGGAGAGGCGGACGGCACGGGTGCGGGTCTTTTCGTTGGCACCGGCCTCGTTGAAGCCTACCTGACCCTTTTCACCTACGCCAATTACCAGCAGGTCCAGGTTGCGGGCCAGGTCGTCGAATTGGGCGCAGTACTCTCCCAGTTTTTCCTGGGGAACCGTTCCGTCGGGGATGTGGATGTTCTCCTTGAGGATGTCCACTTTGTCCAGCAGACCGTCGTGCAGGCGGTGGTTGCGGCTCTGGGCGCCACCGGCCGAAGAAGGATAATACTCGTCAATGGAGACTACCTCCACGTTCTTGAACGAGACTTTACCGGCCTCGTAGCGGCGTGTAAGTTCGTTGTACAGGGACACGGGAGTGGCACCGGTGGTGAGTCCCAGCCGGAACAGGCCGTCCTTGTGGGCATTGATGGCGTCGCAGATAATGTCGGCAATGGCGTAAGAGGCGGGGCGGGATTCCGGATACACGTGGGTCCAGATTTTCTCGTAGGTGTGGAGAATGCCCGCCGGCAGGTTCTTGTCGATGAGCCCGCCTTCGTAAGGTAAAGTGAAATGTTTACTCATAGTTATTTGAGGATCTTTTGTATTCTAAGCAATTTTCCGTCTACCGGTTCCGGTCTTACCCCCAGGAGATGGCAGAGGAGGGGGTAAAGGTCCGTGTTGCGGAAGGAGGACTGTTCTCCCTCGGTGTAAGGGGCCTGGTAGTTCACCTTGAAGTCCGGGCCCACGGCGCGGAAGGCCACCATCATATCGGTTTCCTTGCAGTCGTAACCGTGCGTGCCGCCGTCCCGGCCATTGTTGAAGCCAAACTGCCAGCCCAGATCCGGGCACACGATGATGTCTCCTACGCGGTCGGAGGTGCCGTAGTTGAGGTATTCCGGGACTTCTCCCTTCTTCCAGACGCGGATGTGCTCCACGTCCTTGAGGCTGTTGTAAACGGTATCCAGATAGCCTTCTTTGACCCAGAGGCTGGTGGGCGTGCTGCCCACGTGCCGCTCCAGCCAGTCCAGGGAAATGTAGTCCGTTGCGCGGACAAAGCGGTCCTCGGAGATTTCGGTCATTCCGTGGTCTCCGGCCAGGATGAAATTGATGCGGTCTCCGTGGGGAAGGGCCTTGAGGCGCAGGTAGAGGCTGTGCATCAGGCTGTCCATATGCTCGCACATGGCCTTGGTCTCGGGAGCGATGGGGCCGTACACGTGGCCCTGGTGGTCGGGTTCGTCAAAATAGCCCATCACCAGGCGGGGACGCTCCTCTTCCGGCAGGCTCAGCAGGCGCACGATCTCGTCGCACCTTTCGCTGAAATTCCAGTGGGGTTCCTCGTCCCAGTGGCGGTGATAGGTGGGATTCGTACCCTTGATGGGAATGTCCGAGCCCACCCAGTAGATGACGCCGCACATCACACCCTGTTTCTGGGCCGTGACCCAGATGGGTTCTCCCAGATAATAACGGGGATCAAAGCGGGCGGCGCTTCCGCGGATGGCGTAGCCTTCACCGGTTTCCGGATTCCAGAAACTGTTGTTTACCAGACCGTTGTGGTCCGGCACCAGGCCCGTTGCCATGGTGTAGTGGTTGGGGAAGGTGGAGGAGGGGAAAGAAGGCTCCATCCGGGCGCTTACGCCAACGGTGGCCAGGGAGTCAAAAAACGGCATTTCGTAGTAGTCCGGATAGTCCCAGCGGTTGCCGTCCAAAGAGATGATAACGGTATAGTTTTCCTCCTTTGAGTTGCAGGCGGCCGTGAACAGGAGAACGGCCAGAAACAAAAAGCTGAACGCTTTCTTCATAAAGTTCGGTTTTATCGTACAAAGGTAGTAAAAACGCGCGTTTTGAACAAGGGGTAAAAAGAATGGACAAGGGAATAATAATCGGGACAGCGCAATCCGCTACCTTTGTGGCAGCTAAAACACTAAGACTCCTATGAAACGCGTTTTATTCTTTCTGCTTGTTCCCGCTATGATGGCAGTCGCTTCCTGCGGCGGCAATCAGCCTGTCCAGAAGGACGGCCAGCGTCTTTTTGTAGGTGACGACATCGCTGTCACCGAAACCCAGTACGGCAAGGTTCAGGGTTACATCCTGGATGATGTTTACACTTACCTGGGTATCCCTTACGGTGCTCCCACCGGCGGTGCCAACCGCTTCATGCCCCCGCAGGAGCCCGAGAAATGGGAAGGCATCCGTCCCGCCCTCTTCTATGGCAACGACGCCCCCCAGGCCCACGAGGACAAGTGGAAGAACAACTCCTCTACTTTCACGGATCATTGGAATTACTACGACTATAGCGAAGACTGCCTCAACCTGAACGTGTGGACGCCCGCACCCGACGGCAAAAAGCGCCCGGTGCTGGTGTGGATGCACGGCGGCGGTTTCGCAGCCGGCAACAGCATTGAGCAGGACGGTTACCACGGCGCCAACCTGGCCCGCAGCGGAGACATCGTCTTCGTTTCCATCAACCACCGCCTCAATGTGTTCGGTTTCTCCGACCTTTCCGCCGCAGGCCCCGAGTTTGCCAAATCCGGCAACGTGGGTGTCCTGGACCTGGTGGCCGCCCTCCAGTGGGTACACAACAACATCGCCAACTTCGGCGGTGACCCCGGCAACGTGACCATTATGGGTCAGTCCGGCGGCGGCGCCAAGGTGTGCGACGTGCTGGCCATGCCCATCTCCAAGGGTCTGGTCCATAAGGTGGTGGGCCTCAGCGGCAACGCCACTTCCGCCGCCGACCAGGAGGCATCCCGCGCCATCGGCTCCGCCATCCTCAAGACCGTGGGCGGTAACGTGAAGGCCCTCCAGGCCATGCCTTGGGAAGAATACTACGCCCTGGCCAACAAGGTGGCCGCAGAAGTGGGCGCCGGCGGTATGATGGGCGGCTTCGCCCCCGTGGCCGACGGAGATGTCCTTCCCAAGGGCAACTTCTTCGCCGACAAGAACGCCGCTTCGGCCGGCATTCCCCTGATGCTCTGCACCACTTCTTCCGAGTTCTCCCTGAGCAAGGAGAACAAGGAACTGGAAGAGATGTCCTTCGAGGAGGCCGTGGAGATGGTGAAGAACGGCTTCGGCCAGTCCAAGGCCCAGGAAGTGATGGACGCCTTCAAGGCTGCCTTCCCTGAAAAGAAGCCCATCGAACTCATCAATATGATTGTAGCCAGCCGCGCCGGCGTCATTGCCACGGCCGATGCCAAGTATGCCCAGGGCGGCGCCCCGGTCTATCTGGCCCTGTTTGACTACAACGCCCCCCTGTTCGGTGGCCGTATCCGCGCGTTCCACTGCGCCGACATCAGCTACTGGTTCAAGAATACGGACCTGATGGTAACCCACACGGGCGGCGGTGCAGAACCCCGCGGCGTCTCCGACCAGATGTCGGAAGCCCTCCTGGCCTTTATGCGCACGGGCAACCCCAACTGCAAGGCCATCCCCGAGTGGCCCGCCTACAACCCGGAAGACGGCGCAACCATGATCTTCAACGTGAAGAGCGAAGTCCGCAACGCTCCGGACCGCGAGGCCCTCTCCCTGCTGGAACCCTTCAATCTCTTCAGCATGCTGGCCCGTCCGGCCCCCGCCAAGAAATAAACATCTGTTTTGGTTAATAAATAGTTAGGACAAGGCGGCCTCGCTCCCCGGGAGCGGGGCCGTTTTGTGATATGGTGGGGTTATTGTTGGTTTTTCAATCCGTAAAGTGTACCTTTGCAATCGTTTACTCCGTCATTGTTAGTATTGTATTGGTAAACCGAATGAGTCTGAAGAACTACAGAACCTCCATCCTCCTGCTGCTGGGCCTGCTGGCCGGCGGCATTCTGGGCGTGGTCCTGGGAGAGGACGCGCACATCCTGCGTGCTCCGGGAACGCTGTTTTTGAACCTCGTCTTCGTACTGGTGGTTCCGCTGGTCTTCTTCTCCGTGTCGCATTCCATCGTGGTAATGCGCAGAAGCGGCGTCATGGGCAAGGTCCTGGGTACGGCCCTGGGCGTATTCCTGGTGATGTCCCTGGTAGCCGGTCTCTTTGCGTTCGGGTTTATGTCCGTCTGGAACCCGTTCAAGGACCTGACAGGACAGGGAGAACTGCTGGTGGGAGAGGCCTTCAAGCCGGAACTGGACCTGGGCGAAGCCCTGGTTTCGGCCTTTACCGTCAACGATTTTGCCCTGCTGCTCTCCCGGGAGCACCTGCTGCCGCTCATTATCTTCGCGCTGCTGTTTGGCATGGCGGTGGCCCTGCTGGGCCAGAAAGCGGCTACGGTGGAAAGGTTTATAGCCGAAGGGGAGAAGGTCATCATCAAGATGATGGACTTCATTATGCGCCTGGCTCCCATCGGCATTGGCTGCTATTTTGCCGACACCATCGGTATGCTGGGCGGTCAGATCGTGGGCAGTTACCTGGAGATTTTCCTGGTGGTGATGGTGGTGACGGCCCTGGTCTATTTCATCCTGTACTCCCTTTACGCCGTGTTCAGCGGCATTCCGCTGGCCCAATTCTGGAAGGAGATGATTCCGCCTTCGGTGACGGCCGTGGGCACCTGCTCTTCGGCCGCCTGTATGCCGGTCAATATGACATCGGCCCGTAATCTGGGCGTAAGTGAAAACATTGTGGAGGGGGTCATTCCGCTGGGAACCAACTTGCACAAGGACGGCTCCGTGGTTACTTCCGTGGCCAAGGTTCTCTTTGCCCTCTATTTCTTCGGTGCGGTCCCGGAGGGCTTCGGCCCCGCCGTAATGGTAATTTTGCTGGCCGTTCTGGGCAGTATCGTGGTGGGCGCCATCCCCGTGGGCGGCATGACCGGCGAGCTGCTCATCTGCGCCGTCCTGGGCCTGGATCCTTCCTTTGCCGCCTCCCTTCTGATCATAGGTACCATCTGCGACATCCCGGGTACCCTGCTCAACGCCTCCGGAAACCTGGTGGCGCCGCTGCTGGTCCAACGGTTTGTCAAGGAATAAAAACGAACATTAACAATACTCCCGATATGAAAAAAATCCTTCTCTCCGCCCTCCTCCTCCTTGTGGGTTTATCGGCCCGGGCGCAGATTTTCATCCTCAACGACAATATGATGGTAGACCGCCTGGCCACCATCAAGGCCGCGGTGGTGGATTCCCTCACCAACGAGCCCATTCCCTACGCTTCTTTCTACGTGATTCCGGCCAAGGACACCACCATCTCCAACTTCACCCTTACGGACGACAAGGGCCTGGCCAAGCTGGAAGAAGTGCCTTTCGGCAATTACACCCTGCACGTGGAGATGATGGGCTACAAGCCCTTTGTCAAGACGCGCTATTTCCGGGAAAGCGAGATAGAGATGGGAACCATCAAACTGCAGCAGGACGAGCAGTTCCTGAAGGCGGCGGTGGTCTCCGACGTGGGAAACCCCGTGGTGGTCAAGAAAGATACCGTGGAATTTTCGGCCTCCTCCTTCCGCGTGGGCACCAACGATATGCTCAAGGACCTCATCAAGCGGATGCCGGGTATGGAAATCACCGAAGACGGCAAGGTGAAGTTCAACGGACAGGAAATTGACAAACTTACGGTGGGCGGCCGCACCTTCTTCTTCAACGACCAGTCCACGGCCCTGAACAACCTCCCGGCCTCC
>JAEEGK010023244.1_pt1 | contig 12943 bp, 14 predicted proteins | sample 8958771 | NCBI WGS metagenome assembly JAEEGK01 (sample SAMN16246547, study PRJNA631951) | gut metagenome | biome: gut microbiome; feature: rumen; material: SC-attached | host: Bos | place: Iran: Karaj | collected 2018-10 | reverse complement strand
AACAACATCGCTACAGGCATCTTGCTGCCCAACGGTGGTTTCATCCCAGCGTATGGGCTTTGCCTCATACCCATCGCGCTCTACATGCTGCTCATCTTCATCGATTCGAGCATCAAGAACAAGAGCATTGTGATTGGATTCCTCAGCGTAGAGGCAGCCTTCGTGCAGTTGATGGGATATGGCTTCGGCTTCCTCAAGGCCTGGTGGTTGCGCTGTGTGCAGGGGAAGGACGAGTTTACGGCATTTGAAAAGAACTTCTATGACTAACGACGACCATACACCCATCAAGCAGCAAGCTGCAGAAGACCGGCCGCGAGAGAAACTCATGGCGAAAGGTGCTGAGGCGCTGACCAATGCCGAACTCCTGGCCATCCTCATCGGAGGCGGCACCCCGAAGAAGACGGCGGTGGAACTGATGCAGGAGGTGCTCGGCGACTGCGGGAACTCACTCCGCAACCTCAACTACATGACCCTGCAAGACCTCATGCGCTACAACGGCATCGGAGAAGCCAAGGCACTGACCATCATCGCTGCCGCTGAAATCGGCAAACGCCGCATGATGGAGGACAGCCGAGACATTCAGCAGTTCCGCACGGGTGCAGACGTGCTGAAGTTCATGGCACCTCACTTGCAGACGCTCACCCACGAGAAAAGTTGGGCGTTGCTGCTCAACAACAACGCGCGCCTGCTCCACTTCGCCCAACTCAGCACGGGCGGATTGACAGAAACGACGGTCGATGTGCGTATGCTGCTCAAGGAAGCACTCCTGCACGATGCCACCAGTTTCATCCTCGTCCACAACCATCCCAGCGGCAATCTGCGTCCCAGCCGCTACGACGAGGAACTGACCCAACGGGTCAACCGTGCCTCACAAACCGTCAACCTGCGGATGATTGACCATGTGATAGTGACAGAAGGCGAATACTACAGTTTTGCAGAGAACGGAAAGATATAAATAAGGGAAAAGTTAAAAAGGAAAAATGAAAAGGGAAAAGTGAACAATTTGCTACCGCGTTGACAGGTCAACAGGTGGCGAGCTCATGCGGTAGCAAATTTTTCACTTTTCACTGATAACTTATAGCTTTAAAAGATGACAAAATACGAAGTAGAAGAAAAGACCGTCGAATACCTCAAGACGGTGTTCGACCCCGAGATTCCTGTCAACGTGTGGGACCTCGGCATGATATACAAGATTGACGTGAGCCCCCACCCAACCTCCCCCTTGGGGGAGGAGCCCCATCCGGACGGCAACTCATCCTCCCTTGGGGGGAACGAGGGGGGCTCCGAGGTCTTTGACCTCGACATCGACATGACCTTCACGGCTCCCAACTGCCCTGCTGCCGACTTCATTCTCGAAGACATCCAGCAGAAACTGGAGGGCATCCCCGCCGTCAAGACCGTCAACGTGAATGTGGTCTTCGAACCCGAATGGAACAAGGACATGATGAGCGAAGAAGCCAAACTTGACTTAGGATTTATGTAAGATAAAAGTTAAAGTTGAGAGTTTAAAGTTTAAGGTTTAAAGTTTAAAGACCATACGGCACCCACCGCGCCAGCCCTCTTTAAACTATAAACTTTACCACACGGCCCTTTCCAAACTGTAAACTCTAAACTTTACGAATACTTTACAAAAATGAAGAATATATACTTTATCAGTGATGCACATCTGGGCAGCCGTGCCGTCGAACACCGCCGCACACAAGAACGTCGCCTCGTCAACTTCCTCGACAAGATTAAAGACAAGGCAGAGGCTATCTTCATGTTGGGCGACATGTTCGACTTCTGGTTTGAATACAAGGAAGTGGTGCCACGGGGTTATACCCGTTTCTTGGGAAAGGTGAGCGAACTCACCGACATGGGCGTGGAGGTGCACTACTTCACGGGCAACCACGACATGTGGGTGCTGGATTATCTGGAAAAGGAGTGTGGTGTCATCCTGCATCGGCAACCCTGCACGTTGGAATTGCGGGGAAAGGTGTTCTTCCTTGCGCATGGCGACGGCATCGGCATTGACGACAGAGGCTGGCAGACACGTTTCATGTTCTGGTGCTTCCGCAACAAGACCTTGCAGAAGATGGCCCGCTGGATTCATCCCTACTGGTTCATGAACTTCGGCCTCAACTGGGCAAAGCATTCACGCATGAAGCGCCCGAATCGAGCATTGGTGCCCGATGAGGATGGACGTGTCATGACTCCAGGCGGCTTCAAGAACGACACCAAACTGGTGGGCTATGAAAGCGCTCCCGACAACGGGGAAACACCTTTCCGTGGAGAAGACAAGGAAGGGCTGGTGCTCTATGCCAAAGACTACCTCAAGAACCACCCCGAAGTCAACTACTTCATCTTCGGCCACCGCCACATCGAACTTGCCCTGATGCTCTCCCGCGCGGCCCGCCTCCTCATCCTCGGCGAATGGATCACCCTCTTCACATACGCCGTCTGGGATGGCGAGCACTTCTTCATGGACAACTTTATCGAAGGAGAAACGGAGTTGTAAACCATTATCGAACAAAAAACTGATACTTTTATGCACTTTATGCAAAATATTCTGCATAAAGTGCTTGTTATATACAAAAAACATGGTAACTTTGCAGCCGATTTGTGAATAAATATGCAAAAGCGATGACTGCAAGGCAATCGAGACTGGACATCATCAAGGCCATCATCCAGACACAGGAGATAGGAAGTCAGGATGAGTTGGCACAGGCGCTCTCGAAGGAGGGCGTGAACATGACGCAGGCCACTTTGTCGCGCGACCTGAAACTGCTGAAGGTGGTGAAGGGCTTCTCGCCCAAGGGACGTTCCATCTACATGCTGCCAGAAAATCCCTATTACCGCAGGGTGAGGGAGCATCGGCAGGAGGGAACAGCCATCCGCAACGGTTTTATGTCCATCCGCATATCGGGACAACTGGCAGTCATCAAGTGCCGACCCGGTTATGCCAGCGGACTGGCCAGCGACATTGACAATGCCCACATTCCAGAGGTGATCGGCACCATCGCCGGAGATGACACCATCTTTCTGGCACTGGAAGAGGAATTCAACAAAAATACATTGGAAGCAAATTTGAGAACAATCGTGCCGGTTTATCCGGGAAGCCAATAGGGAGAAGACCCTCCCCTCACCCTCCCTGCTGAGGGAGGGACTAAATACCAAACAAAAAAGATTGATAACAAAAATAGTAGAATTCCTCCCCACCAACATTCTACTCTCCCCCTCAACAGGGGGAGCGGGGAGGGGGTCTTTATGATATACGAAGACGGAATTAAGGTGATTGTAGCGGATGCAAGTCACGAGAAGTACGTGGATTTGATACTCGACACCATACGGGAAGCGGCCAAGAAGCGTGGAACAGGTATTGCGGAACGCACCCATGAGTATGTGGCAACCAAGATGAAGGAGGGCAAGGCTGTGTTGGCTCTTGACCCCAGCAAGCAGACGGAACTTGGCGACACGTTCGTGGGCTTCAGCTACATTGAGACATGGGGCAACAAGTCGTATGTGACAACTTCAGGTCTGATTGTACACCCTGACTATCAGGGCAGAAACATCGCGAAGCGCATCAAGGACCACACGTTCACGTTGGCACGGGTGCGTTGGCCTCATGCAAAGATTTTCTCGCTCACAAGCGGCGATGCGGTGATGAAGATGAACACCGCATTGGGTTATGTGCCCGTGAGCTTCAATCAGTTGACGGATGATGATGCTTTCTGGCGCGGTTGCCGTGGATGCATCAACCACCCCATTCTGGAGATGAAGAACCGCAAGTTCTGCATCTGCACAGGCATGCTGTACGACCCTGCACAGCACAAGGGCGAACCAACACCCATCGAGATATTCCAAGAAATCATGAAGGAGATGGTGACAAGAGGGTTGATGTGATATAAGGGTAAAAGGAAAAGTGAAAAGTGAAAAATTTGCCACCGCTACTGTATGAGTTATCTTCAAAACAATCAATCGCCATTAACGGTAAAGAGTTATTGCTTTGCTATCAGAATCGTTAAGATGGTAAGAGATATTGTATGTAGCCCTAAAGAATATGGTATGCTCAATCAAGTTTTCCGCTCAGGCACAGCGATTGGAGCATTGGTAAGCGAATCCACTTATGCACAAAGTCCGAAAGACTTCATCAGCAAACTATCTATCGCCTTGAAAGAATGTAACGAAACTCTTTATTGGCTAAATCTTCTGAAAGATACAGATTATTTACAGATAGATGAGTATACAAGTTTAGAAAAAGACTGCCGAGAATTACTCGCGCTCTTAATATCATCAATAAAAACAACAAAACAAAATATATAAAAGATGTGAAGATGGAAAGCGGTAGCAAATTTTTCTCTTTTCATTTTTCACTTTTAACTTAATCAATTATGGAAAAGAAAAAGGTTGTCGTTGCCTTCAGCGGCGGTTTGGACACCAGCTACACGGTGATGTATCTGGCAAAGGAGAAAGGTTATGAAGTACATGCTGCGTGTGCCAACACGGGCGGTTTCTCAGCAGAACAGCTGAAAACGAACGAAGAGAACGCCTACAAGCTGGGTGCCACGAAGTATGTGACACTCGACGTGACGCAGGAATATTACGCGAAGTCGCTCAAATACATGGTGTTTGGCAATGTGCTGCGCAACAACTGCTACCCCATCTCTGTGTCTTCTGAACGTATCTTCCAGGCACTCGCCATTGCACGTTATGCCAAGGAGATTGGTGCAAGCGCCATCGCTCATGGCTCTACAGGTGCCGGCAACGACCAGATTCGTTTCGACATGACATTCCTCGTGATGGCTCCCGGTGTGGAAATCATCACGTTGACGCGCGACGGAAACCTCTCCCGTCAGGAGGAGATTGACTACCTGAACAAGAACGGCTTTGCTGCTGACTTTGCGAAGCTGAAATACTCATACAACGTGGGCATCTGGGGCACTTCCATCTGCGGTGGCGAAATTCTCGACTCCACACAGGGTCTGCCCGAATCTGCTTACTTGAAGCACCCCACAAAGGAAGGTCCAGAACTCTTGAAGTTGGGCTTCGAGAAAGGCGAGCTATGCAGCGTGAACGGCGTCAAGTATGACGACAAGATCAAGGCCATTCAGGCAGTAGAGGAGATTGGTGCTGCATACGGCATCGGTCGTGACTGCCACGTGGGCGACACCATCATTGGCATCAAGGGACGTGTGGGCTTCGAGGCTGCTGCTCCTATGTTGATTATCGGTGCACACCGCTTCTTGGAAAAATACACTCTCTCCAAGTGGCAGCAGTACTGGAAAGACCAGGTGAGCAACTGGTACGGCATGTTCCTGCACGAGAGCCAGTACCTCGAGCCCGTCATGCCAGATATTGAGGCCATGTTGACCTCTTCACAGCGCAATGTAACGGGTGAGGTGACCCTCGAACTTCGTCCACTCTGCTTCCAGACGGTAGGTGTCGATTCTCCTAACGACCTCGTGAAGAACAAGCTCGGTGAGTATGGCGAAACAGCCAAGGCATGGTCAAGCGAAGATGCCAAGGGCTTCATCAAGGTGACTTCTACCCCACTCCGTGCTTACTATCTGGCACATCCAAACGAAGAAAGATAAAGCCCCCTCCCAGCCTCCCCCAAGGGGGAGGGGTTGCCATCCGGATTGTTTAGAAAAAAAATGGCTCAACGAACAAGGATTCAAAATGATTCGCTTCACCAACGAAGAAGTGATTACCAATATTGAATCAGTATTACAAACAATTAAAGAACATTTATGACAGACATTAATAAAGCACAAACGACCAACACCCCGAATGGTTCATCCCCCCTTGGGGGGACAAGAGGGGGGCTCCGAGTTGGTATATTAGGTGCAGCTGGTTATACGGGCGGTGAACTCATCCGTCTGCTCATCAACCATCCGCAGGCAGAAATCGTGTTTGCCAACTCGAAGTCGAACGCTGGCAACAAGGTCTATGACGTGCATGAAGGGCTCATCGGCGACACCGAGTTGGAGTTCACGTCGGAGATGCCATTTGACAAGGTCGATGTGGTGTTCTTCTGCTTCGGACATGGCAAAAGCGAAGCCTACCTTCGCGAACACGACATCCCAGCCGGTGTCAAGATCATCGACATGGCGCAGGACTTCCGCATCAAGGGCGCTCACGACTTTGTCTATGGTCTTCCCGAGACCCACAGGGATGCAATCCGTCAATGCCAGCATCTGGCCAACCCCGGATGTTTTGCCACCTGTATCCAACTGGGTCTTCTTCCCTTGGCAAAGGCAGGATTGCTCGCTAACGATATCGCAGTAAATGCCATCACGGGATCAACAGGCGCAGGCCAGAAACCTGCTGCTACTACTCATTTCTCCTGGCGCAACGACAATATGTCGGTGTACAAACTGTTCCAGCACCAGCACCTCCATGAGATCTGCCAGACGCTCAACGAACTGCGTCCTGCATCGGCTCCTGCCGTGTGCAACACGTTGCTGAATGCTCCCGCCGAAAGAGAGATTACAGTCGATTTCGTACCCTATCGTGGCGACTTCGCTCGCGGCATCTTCTGCACCGAGGTCATCAAACTGAACGGACCCGAAGGCAGCGCCAGCAATCCAACCAAGGAACAACTGGTGGAACTCTACAAGACATTCTATCAGGACGCTGCATTCACCCATTATGTCGACGTAGCCCTCGACCTCAAGCAGATTGTCGGCACAAACAAGGCCCTTGTCCATCTCGACAAGTTCAATGGCAACAAGGTAGTGGTCACCAGCATCATCGATAACCTGTTGAAAGGCGCTGTCGGCCAAGCCGTCCAGAATATGAATCTCATGTTCGGACTGGACGAAAAGGCCGGTCTTGGCCTCAAGGCCATAGCCTTCTAATAAGGTTTTGACCTTTTAAAAAAGAATATAGTCACTATATTTACTATAGTCACTATAAAAATAAAACACTATGAAACTTTTTGACGTATATCCTCTATTTGATGTGACCGTTGACCATGGCAAGGGATGCTATGTGTGGGACGACAAGGGACAGGAATATCTCGACTTCTACGGAGGACATGCCGTGATCTCCATTGGTCACAGCCATCCACGTTACCTGCAGACCATGCAGGAGCAAGCCAGCAAACTCGTGTTCTACTCCAATGCCGTCAAGAACCCGCTGCAGGTGAAACTTGCCGAAAAGCTCGGCCCTATCTGTGGTTACGACGACTACCAGCTCTTCCTCATTAACTCGGGAGCAGAAGCCAACGAGAATGCGCTGAAACTGGCCTCCTTCTACACTGGCAAGAAGAAGATCATCGCCTTCACCCATGCCTTCCACGGACGCACCTCTGCGGCTGTCAATGTCACGCAGAACCCCAAGATACAGGCCCCCATCAACGCGACATTCCCCGTCGATTTCCTGGAACTCGGCGACATCAAGGGAGTGAAGAATGCCATTGCAAAGGGCGACGTTGCTGCCGTCATCATTGAAGGCATTTCGGGTGTAGGAGGCATCCACATTCCTACTGCTGAATTCATGCAGGAACTGCGCAAGGTCACGGCCGATAACCACGTTGTGTTGATTCTCGATGAGATCCAGTCGGGCTATGGCCGCAGTGGCAAATTCTTTGCTCACCAGTGGTTTGGCATCCGTCCCGACATCATCACTGTGGCCAAAGGCATTGCCAATGGCTATCCATTTGCCGGCGTGCTCATCAGCCCGATGTTCTCACCAGTCTATGGTCAGTTGGGCACCACCTTTGGAGGTAATCATCTGGGTTGTGCCCTCGCCTGCACTGTGCTTGACGTCATCCAGGAGGAACACCTCATCGAGAATGCACGCAAGCAAGGCGAATACCTCATGGAAGGACTGAAGTCGATGAACATCCCCGGCCTCAAGGAATTGCGTGGCCTGGGCCTTATGATTGGCATCGAGTTCGATCATCCCTACAAGGAGGTGCGCAACCGCCTGCTCTACGAACAGCATGTCTTCACAGGCGCTGCTGGCACCAATGTCCTCCGCATCCTTCCACCCCTTTGCATCACCCAGCGCGACTGCGACCTCTTCCTCGATCGATTCGCAGCGGCACTGTAAACATATTTACTCCACTTCCGCACTTGCGAAAGTGGAGTCATTTTAAATTTAAAGGTACATCCAGCAAACGCGACCATATAGCTGCATCCAGTCTTTGCACAGGTTGTAGCTTTTTTCGTCTTCGCACACCCACAGGATATTGGCTTTGATGGAATCGTCCATCTTTGGATGAGGAGCCCCTCCATCGGTGAGGATAATGAGACCGTCGTAGATGTTGTGTTCAGCCAAATAATCGAAAACTGGCTGGAAGGATGTGCCGCCACGTCCGAAGATTTGTATGGTGCGCGAAGCCTTGCGAATGGGTTTCACCTCTCCCAGTTCGCAGTCGAACTGCACGCAGTCAATTTCGTTGATGCCGTATTTGAAGAACTTGTTGATGACCGAATAGAAATGGGATAAGGTCTTGTCAGAAATGGAACCCGAGACATCCACAGCCACCAATAGTTTGGTGTCGAATCTGCGGACAGAGCCCATCTGCTGGAATCCTGTGCGCCGATTTGGACGCATTCGTGTCAGTCGCATCGTGTTGCTCAATACTGAGGCACGGAAGCCCTGCATAATCTTGCGATAGTCAATTCTCGCTTTCGTCGAAGCCTGTATCTGCTGCACCACATTACCCGGAATACTGCCCCACGAATTCATCTTGTCGATGAGGTCGTTGATCTCCTGTGCACGCATTTCGTCCTCTTCCCAAAGTTCAGAGCGCGCTGCGGCCTCATCCAAGGCATCTTCGGAAACCGGTGATTTCGAACCATTCAGATCTTTCTGATTGCTCGAAGAAATTGGATCCTCATCAAGCATCTCCTCGATTTTGCGCACATACCATTCGAAGGGCATATCGTGCTGCAAACCGAAGGCCTCGGGGCCAATCAGAGGCAATTCCTGCGGTGGCATCGAACCAACGCCCATCGCATTTGGTCCGTTGTAGGCCGACTTGATGGTCACGTCGCTGCCCAATGCAAGGGCAATACGGCTCGTTCCCTCAGGCTGGCGCTCATAGGGATGCTTGAGGAAAAGGCGAATCATCTCGATCTTCAACAGCAACTCGACATCAGCCGTAGGTTTACGCTCCAAAAACTTCGGATTGTATTGTAACTTTCCCTGTCCACATCGCATGGCACAGTTCATCTTATCATTCACCTCCAACTGCTGGATGCAGTAGAGCGCAAAAAATGCTGGTTCGCGCAGGAACCATTGCTCTGATATCTTCTTGAAAACTCCTTCCATAAATAATTACATCATTCAAACCATAGAATAAACGATATTCCCGTATTTCTTGCCGACTTCACGGCTTCGGTATAAGGCATCAGCGTCAAGTCCTTCAAGTCTTCGCGCTTGTGGTCGATCATGTCCAGCAAACCCAGATTGAATCTGAATTCGGGGGCCAACTTGAAGAAAGGAAGATAAAAGTCGCATCCCATACCTATGTGCAACCCCAAATCGATACGATTGAAGACAATAGGCGTCTCTTTCTCCTTACCGATGTCGAAGTCGAATTGTGCACCCGCCACCAGATAGGGGCGATAATTGTTGATGCGTCGTGTACTGATCTTCAACGACGCAGGAATTTCGATGTAGGTTGTCTTCAACTGCTGATTGGTTCGCTCTCGGCCATCGAGTGTCACACGTTCAAACCGTACCGTGCGCTCCTGGAAATAGAGGAACGGAGAGACACGGAAGTTCAGATGCTCGGTGATGGCCAAATCGCCCATCAGACCCACCTGGAACGACGGATTGACCTTGGGGCAAGTAGTCCACCAGCCCTCAGCCGCCTCGCTTCCCGTGTGAGCGAAACTGATGGTAGGCATACTGAAACCGAAACTGAATCCCCAATGCAATAAGCGTTGATCGTAATAGGGCAGGTTCTTGATTTTCTGCCTTTGGGCCACAGAGGTCATTGCAGGCGCTCCGATGAGAGCCAGCAGCAGAAGGATGCGGATATGTCGAAGAATACGATTCATATTTTGTGTCGGACACATATATTAACGTGCAAAAAGTCAATTTATTGTGTGAACCCAAATAATCATTGTTTATAACCTTTATTTTTCAAACTATAAGTGACAATTTAGGCAATTTGTAAACATTTTTTGCCCAAATAGCCAAAAAATTGCAAAAATCAATTCATCAAATGTGAAAATACCTTATCTTTGTGCCGCAAAAACAATAAGGTTGTGCATATTTTTTAAGGTATTAAACTATAATAAACAATTTAAAATTTTTACAATTATGAAGAAATTGGTTCTTTTCGCAGGTGTTCTTGTTGCAGTTAGCTTTGCTTCTTGCAATGGTGCTAAGGAGAAGGCAGCCGAGGCTACTGAGGCCGCTGTTGAGACCGTTGAGGCCGCTGCTGATACTCTTGCCGCTCAGGCTGATTCAGCCGTTGAGGCAATCGCTGACACTGTAAAGGCTGCTATCTAATCAGACCGACAGTTTAGTTACACTACAAACGACACTGGACCGCCTAAAGTCATTAAGACTAAGGGCGGTTTTATTTTTCTAAAATAATGCAGTTGATTAGTTTGCATCCGACCGACAACGTGGCAGTGGCACTCTGCGACCTCAAGGCAGGTCAGGAGGTGACACTGACGGATGGTCGTGCCCTCACGCTTCTTGAAGACATCGACTTCGGACACAAAGTTGCCGTCCAAACCATCGAACAAGGCGAAAAGGTGCTGAAATATGGTCTTCCTATCGGCAGTGCCACCCGTGACATCGCCGCAGGCGAACACGTGCATGTGCAGAATATGAAGTCCGACTACATCTGGCGTCCCGACAGATAACCCTTCTTAACCCCTCTTAACCTTTAAGAACCCCTCTTATGACTGGCTATATTAGAAAAGATAATCGTAAAGGCATACGCAACGTGATTGTGGTCACCTACCTCGTGGAGTGTGCCCATCACGTCGCAGAACAGATTGCCCGACAAACAGACAGCGAAGCACTTCCGGTCCATTTGATTGGATTCGGCGGCTGCGCACCCAATGCTTACGCGCAAGAGATAATGGAACGACTCTGCACACATCCCAATGTAGGCGGTGTGGTGATCGTCTCGTTAGGTTGTGAGAATTTCCTGCGTAATCAACTGCTGGAGGTGGTGAAAGAAAGCGGACGTGAGGCTGCGCTTATTGTCATTCAGGAGGAAGGTGGCACCCAATGTTCCATCAGCAAGGGTGTAGAAGCAATAAAAGCAATGGCAACTGCTGTCCAGGCAGTTCCGAAAGTCGAACTGCATTGGCAGGACCTCTGCATCGGCACAGTGTGTGGAGGCTCGGATGCGTGCAGTGGTATCACCGCCAATCCCGCCGTAGGACGTACGTTCGACCGCCTTGTCGATGCTGGCGCCACTTGCATCTTTGAGGAACCTGGCGAACTGATAGGCTGCGAAGCAATGCTTCGTGAGCGCGGCATCACCAAAGAAGTGGGCCAACAACTCTACGACTGCATACACAAGGCGGATGTCTATTACAAGAAGATGGGACACGACAGTTTCTCGCAGGGCAATGCCGAGGGCGGTCTGACTACCATCGAGGAGAAATCGCTGGGCTCTTATGCCAAGAGCGGCAGTCGTATGATAAATGGGCTCATCCGTCCAGGAGAGATTCCCCCCACAAATGGTCTCTATATGATGGATGTAGTCCCCGACGGTGAGGCACGCTGGGGCTTTCCCAACGTGAGCGACACGGCCGAAATTGTCGAAATGATGGCTTCGGGCTGTCACGCTGTGCTTTATACCACAGGACGTGGTTCTGTCGCAGGATCGGCCATCGCTCCCGTCATCAAAGTCTGTTCCAACCCCATCACCTACGAACATCTGAGCGAAGATATGGACATCAATGCAGGTCGCATCATTACTGAGGGAGCCAGCCTCGAAGAAATTTCGAACGAACTGCTCAACTGCATCGAGCAGGTAGCAGATGGACAAATGACCAAATCGGAAGCCCTAGGCCACCGCGAGTTCTTCTTAGGGTATAAGGAGTTTTGTCGAAAATAAGTTTTAAATACGTTATTTCGGAATACCGTTATTCCGTTATTCCGAAATAACGACAAAAATAAAAAAACAAGCAAAAACAGCAAGCCGCCGAAGACAAACTTCGGCGGCTTGCTTATTTATAGAATCTATATCCTGCGGATTAGAACCAGCGGGTATAGGCGAAGTCCATGCGGTGAGGCAGGTTGGCGTTCTTCGGGAAGAGACGGAAACCAATCTTATAAGCACCGGAATACTTCACGGGGAAGTCGATCTTGAAGGTTACAAGCGTACCCTCGCGCTTTACAGCCTCCATTTCGAAGCTCTTGGTGTTGCGAGCAGCACCATCGCCCGAAGAAGCGATTACGAGGTCGAGGCCGAGGTCTGCAGCGATCTCCTTGCCATCGACAACGACAGTGGCAGCGTACGACTTACCGATTGAGAGACCCTGTGCAAGATCCTCCTGTGGCAGAACAACCTCCTTGATCTCAACGGCATCCCAGTTGGCGGCCACATTCTCCTTCCATGCGGCGATCTCCTTAGCCAGCTTGTAGTCGTTGGCAGCAAGCTTGTGGGCACGAGCACCCTCCTTGGTGTAGAAGCGATCGTAGTAGTCGTCGAGCTGACGACGCATAGTGAAGTGAGGAGTGATCTTGTAGAGACAGTCCTTGACGGCCTTTACCCAGTCGGGCGAATAGCCCTTGCGGTTCTTGGCGAAGTAGAGAGGCACGATCTCAGTCTCGAGCATGTTGTAGATGGTCTCGGCATCGAGCTGATCCTGGAGCGACTGGTTCTGGAACGTACGCTTGTCGGTAAGAGCCCAACCTGCGCCCTCCTTGTAACCCTCATACCACCAGCCGTCGAGGACGGAGAGGTTCAGGGTACCGTTCATGATGGCCTTCTCGCCCGATGTGCCGGAAGCCTCCAATGGACGAGTTG
>JAEEGK010023243.1_pt1 | contig 12943 bp, 11 predicted proteins | sample 8958771 | NCBI WGS metagenome assembly JAEEGK01 (sample SAMN16246547, study PRJNA631951) | gut metagenome | biome: gut microbiome; feature: rumen; material: SC-attached | host: Bos | place: Iran: Karaj | collected 2018-10 | reverse complement strand
TTGCTCCTTTACTTTCTTTTCCTGGCCACTCAAGGCTTTCAGAACATACCATTTCTTTTCCATCTGTCTACAATTGAATTATTTAACTGAACAAGCCGTAAATGAATTCCATTATATGAGCAAATGAAAAATCCATTATGTAAATAATGAGGGCTATAATTAAGGAAGCAACCATTACAACAATAGCACTATTTTGAAGGTCTGACCATGATGGCCACGACACTTTGTGTATCAGTTCGTTGTAAACCTCTTTGAGATATACTTTGATCTTTTGCATTGTTACCACTAATTAAGGCACGGGAGGAGCGACTCGAACGCCCGACACCTAGTTTTGGAGACTAGTGCTCTACCAACTGAGCTACACCCGTAAATAAAGGATTCCAATTGCTTGGAATCCCTTTATATCCTTGTATTATTAATCAAGAATCTTAGTAATCTGACCAGCACCTACTGTACGGCCACCCTCGCGGATTGCGAAACGCAGACCTTCGTTGCAAGCAACTGCTGTGATCAGTTCTACGGTGATTGTCAAGTTGTCACCCGGCATTACCATCTCAGTTCCCTCTGGCAACTTGATCTCGCCAGTAACATCCAAAGTACGGATGTAGAATTGAGGACGATATTTGTCGTGGAACGGAGTGTGACGGCCACCTTCTTCTTTCTTCAAGATATAAACCTCAGCCTGGAATGTCTTGTGAGGAGTTACCTGACCAGGTTTAGCGATAACCATACCACGTTTAACTTCGTCTTTGTCGATACCGCGGAGCAACAGACCTACGTTGTCACCGGCCTGGCCTTCGTCAAGAAGTTTGCGGAACATCTCAACACCAGTAACAGTTGACTTCTTGTCCTCGCCAAGACCGAGAATCTGAACTTCGTCACCAACATGGATAACACCAGTCTCGATACGGCCAGTGGCAACAGTACCACGACCAGTGATTGAGAACACGTCCTCAACCGGCATCAGGAACGGTTTATCAACGTCACGAACAGGCAGCGGAATGTACTCATCGACAGCGTCCATAAGTTCCATTACCTTCTCAACCCATTTCGGCTCACCGTTCAATGCGCCAAGAGCAGAACCCTTGATGATTGGGGTGTTGTCGCCATCATAACCATAGAATGAGAGAAGTTCGCGAACTTCCATCTCAACCAGTTCGAGCAACTCAGGATCGTCAACCATGTCGACTTTGTTCAAGAAGACAACGATTTTCGGAACGTTTACTTGGCGTGCCAAAAGGATGTGCTCGCGAGTCTGAGGCATCGGGCCGTCAGTAGCGGCAACCACCAGGATTGCACCGTCCATCTGGGCAGCACCAGTAACCATGTTCTTTACATAGTCGGCGTGACCCGGGCAGTCAACGTGCGCATAGTGGCGTTTTTCTGTTTGATACTCTACGTGAGCGGTGTTGATGGTGATACCACGCTCTTTTTCCTCTGGTGCGTTGTCGATAGAGTCGAATGAACGCAGCTCAGAAAGACCCTTCTCTGCCAATACTTTGGTGATGGCAGCTGTCAAAGTGGTTTTGCCATGGTCAACGTGACCGATGGTACCAATATTAACGTGAGGTTTGGTTCTTTGAAATTGTTCTTTAGCCATAATAACCTATTATTTACAATTAGACAATAAATCCCAGTCTTGGAGCCGACAATGGGAATTGAACCCATGGCCTCTTCCTTACCAAGGAAGTGCTCTACCCCTGAGCTACGTCGGCCTGCTTGAGCGGGAGACGGGATTCAAACCCGCGGCCCTCAGCTTGGAAGGCTGATGCTCTATCGACTGAGCTACTCCCGCTTAAACACGAAAAGTGGGAAGAGCAGGATTCGAACCTACGAAGCGATGACGCAGCAGATTTACAGTCTGCCCCAGTTGGCCACTTTGGTATCTTCCCAAAACAATCAATAAGACAAATGAGCCGATGGAGGGATTCGAACCCACGACCAGCTGATTACAAATCAGCTGCTCTGGCCAACTGAGCTACATCGGCAAACATTTACAGAACGTCTTTTCCTCTCTCGGAAAATGGTGTGCAAATGTAGACATATTTTGATAAATAAAAACTCTTCGCGATATTTTTTTTGAAATTATAATCCGCGCAGCTTTTCTTTGGCCTTCTGCAACTGCTTGCGAAGTGCGTCAACTGAAAGATCCACAGCCTCTTCAAACGATTTGGCCTGGCGGCTGCAGAACACGTCGTCACCTGGTATTTGCACCCTGATTTCGGCTATTTTGTTCTCCGAAATGTCCGATTTTTCGAGTTTCAAGGTAACATCGGCGGCAATAATTCCGTCATGGAAGGTGTCAAGCTTGCTTACTTTCGCGTTCACAAAGCCCAAAAGTTTCTCGCCGGCATCGAAGTGCAGCGAATGAATGTTTATCTTCATAATATCCTCCTTTTAAAATATTAGGTGTTTCATTTAAAATCTTTGAGTCAAATATATCGATTGACTGATAATAAAAAAAGATTTTTCATCGTTTTTGAGCCTCTTTGTGCGTTGTGGCTGATTCACACATTATTACGGAAACGATATTGTTTCAGAAGGAAAACTGGCGAATGGCTGCGCAAAAAAGGGATTGCGCTATCAATCAAGTGCTAACGCACTATGCGCGAGGATGGGCCTGATTGTAAATATCCCTCAGTTTTTCGAAGGTTGTGTGGGTGTAGATTTGCGTGGCGGCCAGATTTGCGTGGCCGAGCAGCTCTTTTATGGCGTCAATTTCGGCGCCGTTGTTAAGCATATGCGTGGCGAATGTGTGCCGAAGCACGTGTGGACTTTTTTTATCCAATGTGGTTACAGCGCCGAGATATTTATTGACCACGCGATAAACGAGCTTGTCGTAAACCGGTTCGCCTTTGTCGGTAACAAACAGCATATCGTTGTCGATGGCGACCTTGTCTCTCTCCTCGATATACGATTTGAGGCAGGCTTTGAGCTCAATGCCAAATGGTATAATCCGCTCCTTGTTGCGCTTGCCCAGCACCTTCAGCTGCGAGCTGTAGAAATCGATGTCGTATGTCTTCAATCCGCACAGTTCGGCCAGACGCATACCAGTGCAGTAGAATGTGAGCATAATGGCGTGGTCGCGGTGGCCCTCAAAATCATCAGGAAACTGAAAAAAATCGAACAACTCCTGCATCGCCTTTTTATCGACAAAATACGGCAGGTTTTTCTCGGTTTTTGGTTTGATAATCCTCCGCGTTGGAAGGTCGTCAATCAAACCTTCGCGCAAGAGGTATTTATAATAGGTCTGAAGGGTGGTTATTTTGCGATTGACGGAACGCGATTTGTCGCCATTCTCCATCAAAAAAACAATCCACTCACGAATGACCGTATGGTCAGCCGTGAGTGGATTGAAGTTTTCGTTGGCACTTTGTGCGAAATCGAAAAACTGCCGCAAGTCGCTTTCGTAGGCACGAAGTGTATGTGTTGAATAACGTTTTTCGTTTGCTAAATAGTTGGAAAATCCGTTGTCAAACATAGCAACACTTTGCCGGAAATCCCCCGATGAATGGGGTGAAAGCCAGATTAAATCTCCTGGCTTGCGTCCTGTAACTGCTGGATGTAGGCAGCCTTGATGATTTCCTTACGACGCTCAACAGAAGGTTTTGTAAAAACTTGGCGTGCTCTTAACTCTTTAACCACACCTGTTTTCTCAAATTTTCTTTTGAATTTCTTCAAGGCTCTGTCAATGCTTTCGCCCTCTTTTACTGGTATTACAATCATAATAAAGTGTTATTGTTTAACATTTCTAAAACAAGGCGCAAATTTAGAAAATGATATGCAATTACAAAATTTGTCCCCAATTTATTTTTCAAACTTTTTTTTGACAAGACGCAGCCCGTTTTTTTTCTACCGGCACACCTATAATATATATATGTCAATTTGCTTCGAGATATGGCGATATTTTCTGGTAAGTGAGCGTATCGACGAGTTTGTGCTTCAGCAATTCGTCGACAGATTTGAAACGGCCCATCAGCCGCCGGTAGTTCATAATCGAGTTCAGCTGAGCAACGGGCATATACGGATGCCGTTTCAGTTCCTTGTACTCGAAATTGTTCAGGTCAATCTTCCGGATTTTCGAGGAATCGATGGTGAACTGGATATAAAGGTCGGCGTAGGTTTCGGCTGAGAGATTGCGGATTTCCCGCAGCTGCTCAACCGTGTGAAATCCGCCCAACATCTCACGATAGGTGATTATGCGCTTGGCCAAGACCGGTCCGATGCCGCGAAGAGCGTCGAGTTGCGCGGAGTCGGCGGTGTTCAGCTCAACAACTGGTAACTCGGCTGGCTGGTAGCGCGACTTTTTTGTTTCGGGTTTGGCCGATTTCGATGCCGTAGCCCGCTTGGTTTTGGATGCAGGCTTGGCGGCGGTCGTAATCTTGATATACGGCAAAAGCGCCGCGTAAACGGAATCGGTTATGCCGTAAATCTTCGAAAAATCAGCCGGAGTTTTGAACGTTCCACCCGACTTACGGTATTTCACAATGTTGGCCGATATGCGCTCGGAAAGGCCGAGACAGAGAAAATCATCGTAAGTGGCTGTGTTTGGGTCGAATGTGAATATGGAATCGGGAACAACGGCAACTTTTTTGGGTTGCTGCGCATAAGACTCGGCGGGCATTGGCTCGTAACTTGCCATAATGGAATCGAACTTGGCAAAATCGGGCTGATGGCGGTTGGATTTGTAAAAAGCGACAAATCGCGGAAGCAAAGCCACTATGATTATCAAGCACAAAAGAACAATTGTGCCGCTTTGCTGCATCTTGTTCATTGTGAAATACTCGATAAAAAAACGCTTGATTTTCATCGCTTTGCAAATTAGAATGGATAGCCGATACCGAACTGCCAAGTTATGCTTTTGAATTTGAACCTGTTATGGAACAGCACCCAACTGTCGGGGCCTTCAATTGACGGATTTTTCACCTTTATTCCGGCATCGAGGCGGATGACGGCAAAGTTCAAATCGAGACGGAAACCTGTACCGGTACCAATCGCCAACTGCTTGTAAAAGTTATTAATATCAAATTCCGCACCCGGTCGGTCATCGTCTTTTTTAAGCGCCCAAATGTTGCCGGCATCGACAAACAAGGCTCCCTTGAAATTTTTGATAATGGTGTATCGGTATTCAAGATTGAACTCGAGCTTGACATCGGCGGTCTGGTTTGGGTACGACGACGCAGTATCGCGATAGGTGCCGGGGCCCAAATCGCGGACGTTCCAAGCCCTGATGCCATCGGCGCCGCCCGAATAATACTGGCGCACAAAAGGCACGGCGGTGGCGTTCCCGTAAGGGATGGCAATGCCCGCAAACACACGCCCCACCAACTGGTCGCGCTCGGAGAAATAATGATAGCGGCGGAAATCGACATCGGTGCGCAAAAACTGCGCGTACTGCAAATTGGCAATCTCGTAGTAGCCGCCGGCCACGGTGTCGGCCGTTGATGTGTTTTTGTGCAGAAGATGAAGCAGATTGCCGGCCAAATCGAGATTCCAACGGAAATACGAGAAGTCGGTATTCTTCGAGGCATCGCGGTCTTGATAAAGAATGCTATAACGGCTACCGATGATAAAATAGTCTTTGTAACTGTTTTCGATGTACTTGCCGCGGATTCGGTTGTCGAACGCCTCGGTGCGCTCGGGGATGCGGACGGTGTTCAAATCGACAGGGCTGACAAGAAACCTCAAATGGTCGCCGCGTTTCCACGAATAGGTGACGAGCAGCGATGTGATTTTGCGGGTGTAATCAGGCCGGCGCTGATAGTTGTAGGCCACGGTGAACATTGTTCGCGGCTCGCTGCGCTTGTACCAGTTCGATGTGCGGAACGGCAGCACAAACGATGGCGTTTCGAGCGAAGACTCGGCACCGAACTCAATGATGTTGAACGCCTCGGTTGTCTCGGTCTCGGTCTGGCGCTGCAACGAACCCGACAGCTTGATGTTGAAAATTTCGGCTCCGTGAAACAGATTCTTGTGCTGATAGTTGAAGTTGCCGCCAACGCCCAGATTGCCTTGCGTGTTGGTGGCCTCAAGGTTGACGGAATAGTTCTGATAGGTGGACGGTGTGAGCAGTACGTGGCAGTCGAGAAGCGTGTCGCTACCTGGCACTTGCGTGAAATTCACGGTGTTCTGCCGGAAAATCCGCAACGAGTTGATGTGGCGGCTTGTCTGCTCAACCTTTCTGACATCGTAGAGTTGTCCCGGCTCCAAAAGATTGGCTTTCAGAATTGTACGCGGTGTAATTTTCCGCTTGCCGGCGAAAAGGAACTCGTACGGGTCGCGGTACAAAGTGTCGAGATTTGAATAGTAAGCTGTTTTGTTGCGCAAAGCCTCCTGCGGATTGTAGTCTGGGAAAAACGCCACACTGTTGATGCGGAACTGACGGGCGTTCGATTTCTCGAGATAACCATCGGGATTCTGCACCACAGGACGCTCGACAAGCACCTCAACGTCAGCCAAATAGTTGCTGGTATCGACACTGTACCGGACCAAATCGGGACTGAACTGATAATACCCCTTGCTGCGCACCAAATTGACAATTCGGTCGCGCTCGGCCTGCAAGACATTGAGTGTGAAAGGATTGCCCTTATGCAGCAAAATGTTGGCCGAATCGGCCTTGATGATTGGCTCAAGAACCGTGTCGCGGATGGTGTAAAAAACTGTGTTTATGTGTGTTTGCCGCCCCAGCTCGACATTGTAGGTAACCTTCGCCTTTTTCTTTTTCCGGGCAATGTTATACGATGCCGACGCGTTGTAATAGGCGTTGTTTCTGAGAATTATGTCGAACTGCTTGAGCGTGCGGTCGGCCAGCGACGTGTCCAAAATCACAGGCTCCTCTCCCACCACCCTGGCGAGCCAGTTTTTCCAACGGCGTTCGTGACCGATGTGGGCGAAATTGTAGGTCGTCAGGAAAAACGGATAATACCCAAACACGTTGCGGTTGGCCTTTTGGCGGTAATACGACGTCAACTCCTCCTTGTCGAAGCCGCTTTCGCTGATTTTGGTCTTGTTCCGGCGCAAAAGATACTCATCGTCGGGAACCATACGGGTGATGTTGCAACTCGACATTACGAATGCGCATAATGCTGCAAATAAAACACTTATATGGATTTTCCGCCCCAAATTCATTCGACAATGGAATTGCACAAATATAATACGTTGGTTTGATTACTTTTGCGAAAAACATTGATTATGCTTACCAACAACAAGATAAAACTGATTAAATCGCTCGACAAGAAGCGTGAACGTATTGAATCGGGCTGCTTTGTGGTTGAAGGCGAAAAAATGGTTCGCGAACTTCTGATGAGCCGTTTCGAAACCATCGAAGTATTTGCAGTTCAACAATATATCGACGAATTGCCGGCAAATTTAAAACGCAAGACCGAAATCTCCGCCATTAGCGAGCACGACCTTGAGCGCATCAGTTTTTTGAAGACGCCAAACAAAGCCGTTGCTTTGGCCAAACTTCCCGAAAAACGCACCCCGGCCGACTTGCACGGCCTGAGCATTGCGCTCGACAACGTGCAAGACCCTGGCAATCTGGGCACCATTGTCCGCACGGCGGCATGGTTCGGAATCGCGAACGTGTTCTGCTCGCCCGACACCGTCGATGTTTACAACCCGAAAGTCATTCAATCGACAATGGGCGCCATTTTCAAGGTCAACGTCACCTACAGCGACCTTGCCGAATTGGCCGCAACCGCCCGCAAGGCTGGCATTCCAATGTTTGGCACAAGGCTCGACGGTGAGAATCTTTACGCCGCAAAACTGCCGAAAGACGCCATTGTGGTTATGGGAAATGAGTCGAAAGGTTTGTCGGCCGAGATTAGCGCATTGATGGACAGCAACTTAAAGATCCCGTCGTACGCACCGCCAACATCTGATATGGAATCGCTCAACGTGGCTGTGGCAACGGCTATTGTGTGCGCCGAATTTCGCCGGCAAAACGGCTGAAAGGCGCTTTCACATTTTGTCAATCAACAAAATAGGAATTATTCGGCTTTGCCAGGGTTGAGTCGGACTTTGACCACAACCTTTTTCACAACCGACGGCTTGCCGTTTTTCAGACAAGGCAAATGCAAATCTTCGGGGTAGAAAATGACAAATTCGCCAGCGTTTAAGGTAATAGGCTCATAATCACCTTCGTAAAAGGCTATATCGCGCTCGTTAGAATATGGAATTGTCTCTTTCTGGCCATTTTTCGGTGCAAAGCCAATAATTTCGGTCCCTTTCAGAATATACTGAATATCAATATATTCCACGTGACCTTCGAGTTGACCTTCGCCCTTTGTGACATATTCGCTGATTGAAGCGTACATATCGTTGCCGTCAATCGGGTATTTGCCTTCGTCGTAGTCAATCAAATCGGCCGACTGCAAGTACTCGAAAGCCTTTGCGAACAACGGGTGCAGCGAATCGTACTGTGCGTGATTGGTGAGACTATCCTTAATCATACTCTCTGTTTTTAGCGGCACAAATATAGTGGTAAAACGAATGCTTGCACCGCTACTGGCAGTTTTTAATGAACAATGCCGCCTTTTCGGCGCAACGCTGGCCGTCGAGTGCCGAAGATACAATGCCGCCTGCATAGCCCGCACCTTCACCACACGGAAAAAGTCCTTGAATCTGAACGTGTTGCAGCGTTTCGGGGTCGCGCGGAATGCGCAAGGGCGAGCTGGTGCGGCTCTCGACGCCAATCAGCACGGCATCGTTGGTGTAAAAGCCGCGCATTCGGCGGTCGAACTGGCGAAGGCCGTCCTGCAGGCGCTGGCGGATAAAATCGGGCAACCACTGGTGCATCGGCGACGAGATTATGCCTGGCGTGAACGACGTGCGCGGAAGCGAACCCGACACACGCCCTTCGACAAAATCGGCCAACCGCTGCGCTGGCGCAATCTGGCCCGCGCCGCCATTGTTGAAGGCGAGCCGCTCGTATTGCACTTGAAACTCGAGCCCTGCCATCACGGGGTCGGCGCAAGGCGGAATATCATCGGTGCGCAACTCAACCACAATGGCCGAATTGGCCCACTGGCTGCCACGCGCCGACGGCGACATTCCGTTGACAACCATCTCATTATCAGCAGTTGAAGCGGGGACAATAATTCCGCCTGGGCACATACAAAACGAGTAAACCCCGCGCCCACCCGACTGTTGCACAAGGCTGTAGGCCGCGGCTGGCAGATATGGTCCGCGCTGGCGGCACGAGTACTGAATGCTGTCAATCAAACTTTGCGGGTGCTCAACGCGAACGCCCATCGCAAAAGCCTTCGGCTCGAGCGCAACGCCTTGACGGTGAAGCGAATAATAGACTTCGCGCGCTGAATGGCCTGTGGCCAGAATCACGGCATCGGAACGTATTTCGTCGCCAGAAGTGGTGCGGATTCCGCGAACGCGGTCGCCATCGAGAATCAGACTGTCGAACGACACGCCAAAAAGCACCTGGCCACCGTGCTCGATTATGGTTTTGCGGATATTTTCGATAATGCCTGGCAGTTTGTCGGTGCCAATGTGCGGGTGGGCATCGACCATAATGTCGGGATTTCCGCCGTTGGCGTAAAGAATGCGCAGAACTTCGGAAATGTCGCCGCGTTTTTTCGAGCGGGTGAAAAGTTTTCCGTCGGAATAGGTGCCAGCACCACCTTCGCCGAAACCGTAGTTTGAGTCGGGATTGACGCCCTGGTTGCGGTGAATGGCGGCAATGTCGAGACGGCGCGAGTGCACGTCTTTTCCGCGCTCAACAATCACTGGCTTCAGCCCCGACTGCAAAAATTTGAGCGCGGCAAACAGCCCCGCAGGCCCCGCCCCCACAATCACAACTGGCTGACAGTGCTCAACATTCGGATAATCAGGTATTTGCCACTCATCGGGCTTCGGTAGTTCATCAATATAGACATCGAGCCGCAGATTGATTAGCACACGGCCGTGACGCGCGTCGATTGACCGTCCGCGAAGACGGCAGAACGAGATTTGTTCGGTGGAAAGGCCCAATTTTGCGGCAGCGGCGGGCAGATAAAATTTCTCTGACGACGCCTTTTCGGGCGACAAGGCCAAAGTGATTTCCTTAATCATTCGAAGCAGAGCACTAAAGTGACCATTTTTGAGCCCAAACGGCGGTAAGCGCGGGTGTATTCGGTGCCATCCTGCTTGACCATATCGAGCAGTCCGTAACTGAATTTCAGTTCGGTGGAATACTTGAAGTATTTCAAATAGTTATCGAGTCCTATGCCGATTTCAGCATAAACATCAAACTTTTTAAGTCGGATTTTGGGCCGTTCTTCTGGCTTAACTTTTTTGCGCGCAGCCAAATCGATGGCTGGATTCAGACCGAAATAAATGTAAGGCCGATAGTTGCTCTCGCGTGTTGAGCGGTACTTGATAAGCGTTGGGAACTGCAACAATGTGGTCTCAATTTTCATATTGTGCGAACGCAGCAGATAGCCAAGTTCAACTTGGTCATCATCAAGCAAATAGGTCAGCGTGCGCTGACTGAATGCGAGTCCGGGAAGTGTGCGCAAATCCCAATTGTCGGCCAACTTCAGGTTGAAGACCATACTGGCGCCGAACAACGCTCCGCCACTATATTCAATGGAATAAACAGTATCGAGCCGGTTGAACTCGTCGGAATGGCTGATGCTGAACGACATCTGCCCCAACGAGAATGCAAACCCGAAATGGTAAGGCTCGGCATCGTAGAACGGCTTGCACCACGGACGCTTTTTCTGCGCCGAAGCACCGCCCGCAACCGCAAAGACTAAAAGAAATATGATTAGCAGCTTTTTTGCCATACCGTTTAGAGAACGCAAAAGTATCAAAATTATTTGATTGAGGGTATTAGGTTTTCGGAATGTGGATTACAGAATTTTGATAGTGGACACACGATTCGTCACAGTCGATAAACACCAATAAAAAACCGCCCCAGAAATCTGAGACGGTTTTTGCATATTTGTCTAACAATCAAATCCTAACCAAGGAAAGCAATCAAAATACCTGCTGCCACTGCCGAGCCAATCACACCCGACACGTTGCTCGACATACAGTAGTTGAGCACGTGGTTGCGCGGGTCGTATTTCAGTGCAATGTCGTTGGCAACACGCGATGCCATTGGCACAGCGCTCAAGCCAGTTGCACCAATCAGCGGGTTGATTTTCTTCTTCGAGAACAGGTTGAAGAGTTTCACCAGCAGAATGCCACCGAAGATTGACAGGCCGAAGGCGAAGAATCCGCCAACCACAATGCCGATTGTCTGAAGGTTCAGGAAGGCATCGACAGTCATTGTTGCTCCAACCGACAAGCCCAGGAAGATTGTGGCAGAGTTCATTATGGCGTTCGAAGCGGCGTCGAAAATGCGCGATGTGTTGGCACCAACTTCCTTAATCAAATTACCGAACATCAGCATACCAACAAGTGGAACGGCTGTCGGAACCAGAATGGCCACAACGGTTGTGGTGGCAATCGGGAAGATAATTTTCAGAGCACGCATATTCTTGAACTCTTTGGCGTTCGGGTAGAGTTTATCCTGCTCTTTCATGTTGATTTTCAATTCTTTCTCAGAGCAAGTCAGTTTCACAACCAACGGGATAATCACCGGCACAAGAGCCATATAAGAGTAGGCTGCAATGGCGATGGGGCCGAGCAAGTGCGGTGCCAGTTTAATGGTGGTGAAGATTGCCGTCGGGCCGTCGGCACCACCGATAATGGCCAGTGAACCAGCCTCTTGCATTGTAAATCCGCAGTAACTTGCGATAATCAGCACGGCAAAGATTCCGAACTGTGCGCCTGCACCGAAGATGGCGAGTTTCAGGTTACGTAGCATCGGACCAAAGTCGGTGAGAGCGCCAACACCCATAAAGATGATTGGCGGCAGCAATCCGCTCTTAATCAGCGCGTAGTAGATGAAATTCATAATGCCAAGGTCGTGCGCGATTTCAGGCAGCGACATCTCATAGACATTTTTCGCCATCTCAACACCGTCTTTGGTGTAGTGCACAAGGCCTTCGCCGTCGGCGCCAAGCACGCCCATACCGCCGCCAGGGAAGTTGGCAATCAGCACGCCAAAGGCTATCGGGATGAGCAGCAGCGGCTCGTATTGTTTCTTGATGCCCAGGTAGAGCAGCAGAAACGCGAGCGCGTACATTATCAGAAACTGCGGTTCAGCAATAATGTTGCTGATGGCAGTCATATTGTATATTCTTTCAAATATCTCACTCATAGCCAATTACTTAATTTTCATCAGAACATCGTCTTCAGCCACGCTTGCGCCGCTGGTCTGGCAGATTTCGACAACCACGCCGTCCTCTTCAGCGGCAATGGCGTTGAAGGTCTTCATTGCCTCAACGTAGCAGACGGTCTGGCCTTTTTTCACGGTGTCGCCAACCTTCACTGCGGTGTCGCCCGACGATTTCACAAGGTAGAATTTGCCTTCGAGTGGCGATGTGAGTTCTTTTGCTCCAGCGGTGTCGCCAGAGGCTGCTGGTGCAGCTGACGCCTGTTGTGCAGGTGCTGCCGAGCCGTTGTTTTCGCCAATCACAACTTTATATTTCTCTCCATTTACATCGACTGTAACTGTCTGTGGCAGAGTGATTCCGCCCTTGCCAGCACATTTTTCGGCTTTGCGTTTTGCAAGGTCGGCCTCGAAATCGGCTTTGGCCTTGCCGCTCTTGTAAGCGCGATACTGCTGCGGGTGCATAGCCAACTCGAAGAGTTCCTCCTCGTCCTCGCCAAGTTCCCAACCGTTCTCTTGCATTTCCTTGCGGAAGGTGTCGAGTTCGTCGGGATATTGGTCTTGCGGATTGCCAGTGAAGAATTCGCGGCCCTGCTCTTTGGCTTTGGCTTCGAGTTCGGGTGCGATTGGGCCAGGCAGTTTACCAGCCTTGCCGAGCAGCATATTCCAGATGTCGTCGGCAATGAGCGACCAGCGTTCCTTGCCCTTCTCCATCTGAATAAC
>JAEEGK010023242.1_pt1 | contig 12943 bp, 13 predicted proteins | sample 8958771 | NCBI WGS metagenome assembly JAEEGK01 (sample SAMN16246547, study PRJNA631951) | gut metagenome | biome: gut microbiome; feature: rumen; material: SC-attached | host: Bos | place: Iran: Karaj | collected 2018-10 | reverse complement strand
CATTTTAGCGATAACTTCTTCTTCGCCGGGAGCCGTGTAGTCGTAACCTGCCTCAATATACTCGCCTTTATCTTCAAAAGAAACCATTGTGGCTTCCGAATACTTGCTTAAAGTATCAAAGAAAAATGACTTTCTTTCTAACTTAAAGCCCTTATCGTTATCAGTGTAGGCTCTAAAATATGTAGGAACGGGAGGCATTGTAACAAGTTCCTTGCCACCTTCCTTCCAAGAAACCATACCGCCGTATCCTTTGTATGCCTTTGAAAAGATTACGCTAAAGTCGCCTGCCACTGCGCCGCTATTGTTGGTGCCATCTGCCACGTGCTTAAACTTAGCTTCCTTAGAAACTGCCAAAGCAGGATTTTCTTTTGCCAAAGAAACATGCTCCGAAAAGGCAACCAAGTATCCGGCATCAGCCCACTTATTTGATTTCTTTAAGCGCATCTCGGCCCTGAATACATAGTCTGCGTTGATGTCTTTAGCATCCTTATGATTAACCTCAAAGGTTTCTTTGGCTCCGGGTGCAATGCTTATATTATCAAAGGTCTTAGAATAAATTTCTTTTCCATTCTTTAAGATTGTATAAACAAAGTAGTGGTTACTTAAATCGATGAAAAGGTTTTTGTTTTTAACGCTAAATCCATTCTCTGTTACGTCAAAAGAAACGTTTGCGTAAAGGTTCTTTGCTTCTTTTATTTTCGGAGATTCGGTTCTGTTTGCAAACACAATACCGTCTGTTGAGAAGCAGTATTCCGTCGGTCTGTCCCCAAAGTCGCCACCGTAAACAAGACGCATTTCATCGTCGTGTTCCTGCCAGATTGCCTGGTCGATAAAGTCCCAGATAAAACCGCCCTGATACATATCAAATTCATCTTCAAGGTCTGTATATAACTTCATGCCTCCAAGAGAATTTCCCATAGCATGCATGTATTCACAGGAAATGTATGGCTTTTTAGGGTCGTTTGATAAGTATTCTCTGATTCCCGCAGGCTTAAGATACATTCTTGATTCAACGTCACTTGCGGCTTCAAATTCTCTGTCATTTATTATGCCTTCATAGTGAACGATTCTTGTGTCATCCTTGGCCCTAATAAAATCATGCATGTCAATAAAGTTTTGACCGCCGAAAGACTCATTTCCCAAAGACCAAAGCACAACGCTTGGATGGTTTTTATCTCTTTCAACCATATTGTTGCATCTATCAAGCACTGCGCCTCTCCACTCAGGCTTTGAACCGGGGATGGGATATCCTTCTTTTCTTTGTTCCTCTGTACACCAGGTTCCGTGAGTCTCAAGGTTTGTTTCGTCTATTACGTAAATGCCGTATTCATCACATAATCTGTACCACATTGACTGATTTGGATAATGAGATGTACGTACCGCATTTATGTTGTTTCTTTTAAATGTTTTAATGTCCCAAAGCATTTCTTCTTTGGTGATGGCACGGCCGTTTAAAGCTGAGAATTCATGCCTGTCAACGCCCTTAAATACAATTCGCTTACCGTTTATGAGCATAAGCTTATTTTTAAGTTCAAAAGTTCTGAATCCAACATTTGTAACCGCGATTTCTTTTACATTTGAAGAATCGTCTTTTAAAGCTATCCTTAATTCATAAAGGTTGGGCTCTTCGGCGCTCCACTTCTTTATAACAAGTCCTTCCATGTGAAGCTTTGCTTCTTCGCCGGAAACTTCCATAGAAGATTCAAAAACGCGCTCTTGACTTTCTAAGTCAATTAGGCTTAATACAGCCAAAGAAGGCTTTCCGACAACCTTTGCGCTTACGTCCAAAACGCCCTTTTCATAGGCTTCGTCAAGGCCTGCCTTTGCAAAGATATCGGTAACATGCAAAGAAGGAATCGTGTAAAGATAAACATCTCTAAAGATTCCGAAGAATCTCCACATATCCTGATCTTCAAGCCATGATGCGGAAGTTCTTTTATATACTTCTACAGCAATTCTGTTTTTTCCCGGTTTTACGAAATTTGAAATATCAAATTCCGTGGGGGTGAAGGTATCTTCCCCGTATCCTACGTAGTTACCGTTTACAAATAATCTGAATCCTACTTCTACGCCTTGGAAAGATATAAATACGGGGCGGTTCTTAAACTCTTTTTTAAGCTTAATATCGGTAACATAGCTTCCTACAGGTGCAAAGTCCTTTGAAATGTAGGGAGGGTCAAGCTTCTCTGTTCCATCCCAAGGATACATTGCGTTTGTATAGTGAATGGTGTCATAACCTTGCGTCTCAATGTGACCGGGCACCTTAATATCATCAAATTTTGAAATGTCAAAATCCTCTTTGTAAAAGTCCTTCGGTCTTTCAAAAAGATTAACCGAATACTTAAACTTCCATATTCCGTTTAAGCTTTGCCTAAGGGGCATATCCTCGCCCTTTACAATGTCTTTTTCACTTTCATAGAAAAAGTGATCCGAATGAGCGGGGAGTCTGTTTTCTCCGAAATTTTCGGGGTCTTGAAGAAATAAATGCAGTGCTTCTGTGTTCATACCTTTTCCTCACGTTTCTTTTAGCATTTCTTATAGCATTCCCGTTACAGATTCCTGAAGTGAGTCGTATAGTTTCTTTGCTCTGTCCTCATCAATCTTTAACATTTTGGAAAATTCCTTTGGCGTACAGCCTAAATACCTTTTAAACATTTTGTTAAAATAACTTGTATTGTTAAATCCCATTCTGAAGCTAAGTTCGGAAATGGTATCAATACTTAACGGATCTTTGTATAAAATCTTTGTAGCCTCAAACACCCTTAACCTTATTAAATACTCAACCGGGGAGGTCATCATTATGCGCTTAAAGCATCGGCAGCACTCGTTTCTGCTTACGTGAATCCTGCCCGCGATATCTTCTAACGTTATGGGGTCACTATAGTTTTCCTGCATGTAGGTAATGGCACTTCTTACTCTTAATTCATCTTGGGAAGGCACGTTCTTTCCGTTAAAAGAAGCCTTTTTTGAGTAAATGTAGTCTATCAAAATGGCCCAAAGCATGCAGATATAGCCTTTGGTTAAAATTTCATATCCTCTTCTTTTTGAAGTGTTTGCGGCTATAATATCGTTAATTCTGTCAATGGCGCTTTCATCCCTTAAGTTTGCATCATCCAAGGTTACAAGGGCCGCTCTTTCATCTTCCATTACTTTATAAAAGTAACGGTCAGAGAGTTCGTTTTCTTTGTCCAAATCCTGCACATATTCAGGAGAAAACACAACGCTGAAAAACGCTGTGTCTTCTTTTGCCGACGAAGCAAATTTGTGCGGAGTGTTGCGGGCAATCATGCATGCCTGACCCGCAGTAATTCGCTCAGTCCTGTCTTTAACCGATATTCGAAGTTCACCATTGTTTACGACAATAAGTTCAATGTCGTTTTTTCTGACAGACCATTCGCTTACATTGCAATCTTCTTTCTTTCGCTCAAAGAAGTTTATGGCCACCGGATAATATGGGTTTTCGTACTCCTGTATCAGTTCTTTTTCCATTAATCTTCCTCATAAAAAGCTTTTGCCAAAGCAATCATGTCTTTTACATCTTTAGAGCCCATGGTTTCAACGCTTGAGTGCATAGCAAGCTGGGCAAGGCCAATGTCTGCGGTCTTTACAGAAACCTGAGAGGTTGAAATGTTACCAAGGGTTGAGCCTCCCGCTACGTCTGAGTTGTTTGCATAGCATTGAACAGGAATCTTGATATCTTCCGCAATCTTTCTTACAAATGCAGCTGAATAAGCATCGGTTGCGTAGCGCTGATTTCCGTTAAACTTTATAACAATTCCCTTGTTCATGTAAGGGCGAAGAACCGGGTCTGCCTTTGATGTAAGTGCGGGGTGAACGGAATGCGCATTATCCGCAGAAAGGTTAAAGCTGTTTGATAAAAGCTTTAAGTATTCGGTTCTGTTCAAGGAAAGTGAATCTGTAATTCTAAAAAGTGTATCTTCAAGGAAGGTTGAAGCTGCGCCCTGCTTTGTGCCGCTTCCCACTTCTTCGTTATCAAAGATTGCAAGAACGTTTATATAATCCTTTGCGTTAGCTTCAATAATTCCCTTTAATCCCGAAAATACGCAGGCCTGGTCGTCAAGCCTTGGGGATAAAATAAACTCTTTCTTTGAGCCTACATAGGTTCCCTTCTGACGGGCATAAAGGAATAAATCCTTTCCCAAAATGTCCTTTTTATCGACTTTGGCTTCTTTGGCTATCAAATCTTCAAACTTATCCTTTGAAGAGATATCGCCAAACAAAGGAAGCATGTCGTTTTGAGCGCTGTAGGTTGTGCCCGTGTTTAAATCTGTCTTCATGTGAATCGCAACATTTGGAATCACGCAAAGGTCTTTATCGATGTTAACAAGCTTTTCTTTTAACTCATTTCCTTCTCTTACAACCACTCTTCCCGCAACGGATAATGGTCTATCGTACCAAGAAGCCATTATCATGCCGCCGTATTTTTCGACATTTAAGCGAACGTAGTTGTTTTCAAACACCATCTCCGTATTTTCTTTTATTCTAAAAGAAGGTGAATCGGAATGTGCGCTGAAAATTCTAAAGCCTTTTGCTTTTCCCTTGGGAAGAGAAAAAGCGATTATGCTTGAAGCGTTTCTTTTTACATAATATTTTCCTGGCTTTGAAATCTTCCAGGACTCGGATTCCTTTAATTCTTTATAGCCTTCGCTTTCCAAAGCGTTTTTAATGTTCTCTGTGCAGTGAAATGCGGTGGGGCTTGCATTTATAAAATCAAGTAGTTCTTTCATGTTTTTTCTCCTTTGTATATTCACACCTAATCATAACACTCACGGCTTCTTTTTTCACCTTTTTTTCACTGTTTTTTCACATAATAAAACGGTTTTGGGATTTACTTATCTTTAAAATAATCGTATAATTCAATAGTATGCGTGCCCGCTTTTTACACGCGGTCACAAGGAGAGGAATAATTATGAGCGAAGAATTAAAGAATGAAACAGTTACAGAAGTAGCTGCTGAAGTTAATGAAGCTAACTCTGTAAGCAAAAGTAAACAAAAACGCGAAGCAAGAAAGGCCGAAGTTAAGGCTGAAAAGGTTAAGAAAGGCTTCGACAGAGCTCTTGCATGGGTAATCGGTGTTTTAATTGCCGTTATCGTAGTCGGTGCAATCGGAATGGGCATTTACACACAGGTAAGCAAGACAACGGCTGCCGATAACTACAGCTTAGGTCTTGATGATAACGGATTTATTTCAGGCGCTGACATTTCAAAGGCTAAGGACCTCGGACTTGAAACACTTAAGGTTTCTTTAAGCGACATTGAGTACAGCGATGATGAAATCGATGCAAGAATCGGCTCTCTTTTAAATGCAAAGGCTGATTTTAGCGACGATGCTTCTTTGGAAGTTAAAGACGGTGACACGATTAATCTTGATTATGTAGGTTCTATCGACGGTGTTGAATTTGAAGGCGGAAGCACAGGCGGAAACGGAACAACACTTACAATCGGAAGCCACACATACATCGATAATTTCGAAGAACAGCTCATCGGTTCACATCCCGGTGATTCTGTGAAGGTAGAGGTTTCTTTCCCTGAAGAATACCCCAACAACCCTGATCTTGCAGGAAAGCCCGCAGTATTTGATTGTGTGGTAAATTCTGTTAAGGTTATTCCCGAACTTACAGATGAGTTTGTTAAGGAAAACTATTCCGAATACGGTTCAACTACCGAAGAATTAAGAGAAGCCATCAGAAAAGACGGTCGTGAAGCAAACCTTCAGACATATCTTTCAAAATACATTGACGACAATGCTGAAGCAAGTGTTCCCGGAAAGTATATTAAGGCTTTAAAGTCAGTTACAAAGTATGATGACACTCAGCAGTTTGACTACATGAATCAGATGTCAGCAAACTACTACGGTTCAAAGATGTACGAAACATTTGAAGACTTCACCGGTAAGACCGATGCGGAATACGAAAAGGATCTTTCCGAAAGAGCAAAGAAAATGGCAGCTTCTTCTTTAACATACGAAGCAGTTTATAAGAACAACAATCTTAACTGCGATGAAGAATATGCAAACATTCTTGAAATGATCGGCGGAGAAGAAAACGTAGCACAGTACGGTGTCGGATACTTAAAGCAGATTGCTATCAGAAACACAGTTCTTAATCACTTAAGAGATGTTGTAACAGTAGAATAAAAAATTGGCTTAAAACCCTCTTTACTAATTGTAAAGAGGGTTTTTTATTTGGTTTCTATGTGTTAGTATCAATATATGAAAGAACTTAAAGTAATTGCGCATATACATACAGACATGCCCGAAAAATTCGGAATACCTAGGCAAAGCGGTGTTGTGAAGTCTTTAACCGGGCGCATTGTTTTTGAGCCTGAATTCAGGTCTTACGATGCGGTTAAGGGATTGGATGACTTCAGCCATCTTTGGCTATTATGGGAATTTGAAGGTGTGCCGCAAGATAAATTCAATGCAACTGTTCGCCCACCAAGGCTTGGGGGCAATGAAACAATGGGTGTATTTGCCACAAGGTCACCCTTTAGACCAAATCCAATCGGATTATCAAGTGTAATGCTTGAAGGCATCGAAAAGACAGCTGACGGACCTGTTATTGTGGTTTCCGGGATTGATTTAAGGGACAACACTCCGATATTTGATATAAAGCCATATTTAGCTTACGCAGACTCTCATCCCGATGCCAAGGACGGCTTCGCGAGTGCCCATGTTTATGAACAACTTGAAGTTAGTTTTCCTACAGAGTATAGAGGCATGATTGATTCCGGTGATTTAGAGACTGTTCTTTCTTTGCTAAAGGAAGACCCTCGTCCCCACTATCAAAAGGATCCCGACAGAATCTACGGTATGGCATTTAAAAATTTAAATATAAAGTTTAAGGTTTTTGAAAACATTTTGACAGTTGTAGGAGTAGAAAAATGAAGCCTGAAGAATTACTTAAAACCCTTCACACCATCAATAAGTTAAAAGACACCACCAGGCACTGTTACACTCCGGGAGGAAGGCACGAAAGCGTTGCGGAGCATTCTTGGAGAATCACTGCCATGGCCTACTTTATCAAGGACGAATTTCCTGACCTTGATATGGATAAGGTCATAAAAATGTGCTTAATCCACGATTTGGGAGAAGTCTTTACCGGTGATATTCCTTCTTTTGATAAGACAAAAGAAAACGAAAACACTGAGGAAAAGCTTTTAAATGATTGGGTTAAGAGTTTACCTGAACCTTTCTCAAGCGAGATGGCTTCTTTGTACAAAGAAATGGATGCCCTTGAAACCAAAGAAGCAAGGCTTTATAAGACGCTTGATAAGTTAGAGGCCGTAATATCCCACAACGAGTCGGATTTATCCACATGGATTGAAAAAGAGTACACTCTTAATGTTACCTACGGAGAAGACCTCTGCGCCGATCATCCATACTTAAAAGCTTTCAGGGAAGTTATCAAGAAAGAAACTTTAGATAAAATAGAAAAAGGACGAGCCTAATGCTCGTCCTTTGTGTTTCAATATTCAATTAGTTAAAATCGTTATTTTCGGGTGTTTCTACTGTTTCGATTTTAGCGGGACGTTCGATAACGTCTTCTTTCTTCCAACCTGTCATGATGATGACAGCAATGATTTCGAAGATACCGCCTGCGATACCGATTCCTCTCTTGTCATCTTCTGAAACGCCGTCATGCCAAGCAAAAATCTTGGCGTAGCATGTTCCAAGGAAGATAACTGCGAAAGCTGCTCTTACTGCCCATTCAAGGAAACCGGGAAGATTAACCTTGGGAATGCTAAGCACAAGAGGAAGCACCCATGCCCACTGATAAAGCCAGTTGGGAACTTCAAATGAACCTAAAACTCTGGTGTTTTCACCTTCGTCCTTTGTAACATCAGCCAAAGCATAATACCTAACGTAAGGAATCCAAGCCATCCATGCTTTATCATAGTTCATGGACTGTAATGTTCTGTAGGTAACAAATGAATACCATACGTAGAAGGCTGCGTAGACTGCAAGAACAATAATACCAACGATTAATGCAGCTCCACCAAAAACAAGTGAATAAACTAAATCTGACATATATCTCTCCTCCAAAATATAAAAGTACTTTCTTAGTTTAAAGTATTACTAGCGAATATGCAAGTAAAACGATTTGCTAGTATCCAAGATATTGAAGAAATGCTTCAAGCCCTTCCTTTAAGTCTCTGTAGGTAGCATCAAAAATCCCTGTATACCAAGGGTCTGCGATGTCTCTTGGCCTATCCGAAAAATCCAGTATTCTCTTTATCTTTCCGTCAGGGTCTCCTCCGGTTATTCGCATTGTGTTTCTGATATTTGTATTTTCCGCACAAAGAATATAGTCGTATTTATCGTAGTCGCTTCTTGTAACCTGAACCGCTCTCTTTTTTGAAAAATCGGTATAATCTGTCTTTCCTATGCCTCGCCTTCTAAGTTCTTCCTTTGCAGGCGGATAAACAGGATTTCCCACATCGCCCCAGATTTCTTCCGTTGAAGTGGCAGCGGATGCTATATAAAAGTCGTCCTTTATCCCACGCTTTTCAACCATATCTTTAAACATAAACTCCGCCATTGGAGAACGGCAAATATTGCCGTGGCAGATGAATAAAACTTTTATAGGCATTTCTTACCTCCAAAACCGCATTTCATCTTTTGTGAAATGTATAAATGAAAGTATTCCAATAGGCAGAAAATATACACACCAAACAACAAGCGCAAGCCTTCCACCGATGCCATCGCCACCAGAAGACATCTTTGCAAACATTCCCGTCATCGGCATAAATGTGCAACTAAAGTAGAATACTCCGTGTATCAGCATCAGCGCTCTTAGCCACTTATCCGTCTTGTTCTTCGGCTTCATCGATAGCCCCGTAAAGAATGTAGATAGCGCCATCACACCGTAGCCGAGCAGGTCGTAGTTGAAGATAAGCCCGAACTTGCCGAACACTAACAGATTTGCCGCCTGTTCGTTTAGAAGTTCATTCTTTACCGTAGTCAGCTGTGCAAAGTAGACGAGCATGATAAACGTGGCGTACACCGCTGCAAGGATTAAACCAATATTCGCGGCGACTTTGCGGTCACCTTCACACTCATTTTGAATACCTGCTGTCATCATGATAAACCCTATTGGCAAAATCAGGCAGACAAAGAAGTAGCCCGTAGGAAAATTGATTATCAAAAACAATGCAAACAGAAATACTGTTACAGTTACAACTGATGAGCCTACTTTTGAAATAATCTTGTTCAGATCCATTTAATCTCTCTCCTTAAAACTCGATTTGTCATCATCTATAAAACCGGAATATAAGTCTGCCAGCCACTCATATTGTCCATTCAGTCCATTCTATGTGGTTGTATTTCATTACATCGTTAGCCCTTTTCATACCGATTTTCTCATAAAAACCTACAGCATCTTCATTGGCAATCAGATATATGGCTATATCCTTTTCTCCACCGGCAATTTCATGTGCAGTCTTCATGAGCTTGCTTGCGATACCTTGTCTCTCATAATTCCTGTCCACCCCAAGGTCTGTCACGTACAACCAATAGCAGAAATCTGTAAGCCCAAACAAAGCCCCAACAATTAGACCTTTATCATTACGCGCAATCAGGCTGATGGAAACATTCTTGACAAGTTTCCTGATTCGTTCTTCAAAACGCTCTTTTGGATATTGTGACCCCAAATCCGTCCTCTTTAAAAAATCAACATATTCCTCAGCAGTAATGCGTTCTTCCGCAATATGAATCCGATCTTTTTTCATCATATATCTGTTGCCGTCATCACGAAAAATCTTATAGCCAAGCCTTTCATATAAACGAAATGCTTCAGTATTAGATTTTTCAACATGAAATAGAATGTGCTGTATACCAATTTCTTGTGCATAGGCCTCTGCTTCGTGGATTAAAGCACTTCCGATTCCAATATTGCGATACCTTTCTGTAACAGACAAATCATCAAGATATGCATAATCTGCTTCCGGCTCATGATGAACTTCTATTGACAAAAAAGCCACAACAGATTCATCCTCTGCTACCAGTATCCGTTCTTCGCCATTTGTCCAATAACGATTCAAATAGCCTGATTCGTAGCCCTTCGCATCTTCTGTATGATAAATTGTCTGCAGCATCTCTTTAAACAATTCACGAATTCTCTGTTCATCTTGAGGAATTGCTATTCTAATCCTATACCCCATTTTTACTCCTTCGATAGTAAGTTTTACTGAAATTTATTGTTTATTTCCTTCAATATATTTATCCATTTCATTCACCTTTCTGATTCCAATCCAAGGTTATCTCCACTGTCCCGGCAACACTTTTTTCTCCATATAGGGATAGTCTTTGTCAAACTCTTCTAACCTGCGCATATACTCTCCATCGTGAATATCACAATCCAAGCTCTCAGGTTCATAGAATTTCCCCTTATTTTCCGATAAAGCATTCTCCTGCAATTCATAACCCATGAAAGCATCAAAATTCGATCCGTCAGGCATTGTTATTCCGAATGTATCTGCTGTTTTAAATCCAAACTTAGGATAATATGTCGGCACACCACATATCAGAATACCTTTAAAGTTCTGTTGTCTTGCAAGTTCCATGGATTCAACGAGAAGCTTGCCTCCTATACCTTTATTCTGATATTCAGGATCAACGCATAAAGGTCCGAAGGTCAAAACGGGAAAATCTCCATTCTCCGTCTCCACCCTGCATTTGGTGTACAAAATAACCCCTACTATTGCACCTTCTGCCTCAGCAAGCAGAGATACACTCGGAACATAATCCGGTTCGTCCCAAATTCTATGTACCAAATAGTGCTCATCGCATCCGGGCATATTCAGATTCCAGAATGCCCTCTTTGTCATGCACTCAATATTATAATGATCTTCTATGTTTATTCCTCTTATCGTAATATCCATGATATTTCTCCATATAATCGGCAATCACTCATTAAGTGAAGGCAATACTTTTTGCTCAATAAATTCAACTCTGTCAAAGATTCTCGGCTTAAATGTACCTGTCATTCCAACCGATACATTTTCCTCTTTGTTTACGTAGATAATATTTCCGCTGTCACCAATTGCCGCATATACATCTTTGTCATCGTAAGGTTTATACCATAAGTATCCATAGTTCATGAAGCCAAAGCGCTCACCAAGCTTAATATGCGGTGTCAGCATGTCTTTTATATATTCTTCTGAGATAATTCTTTTCCCATTATATAGGCCACTGCCTAAAACCATCGCCCCTATCACAGCCATGTCTCTTGCCGACATGCATAATCCCCAGCCTGCGGTGACACCGCCCTGTGGGTCAGCGTACCACTCATATTTTCTGGGTTTCTTATTCATAAAGAAATCAAATTGATCCTCTTTAGAACTGTCGCCGTGAGGTATCCGCTTGGGAAGCTCAAGTGGTTCAAACAGATTATTGTTACCGAAATCTATACATTTTTCGCCCGTTGCTCTCTCGATAATCCCCGCAAGAATCTGAATGCCAAGTGTTGCGTACCTGAATTCTCCGGTAATTCCGCTCCGACCACCAAGATAATCAAGGATTGCAAGCGTAAAGTCCGGGGAAGTACATACCTTCTTCCATGGCTCTGACTTACCCTTATACGGGGCTGTCATTGTGAGCATATGCCTTATTGTAACGTCATAGATAGTTTTCTCCCCACGTTTTACGGTGTAATCAGGGAAGAAATCCATAACCTTTTGATCCAGGTTTTTGATATATCCCCTGTCCAAAGCAATCCCTGCCAGTAATGCCATAATACCTTTCGTCACGGAATTGACATTCATCGCATCTAGAGTCTTGAACCCATGCCAACAATCATCAAGTGCCACCTCATTGTCTTTAATGGCATAAATCTGGCATATATTGCTCTCATTTCCGGTGCTCTCGGAAATGTACCTGTGTAGTTGTTCTTTAGTCAAAATAAAAGCCTCCTCTTAGGAAAGATTCGGACGTCCTAAGAAAAGGCTAATCGAATTAAAAATCTTTTTCAAGAAAAATCTTAAAAAATATGTATTCAAAGATATAGCGAATAAAACTGAAATATAATTACTATCATTTCATCTTTCGTGAATCGTAGTTTTTTAGTAGTAAGAAAATGTTCATCGGGCAAGATATGCCGCATTATGTCACGGTCCTGCGCTTTTATCCGAGATAACTTACCATCACCCATTACAAACTCTTGAATAAATCTCGTTTACGATCTCATCCTTGCTCCTATCTTCAGTGATGGTGGTTTCTTTTATCAGATCTAAATAATCCTTTTCTTTCCACCATTCGCGCATCTCATCGGCTCCAAACTCAGCTGCTTTGGATCTGGTCTGATGCCGTCTTACGGTTTCTTCAAAAGGAATGTCAAAATAATACGCATATATGTCGGCGCCATACAGTTCGATCGCTGCTTCAAACAGTTCTCGATACCAATCCGCAATAAATATCCCTTCCAATATGACCACTTCGCAGTTTTCGCTTCCGTACTTAAGCATCTGCTTTATCAGGGGAAGTGCCGGCGGATCTATTCCATCCCTTTCTTTAAGCACTTCTCTTCGTATCATATCCTGCGAAAGGACCATGGTACCTCGTCCGAAAAGTGTCTGCAACTCCTTGGCTACCGTTGTTTTTCCGCTCCCTGAATTCCCGCGAAGCATGATTAATTTATGCATATTCGTACCTCACATACTCCCAGACACATAGAATTCCGTTTCATTCTTTTCATAACTTGCAAAACCGGAATATGTTCCGATTTATCTGTTTAGACGCAAAATCTTGTTAATTAATCTCTTTTCTGGCAATATATATGTACCTTGCCATCCTCTGTGCAAATACATCGTAAGGATCCGTAACGCAATCTGTTTGAAGCATCAGCATATCAAACCAGTCTTTATTGCCCTCTTTTTCAAAATCTCTTTGATGCAGCAACGCAGCTTCTCTTTTCTTTTTGAGCAA
>JAEEGK010023238.1_pt1 | contig 12945 bp, 11 predicted proteins | sample 8958771 | NCBI WGS metagenome assembly JAEEGK01 (sample SAMN16246547, study PRJNA631951) | gut metagenome | biome: gut microbiome; feature: rumen; material: SC-attached | host: Bos | place: Iran: Karaj | collected 2018-10 | reverse complement strand
AGAGCTGGATCGGGACACCTATGTGAACCGTGCCCTGAACAGCATCGGAGAAGGGCTTTACCGCCGCAGCCTGATGCTGTCGCCCCTGCTCTCCGCCCTGCCTGGAAAACTCTATCGCACGGCGCTTCTGCGGGAGGATTTTGCCCCCATGGACGAAGCGCTTCCCAATACCGAAGATGTGGTATTTTGGGCAGAGAATTACCCCGCGCTCCGGGGTTATATCTGTCTTTGCAGGCCGGACTGCGGGGAGACTTATATCCGGCGGCTCACACCGGGAAGCCTGTCCCGCCCTCTGAACCGGGATCGGGGCCGATTCTATGCGGCGGACCGGCCGGAGGTACTGCGGAAGCTGAATGAGCTTCTGCGGAAAGCCCCTTCCGGCGAGGCGAAAAAGTTCCTGCAGCAGAAGATCCGGGATCAGGAGAGCTTTCTCACCAGCGGCCTCAGCAGCCTGGAGGGTGCGGAAAGGCGCGCGGCCCTGGACATGCTGGACCGCAGTCCGGGGACGAAATTGCCCGACAGCATCCCAAGCCCGGAAGATAAGGAGAAAAAATGATTCGCAAGCTGAAGCAGCACCAGTTCCTTTTCGAGGAGCTGGTCAAGCGGGATTTCAAGAAAAAATACAAGCGGACCGTCCTGGGGGTCCTGTGGAGCCTGCTGTCCCCCCTGCTGATGCTGCTGGTGATGAAGCTGGTCTTCACCCAGTTCTTCGGCAGGAGCACGCCCCACTACACCACCTTCATCTTCGCCGGAACGCTGAACTACGCCTTTTTCAACGAGTCCACCGGGCAGGGGATGCAGTCCCTGATGGGAAACGCCGGGATCTTCACCAAGGTCAACGTTCCCAAGTATATCTTCCTTCTATCCAAAAACGTACAGACCTTGATCAATTATCTGCTTACTCTGTGCATTTTCTTCATCCTGTGCATCTTCGACGGCATCACCTTCACCTGGAGGATCGTCCTGCTCCTTTACCCCATCGTCTGCCTTGTGCTCTTCAATCTGGGCATCGGGCTGATCCTCTCGGCCCTCTTCGTATTCTTCCGGGACATCCAGTACCTCTGGACCGTGGTGACGCAGCTGCTGATGTACATGTCCGCCATCTTCTACGACATCGACCGCTACTCTCCCCTGGCCCGGAACCTCTTCCTGCTGAATCCCCTCTATCTCTTTATCCGCTACTTCCGGAAAATCGTCATCGAGGCCACGGTCCCCTCCGTGTGGTTCCATCTGCTCATGGCAGCGGACGTGCTGATCGCCCTGGGGCTGGGCTGCCTGATGTACAAGAAGAACAACACGAAATTCCTCTACTATGTGTAACGGAGCTAGGGAAGCATGAGCATTCTGGAAGCGAACAACGTCTCCATCCGCTATATCACGGGGGATTTCAAGGAGATCGGCCTGAAGGAGTATCTGGTCCGCCGCCTGAAGGGCAATTACCACGTGCGGGAATTCTGGGCGGACCGGCACATCACCTTCTCTCTGGAAAAGGGGGAGATGCTGGGCATCATCGGCGCCAACGGGGCGGGCAAATCCACCCTGCTGAAGGTGGTCTCCGGCATCATGGAGCCCACGGAGGGCTACGTCCGCCGACAGGGGAGCATCGCCGCCCTGCTGGAGCTGGGCAGCGGCTTCGACGGGGAACTGACCGTACGGGAGAACACCTATCTTCGGGGGGCCATGCTGGGCTATACCCGCAGGTTCATGGACGAGACTTACGATCAGATCATCGACTTTGCCGAATTGCGGGATTTTCAGGATCGCCCCTTCAAGCAGCTCTCCTCCGGCATGAAGTCCCGTCTGGCATTTTCCATCGCCTCTCTGGTGCAGCCGGACATCCTGATCCTGGACGAGGTGCTGGCTGTGGGGGACGGGGCGTTCCGGAAGAAGAGCGAGGAGAAAATGCAGGAGATCATCCACGGCGGCGCCACCACGATCCTGGTCTCTCACTCTCTGGAGCAGGTCCGGGAGCTGTGCAGTAAGGTCCTCTGGCTCCACAAGGGCAGGCAGATCGACTTCGGCGGCGATGTGGATGGCATCTGTGACCGCTACGAGGGCTTCCTCCGGGGAGACGTCAAGCTGGAAAGCCAATAAACCGGGGATCTCGGCAGAGATCACAGCGCAGGAAAGGAGAGGCACCCCCACATGGCAGAGATCATGTCCCTTATCCGCAGCCGCCGCAGCGTGCGCACCTTCGACGGAAATGCAATCCCGCCGGAGACGGTCAGGCAGCTGGAAGCCTGGCTGGCGGACACGGAAAACCCCTTCGGCATCCCCATGGAATTCCGCCTGCTGGACCCCAAGGCTCTGGGCCTCAGCAGTCCCGTCATCACGGGGGAGGTCCTCTGGCTGGGGGGCAAAATCGCCAGGGTCCCCTGGGCAGAGGAAGCCTTCGGCTACGCCATGGAGGTCTTGCTCCTCCGGGCCTGGGGCCTGGGGATCGGGGCCACCTGGATCGGCGGCACCATGGACCGGCCCGCCTTTGAACGGGCCATGGACCTGCAGGACGGCGAAATGATGCCCTGCGTGAGCCCCCTGGGCTTCCCGGCGAAAAAGATGTCCCTGCGGGAGACCCTCATGCGAAAAGGCGTCCGGGCGGATTCCCGGCTTCCCTTTGAAGAGCTGTTCTTTGACGGGAGCTTTGACCGGCCCCTCTCCCCCGCCGCCGCAGGCAGCCTGGCGGAGCCCCTGGAGGCCGTGCGGCTGGGTCCCTCGGCGGTGAACAAGCAGCCTTGGCGGGTCCTGCGGCAGGGGGACCACTTCCACTTCTGCAAAAAGCAGAGCAAGGGCTTCGGCCCCGGGGAAGCCGGGGACATGCAGCGCATCGACCTGGGCATTGCCCTGAGCCACTTTGCCCTGGCAGCCGAAGAGAAGGGGCTGCGCCTTCGCTTCCTCCGGGAGGACCCGGGTCTCCCCTGCCCTGGAGACACGGTCTATATCGCCACGGTTCAGGTGGAAAATGCCTGAATTCAGCAATTTAATTGCATAAACTACTTGACAAGGGACGGCGGGCGTTCTATAATGCCGTCAAATTCAGTTGGGAGGATTCCCGAAATGCAGAAGCATGTCCGCATCGCGTATTTTTATTATTTCAGCTTTACTGTCCCGGGACGGTAAGGCCGATTTGTGATGCGGGCGGAAGAAAAGAACAAATTCCGGCGTGCGGCACAGATTGAGCCTGTGCCGCACGTTTTTATTCCGGATCGACCAGGGGAGGTTATGGTATGATCGTAGTTATTCGTTCCGACGCCGGCAAGGACAAGCAGGAAAGGCTCATCGACTGGCTGAAAAGCATGGGTCTGGGCATCCACGTCTCCGTGGGAGAGTATCAGACGGTGCTGGGCCTCATCGGAGACACCAGCAAGGTGGACATGGACCTCATTGAGAGTCTGGACATCGTGGAATCGGTAAAACGGGTTTCCGAGACCTTCAAGTGCGTGAACCGGAAATTCCACCCGGAGGACACCGTGGTGGAGATCGGCAGCGTGAAGGTGGGGGGCGGCCACTTTTGCATGATCGCCGGTCCCTGCTCCGTAGAGACGGAGGAGCAGATCGTGGCCGTGGCCAGGGCGGTGAAGGCCGCCGGAGCCGACATGCTCCGGGGCGGCGCCTTCAAGCCCCGGACCTCCCCCTATGACTTTCAGGGCCTGCGGGGAGAAGGGCTGGAGCTGCTGAAAACCGCCCGGGAGGAAACGGGGCTTCCCATCGTCACCGAGATCATGAGCGCGGCGGATCTGCCCCTCTTTGAGGACATCGACGTGCTGCAGGTGGGAGCCCGGAACATGCAGAACTTCGACCTCTTGAAGGAGCTGGGGCGCAGCGGAAAGCCCATCCTGCTGAAGCGGGGCCTGGCCAACACCCTGAAGGAGCTGCTCATGAGCGCGGAATACATCATGGCCAGCGGCAACGAGCAGGTGATCCTCTGCGAGCGGGGCATCCGCACCTACAGCGACTACCTGCGCAACACCCTGGACCTGGCGGCGGTGCCCATGCTCCATGAGCTGAGCCACCTGCCGGTCGTCGTGGACCCCAGCCACGCCACCGGCATTGCCCGCATGGTGCCGCCCATGGCCCTGGCCGCCGCGGCCTGCGGGGCCGACGGCATCATGATCGAAGTGCACAACGATCCTATCCACGCCCTCTGCGACGGGGCCCAGTCCCTGAAGCCGGAGGAATACGCCGCCCTGGTGAAGAAAGTCAAGGCGGTGCGGGAGGTGCTGGCATGACGGTGGGTATCCTGGGGCTGGGTCTCATCGGCGGCTCCTTTGCGCGGGCCTACGCTGCCGAAGGGCACACGGTCCTGGCCAGAGACACAGACCAGACGGTATTTTCCTTCGCCCGCCTCTGCGGGGCGGTCTCCGGGGAGCTGAATGCCGAGACCGTCGCCTGCTGCGACCTCATCCTGCTGTGCGTCTACCCCGGCGCGGCCATTGCCTGGCTGCGGGAAATGGGGGACCGCTTCGGCCCCGGCCCTCTGGTCATCGACTGCTGCGGCACCAAGCGGGGCATCTTTGCGGAGGGCGTCGCCCTGGCGGAGCAGCATGGCTTTACCTATCTGGGGGGCCACCCCATGGCCGGGACCCAGTATTCCGGCTTCAAGTATTCCCGCGCCAACCTCTTCCACGGCGCGCCCATGGTGCTGGTGCCCGCGGACCACGACGATATCGTCCTGCTGAGCAAGGCGCGGGAGCTGCTGCAGCCGGCGGGCTTTGGCAGCATCACCGTCACCACGGCGGAGAAGCACGACGAGATGATCGCCTTCACCTCCCAGCTGGCCCATGTGGTGTCCTCCGCCTATATCAAGAGTCCCACTGCCCTGAGCCACAAGGGTTTTTCCGCCGGAAGCTACCGGGATATGACCCGCGTGGCCTGGCTGAATCCGGAGATGTGGGCGGAGTTGTTCCTGGACAACCGGGACAACCTGCTGCGGGAGCTGGACATCCTGGCGGAAAACCTGGACGCCTACCGCAAAGCCCTGCGGGAGGGGGACCGGGAGGAGCTCACCCGGCTGCTCCAGGAGGGCAAGGAGCGAAAGGAAGCGGTGGACGGGAAATGAAAACCATCCGCATCGACGCCTCCCGCAGCTATGACGTGGTGATCGGCCCCGATCTGCTGGCGGAGGCGGGAAGGCGCATCGCCGCCCTGACGGGCAGGGTGCGGGCCATGATCGTTTCCGACGACCGGGTCTTCCCCCTCTATGGAGAAAAGCTCATGGACAGTCTCCGGGCCGCAGGCCTTGAAACGGCGCAGTTCATATTTCCCCAGGGGGAGCAGGAGAAGAACCTCGCCACCTACGGGCGCCTGCTGGAGGAGCTTTGCCGCCTTCGCTTTACCCGCAGCGACCTGATCGTCGCCCTGGGGGGCGGCGTGGTAGGGGACCTGGCGGGCTTTGCCGCTGCCACCTATCAGCGGGGCATCCCCTTTGTCCAGCTGCCCACCACCCTGCTTGCCGCCGTGGACGCCTCCGTGGGGGGAAAAACGGCGGTGGACCTGGCCGGAGGGAAGAATCAGGCGGGGGCCTTCTATCAGCCCGGCCTGGTGCTCTGCGACACGGACTGCCTGTGCACCCTGACGGAGGAGGAATACCGCTGCGGCTGCGCCGAGATCATCAAATATGCCATGATCGGCAGCCCGGCGCTCTTTGAAGAACTGGGCCGCGCGCCGGTCCGGGACCGGTATGAGGATGTGATCGCCGCCTGCGTAGCCATGAAGAGGGATTTCGTGCAGGCGGACGAATACGATACCGGTGCGCGGATGCTGCTGAATTTCGGCCACAGCTTCGGCCACGCCGCCGAAGCATGCAGCGGCTATACCCTCCCCCACGGCCTGGCGGTGGCCATGGGCATGGCAGCCATGACCCGCAGCGCCGCAGCAGCCGGGATCTGTCCGGCAGAGACGGCGGATGCGCTCCTGGGGCTGCTGCGCACCTACGGGCTGCCCACAGAGCTTCCCTACCCTGCGGAAGCCCTGGCGGAAGCTGCCAGAGCGGACAAAAAAGCCGCGGGGGAGAACCTGCGCATCGTGGTGCCGGAAGCCGTGGGCCGCTGCCGCATCGAAAGCATTCCCGCGGGAGAACTGCTTTTGTGGCTGCGGAGAGGAGGCGTAATATGAACCGCATCGTTCAACCAGGTCCCCGGACCGGCTGTGTCACCGTGCCCGCTTCCAAATCCCAGGCCCACCGGCTGCTGATCTGCGCCGCCCTGGGAAGTGGAGAGACCCTGCTCCGCTGCGACGGCGTCTCCGCAGATATAGCAGCCACCGTTCGCTGCCTAAACGCCATGGGCGCAGAGATCACCGAAACGCCCGATGGCCTCCGCGTCCGGCCTCGGACTTCCCCCGCGCCGGAAGCGCAGCTGCGCTGCGGAGAAAGCGGCTCCACCCTTCGTTTTTTGATCCCGGTGCTGGGAGCACTGGGGCAGGCGGGGACCTTCCGCATGGAGGGACGACTGCCCGCCCGGCCCCTCAGCCCCCTGAAGGAGCTGTGCTGCGAAATGGGCATGTCCATCCGGCAGGAGGGAGCGCTGCTCCGCTGCGAGGGCCAGCTTCGACCGGGGGAATACCGGCTGCCCGGCGATATCTCCTCCCAGTTCATTTCCGGTTTGTTGATGGCCCTGCCCCTGCTGCCGGGTGACAGCCGCCTGCAGGTGACGGGAAGGGTGGAATCGGCGGACTATATCGCCATGACGGAGGATGCGCTTGCCAAAAGCGGCGTCCGATTTGAAAAAGACGGTTGGGAATACGCGATCCCAGGAGGACAGAGACCCGCCCTCCCCTCGGAGCTCACCGTGGAGCGGGACTGGTCCGCCGCCGCCTTTTTCCTGGTCCTGGGGGCCCTGTCCCCCGGCGGGGTCCTGGTGCGGGATATGGACCCGGACTCCCGGCAGGGGGATCGGCGGGCCCTGGAGATCCTGCAGCGCTTCGGCGCGGAGGCTTGTCATATGCCCGAGGGGATCGCCGTCCGGAAGGGCGCGCTCCACGGGATCGAGCTGGATGCCGCCCAGATCCCCGACCTGGTGCCTGTGCTGAGCGTGCTGGCCGCCGCCGCGGAGGGCAAGACCCGGATATACCGGGCCGGGCGGCTGCGGCTGAAGGAATCCGACCGGCTGCAGACCACGGCGGCCATGCTCCGCGCCCTGGGCGCTGACATCCGGGAAACGGAGGACGGCCTGGATATCGTCGGACGAAAAACCCTTTTGGGCGGCAGCGCCGACGCCGCCGGTGACCACCGCATCGCCATGTCCGCCGCCGTTTCCGCCGCCGCAGCGGAGGGCCCGGTGACGGTCCTTGGCGCGGAATGCGTGAAGAAATCCTATCCCCGCTTCTGGGAGGACCTGGAAGCCCTGGAGGTGACGAAATGAGCAGCAGCATCGGGGAAAATATCCGCCTCACCATCTTCGGTGAATCCCACGGGAAAGCCATCGGCATGACCCTGGAGGGCATCCCGGCGGGATTAGATCTGGACATGGAGGCGCTGCAGCGCTTCCTGGACCGGCGGGCGCCAGGGCGGAGCGACGCTTCCACCCCCCGACGGGAGGCGGATCGGCCGGAATTTCTCAGCGGCGTCAAAGAAAGCACCGTAACCGGAAGCCCCATCGCCGCCGTCATCCGCAACACCGACACCCGCTCCGGGGATTATGAAGCCCTGCGGACCGTGCCCCGGCCCGGCCACGCGGACTACACCGCCCAGGTGAAATACTTCGGCCATCAGGACGCCGCCGGGGGCGGACATTTCTCCGGGCGGCTCACCGCTCCCCTCTGCATCGCCGGGGGCATCTGCCTGCAGCTGCTGGCCCAAGAAGGCATCCGGGTCGTCTCCCGCATCGCCGCAATCGGCGGCGTGGAGGACGAAGGGGAACTGAAGGATTCCACGGCGGAAAAGGACTTCCCCACCGTCAGCGAAGAACGGGGAAGGGCTATGCTCACCGCCATCCGGGAGGCCAAGGGGGCGGGGGATTCCCTGGGCGGCATCGTGGAATGCGCCGTGCTGGGGCTGCCCGCCGGGCTGGGAGATCCCATCTTCGGCGGCATGGAAAATCGGATCGCCGCCCTGGTTTTCGGCATCCCCGCCGTGAAGGGCGTGGAATTCGGCGCGGGCTTTGCTGCCGCCGGGATGCGCGGCAGCGAGCACAACGACCCCTTCGCGCTGAAAGACGGCGCGGTCGTCACCGCCGCGAACCACGCGGGGGGCATCCTGGGCGGCATCACCACAGGCATGCCTCTCCGGTTCCGTGCGGCCTTCAAGCCCACGCCCTCCATCGCCATGGCCCAGCGGACCCTGGACCTGGCCAGTGGGAAGGAAACGACTCTCCACATCACCGGGCGGCACGATCCCTGTATTGCACTGCGGGCCGTGCCCTGTGTAGAGGCTGCGGCGGCTCTCGCCGTGACCGACGCCCTGCTGGGCAGACGAAAGGAAAGGAGCTGATCCCATGGAAGGAAGCACATACAGAGACAGGATCGACGAGATCGACCGCCAGATGGTGGAGCTTTTCGCCAAGCGCATGGAGGTTTCTTCGGAGATCGCCCGATACAAAAAGGAAAAGGGCCTGCCGGTGCAGGACCTCCGCCGGGAGAAAGAAAAGCTGCTGTCGGTGGCAGAGGCCTCCCCGGAGACCATCCGGGAGTATACCCCCCGGCTCTACACGGTGATGCTGGAGCTGAGCCGCAGCTATCAGCAGCATATCCTGGGGCGGGACGACGCCTTGACCAGGCGTATCCGCGCCGCCATTGAGGGAACCGACGCCCTTTTCCCGGACCGGGTCAGCGTGGCCTGCCAGGGGGTGGAGGGGGCCAACTCTCAGATCGCCTGCGAGCGGCTCTTTGCCAATCCCTCTATCCTCTATTTTGCCGATTTCGGGGCGGTCTTCACCGCCGTGGAAAAGGGGCTGTGCCGCTACGGGGTCATACCCGTGGAAAACAGCACCGCCGGCAGCGTCAACACGGTCTACGATCTTATGATGCGCCATGAATTCAGCATCGTGCGGAGCATCCGGCTGAAGGTGGACCACAACCTCCTGGCGAAGCCCGGCGTGAAGCTGGAAGAGATCCGGGAGATCTATTCCCATGAGCAGGCCATCAGCCAGTGCTCCGAATTTCTCCGTTCCCTGCCGGGGGTGAAGGTGATCCCCTGCGAGAACACCGCCGTGGCCGCGAAGATGGCTGCCCAGTCCCCGGAAAAGGGGGTCGCCGCCCTCTCCTCCCGGCTGTGCATGAAGTATTACAGCCTGGACTGTCTGCGGGAAAACGTGCAGGACAAGGAGAATAACTACACCCGCTTCATCGTTATCTCACGGGAGCTGGAGATCTACCCCGGTGCGGACCGCACCAGCCTCATGGTGACCCTGCCCAACGAAAAGGGCTCCCTCTACCGGCTGCTGGGACGCTTCAACGCCCTGGGCATCAATCTGCTGAAGCTGGAGAGCCGTCCCCTGCCGGATCGGGAATTCGAATTCATGTTCTATTTCGATCTGGATATCCCGGTCTATGCCCCGGAGCTTTTGCAGCTCATGGGCGAGCTTCCGGAGGCCTGCGAGAAGTTCCACTATCTGGGCAGCTACCGGGAGGTAGTGTGATGAAGTGCGGACTGCTGGGGAAGACCCTCCGACACAGCTATTCGCCGGCCATCCATGCCCAGCTGGGGGATTACGATTACGAGCTGTTTGAAAAAAAGGAATCGGAGCTGGCGGCGTTTTTGGAATCCGGGGACTGGGACGGGCTCAACGTCACCATCCCCTATAAAAAGGCCGCGCTGCCCTTCTGCGATACCCTGAGCGAAGAAGCCCGACGGACCGGCAGCGTCAACACCCTGGTCCGGCGCGGGGGGCAGGTTTTCGGGGACAACACGGATGTGGCGGGCTTCAAGGCCCTGGCGGAAGCCTCCGGCCTGTCCTTCGGGGGCAAAAAGGCCCTGGTGCTGGGCTCCGGCGGCGCTTCCGCCGCCGTCTGCGCCGCCCTGGAGGACCTGGGGGCCAAGCCCACGGTCATCAGCCGCAAAGGAGAGGACAATTACGGGAACCTGGAGCGCCATCTGGACGCAAGGTTCATCGTCAACGCCACGCCCCTGGGCATGTTCCCCGGCAACGGCACCTCCCCGCTGGACCCGGAACGCTTCGAAGCCTGCGAGGCCGTTTTCGACGTGGTCTACAACCCCGCCCGCACGGCCCTGATGCTTCGGGCGGAGGAGCTGGGCATCCCCTGCTTCGGGGGCCTTCGGATGCTGGTGGCCCAGGCCAGACGTTCCAGCGAGGATTTCACCGGTGAGACAATCCCCGACGCCGTCCTGAAACCGATCCAGCGCTCGCTGGAAAAGGAGATGCGAAACGTCATCCTCATCGGTATGCCCGGCTGCGGGAAAAGCACCCTGGCGTCGAGGCTGAGTGCCGTCACGGGCAGGCCCTACCGGGATTCGGACAGTCTGGTGGAGGAGAGGACGGGAAGGCGCGTCCGGGACATCCTCGTGCAGGACGGGGAGGAGAGCTTCCGCATGTTGGAGACCGCCGCCCTGCGGGAACTGGGAAAGCTCTCCGGCCAGATCATCTCCACCGGGGGCGGCTGCATCACCCGCACGGAGAATTATCCCCTGCTTCATCAGAACGGCATCATCCTCTGGATCCGGCGGGACCTGAGCCGACTGCCGAGGACCGGGCGGCCCCTGTCTCAGGGCGGGGACCTTATGGATATGTACCGGCACAGGGAGCCTTTGTACCGCTTCTTCGCCGACGAGGAGATCGACAACAACGCTTCGCCGGAGGACGCGCTCCGGCAGATCCTGGAGGTGATCGGATGAAGCTGCTCATCATCAACGGCCCCAATCTGAATCTGCTGGGGTTGCGGGAGCCGGAGATCTACGGGAAACAGGACTACGCCGCCCTGCTGGACTTCCTGCAAAAAAGCGCGGCGGAGGCCGGCGTGGAGATCGAGTGCTTCCAGTCCAACCATGAGGGGGCCATCGTGGACGCGATCCAGGCTGCTTACGGGGCGTTCGACGGCATCGTCATCAACCCCGCCGCCTATACCCACACCAGCGTCGCCATTCTGGACGCGCTGAAGGCCGTGGCTCTTCCTGCTGTGGAGGTCCATCTCTCCGACGTGTCCGCCAGGGAGGAATTTCGCCATATCTCCTATGCGGGCATGGCCTGCCGGAAAACCTTTATGGGCCTGGGCTTTGAGGGCTACCGCCAGGCGATCCTGTTCCTCCGGGACGAAGTGAAAGCGCGCTGATCGCAGCGCCGGAAAAGCCCGCAAGGCTTTCCTCCCTCTCCCGCGATTTCCCAAGGGCGTCGCGGGGATTTCTGCAGACAGAAGGGGCCCCGGCATTCCGCCGGGGCCCCTCTTTGCTTTTACGGATTCCCGATCAAAGCCGGCCCATCAGATGGGGTTAGCCTTGATGTACTCCAGCTCGTCGTCCATATCGGAGCCGAGGAACCAGAATTCGGGCTTTTCTTCCTTGCCGGCAGCCTTGTCGGCCAGGGCAGCCTTCACCTTGTCGGGGGTGGCGGGCAGCTGGTATATGCGGACGCCGCAGGCATTCTTGATGGCGTTGATGACCGCCATATGGCCGGAGGACTGGAAGCACTCGGAGCAGCCGCAGGAGCCGTTGGGGCCCGCGGGCCGCGGGGTCTCGATATAGATCACGTTGTAGTCGTCGGGGATCATATCGATGGTGGGCACGCCGGCGCCCGCCAGGGTGCTGGTCTTCTTGTCGGCCAGGTAGTTCTCGCTGAGGGCGAAGCCGATGGAGTGGCTCAGGCCGCCGTAGGCCTGGCCGTCCACAGCCAGCCGGTTGCCGATGACGCCCACGTCCGCCACGGTGGTCCAGCGCTTGACCTGGGTCTTGCCGGTGGCGGTGTCCACTTCCACCAGGCAGGTGTTGACGTTATACATATAGGTGGGGTTCTTCTCGCCCATGCCGGTGTTGGGATCCAGTCCGGGAGGCAGGCCGATGTTGAACTGGTCATAGTGACCGATATACTTGACGGGGATGTTCTCAGCGACCATCTCGTCATAGGTGCGCCAGCTGCCGTCGGGCTTCTTCATGGCCTCCATCAGCTGCTTGGCAGCGTCGATGATGGCGTTGCCGCCCATGTAGTGGCAGCGGGAAGCGGCGGCGAGGCCGGTGTCGGGGCAGGTCTTGGTGTCGTTCATCACCAGATGGACCTGATCGGGCCGGATGCCCAGAGGAGACAGGGCCTTGACGGTGTGGGTCAGGGAGCCGATGTCGCCGCCCTGGCCGACGTCCTCCCAGGTGTCGTAGCAGGTGATGCCGCCGTCGGGCCGCAGCTCCAGCGCCACTTCCGCCTGGTCGAACATGCCGATGGTGATGAGGAAGCCGCCCATGGAAATGCCGACGCCCATGGCCTTGCCGGCAGCCTTGCCTTCCTCTGCTTCCTTCTTATACTTGTCGTAGTAGGGCTTGATGACCTCCAGCATGTGGGGATAGGGATAATCCTGATAAGGCATGCTGTTGATGGTCAGGTCGCCGGGACGGGCCGCATTCTTGTAGCGGAACTCCCAGGGATCCATGCCGCAGGCCTCGGCCGCCATGTCGATGAGGGCCTCGGTGGTGGTGTAGATCTGGGGGGCGCCGAAGCCGCGGTAGGCGGCGTTGAAGCCCTGGTTGGTGGCGACGCCGCGGGCCAGGCCCCGGAAGGCGGGGATGTTGTAGCCGTGGAAGCCCACGGACACCAGGTTGTTGAAGATCTTGCCGGCCACCACGCCGTAGGCGCCGTGATCCAGGCCCACGTCGTATTCGGCGGCCAGGATCTTGCCGTCCTTGTCCACGGCCAGGCGGCCGTTGGTGTAGGTGGCGCTGCGCTTGCCGGACATATGCTGGAATTCATCCCAGCTGAGGGTCATGCTGCAGGGCATATCCAGATTCTGCACGGCGGTGACCACCAGGGCGAAGGTGTTGGCGGTGACGGCATAGCCGAAGGAGCCGCCCACGGT
>JAEEGK010023236.1_pt1 | contig 12946 bp, 8 predicted proteins | sample 8958771 | NCBI WGS metagenome assembly JAEEGK01 (sample SAMN16246547, study PRJNA631951) | gut metagenome | biome: gut microbiome; feature: rumen; material: SC-attached | host: Bos | place: Iran: Karaj | collected 2018-10 | reverse complement strand
TGACGCCCTTCACCAGGTCCATTTACAACGCAGCCCATTACTGCAACTGTGATATCTTTATCCATTGCGAGAAGACGATTTTGCCAGCGGTCAACAAAGGCATGAACATCAAAGCCGATTCGTCCGCACCGTGGGCAGCTTACAAGTTTTACGCCCCCTGCACGTTTACCGCATTCCTTAAGTATATTGATTCCTGCAACAACTTCATTTTCTGGAGATGAGGAAAGGCTTACACGAATGGTGTCTCCAATTCCTTGATTTAGCAGAGTTGAAAAAGCTATACTCGATTTTACAATACCACCGATGAGTGGGCCTGCTTCTGTAACCCCAAGATGCAGCGGATTATTATATTTTTCTGCATAAAACTTATTACACTGTATAGTTTCGTTAACATCAGAAGACTTCATACTGACTACATACTGATCAAATTTAAGGTCTTCAAAAATGGCAGCCTCGCGTGCAGAAGTTTCGCAGAGTCCCTGGGCACGGGTAATTGTGCCTGCGGCAATCTGCTCCTGAAGATCTTTCGGCAGAGAACCACTGTTTATACCAATACGGATGGCAACCCCCTGCTCTCGGCAGGCTTCAACTACTGTGCGGGTATTTTCTACAGAACCAATATTCCCCGGATTGATACGAATGGCAGCAACGTTTCCCTTAAGGCATTCAAGAGCCAGCTTATAATCAAAATGAATATCTGCTACAAGGGGCATAGGTGTTCGCTCAGCAAGCATGCAGAGCCCCTGTGCACTGGCAATATCAGGCACTGCAAAGCGGACAATATCGCATCCTATCATACTCAGGTCGTTGAGCTCGCGTAAAATTCTGTCCAGCTTTTCATTATCCGTAGCGAGGTCTGTAATCCCCTCCTTCCACATAGTCTGAACAGAAACAGGATTTCCGCCACCGATCTTTATTTGTTTAGTTATTCCTTTTCCACCAAGTGTAACAGTTTTCGTAGTCATATTAAGATTATAACAGTAATTAAAAAGAAACACCATAACCCGAAAGCGAGCTATGGTATAATCAATTAAATCATTTCTAAAAACAAAAAAACTGCGGGTCCCAGCGACGGCAAACCCGAACAAGGATTCCACCAGGGTCCCCGTAAAAATCTCGCTTCGCTTGATTTTTACATACCCTGGGTCCTCCTTATTCGTTTTGCCTGCGTCCCACAGTTTTTTTCTTTTGAAGGCAAATTACTGAATTAATATTCAAAACCATATCTCTCTTAACGGGATATGGTTTTTCTTTTTAAATACTGTTATAATTATAATATGATTACGAAAACTGTTACACTTGGCGGAAAAGGTATTACTAAGCAGATAAAAATTGGTGGTGGTGCACCGGTTTCTGTGCAGACTATGTGGAAGGAGGGTATTACAGACCTCGCCACGGATAGTGAAAAGCTGGACAGGATTTTACGCGAGCTTAATGAGCTTAGTATGATTGGTTGTGATATTGTCCGCTTTGCTGTGCCTGATATTCCAAGTGCGCAGGGGCTTTGTCTGCTTGCTGAGCACACTTCCATGCCGCTTGTTGCAGATATTCATTTTGATTATAAGCTTGCTCTTGAATGTCTTAAGGGAAATGTTGCTGCCATTAGAATCAATCCGGGTAATATTGGTTCGGTGGAAAATACTAAAACTGTTGTTGAAGCCTGCCGTGAAAATGGTGTTGCAATACGAATCGGTATAAACAGTGGTTCTCTTCCTAAAGATTTGCAGGAACAGATAGCCGCTGGTAAAATCAGCCGTGCACAGGGGCTTTGCGAAACTTCTGCACGTGAGGCTGCAATTTTTGAAGACCTCAAATTTGATCAGTATGTAGTTAGTATGAAGTCTTCAGATGTTAACGAAACTATACAGTGTAATCGTTTTTATGCTGAAAAATATAATAATCCGCTGCATCTTGGTGTAACAGAAGCTGGACCACTCATTGGCGGAATTGTAAAATCCAGTATAGCTTTTTCAACTCTTCTTAATGAAGGAATTGGTGATACAATTCGTGTAAGCCTTTCATCATCTCCGGAAAACGAGGTTGTTGCCGGAATCAATATTCTTAAGGAATGTGGTAAACGTGCAGGTGGTGTAAAGCTTGTAAGCTGTCCACGCTGCGGCCGCATCGGCTTTGATGTACATGCCTTTGTAGACCGCTGGCAGAACCGCCTTCTCGCAATGGACAAGGACATTACTGTTGCGGTTATGGGCTGCGTTGTAAATGGCCCTGGCGAAGGCCGACACGCAGACCTCGGAATTGCCGGTACAAACGATAAAGCAATAATCTTCAAAAAAGGTAAAATAGTACGAACGATTGACGCAAAAGATGCCGATAAAGTATTTGAGGAAGAATTGAAATCTTTATGAAGAAAACAATCGTAACGTTATTAATCATTTCTATTTGTTCTGGATTATTCGCAGCCGAAAAAAAGGCAAAAATCGATGAGAGTGTAGAAGCTTACCGCATGGCAATTGAGGCAATGGATGCCCAGGATTATGGTAAGGCTCTCAAATATTCTGAGGATGCAATTCTTTATAGAAAACAGCGTATTGAAAATCAGATAAATAAATTAAAAAACTCTCTTTCTGCTAAAAGAGTTCAGGCTGCAGGAGACCATCTGGATCCTGTATTAAATGTACTTAATAACCGTAAAGAATACGAAACTGCAGGAATCATCGAATACTATATTAAGAAAAAGGGTAAAGATTATTTTGATAACTCTGTAACAAAACTTCTTGAATACCTTGAAGATTCAAAAGACTTTCCAGAGGCTCACAAAATAATCGGTGATATCTACAAGCTCGAAGGTGAGTACACCTATGCAGAAGAATATTATATGCTTGCCCTTCAGCGTTCAGATGTTCTTGATATTCCTGATGAAAAATACGAAATCCTTTATATGCTTGCAGAAATAAGCCGTCTTGAGAATGACCTTCCAAAAATGGAAACACGTCTTCTTAATATTCTTGCAGAAGATAAAAACTTCCGTGATTCTGCATTAAAGCGTTCTATGAAGGGTACTATTGCTGCTAATAAAAAAGATTCAATGGAAAAGTTCTTTAATCTTTACCGAGCAGATTCCTATAACTGCATAGATGCATATAATCAGCTTGCAGAATATTATCATAATGCAGAAAAGCTAGATAAAGCACTTGATTTTGCCTGCCTTGCAGCAATTACAAGCTTTACAAGAATCATTGATATTCTTTATTCAAGAAATTCAGTTTACGAATACGAAAACCTCGAAGGCTTTATGCAGGAAGCTTCTTTGTATGATGATGTTGTAGAATGGGCAAGCCGTAATTCTGCCTGGAAGAGTTTTAATATTCTTGCTTCTTATTCTACTGAATCTGGCTATACAAACTTTTCACAAGCTCTGCTTAGAGTAATTGCCAGATACACACCTGAAGTTTACTGGCAGAGAGATGCTGTTCTTCAACTGGAAAATATGACTTATTAGGAAGTTAGTAGTGGAGTCCTAATCCAATACTGATTTCCTTGTTATGTAATAAACCTTTTATAGCGTTATTCTCAGCGATTGCACCCTTAAGATCAAATCCAATACTTCCACGAATTGTAAAGCTTGACCATTTTTTAGGATATACAAGTACTTCCATACCGGCACAAATCTTAGAATCAGTATGTAAAGGAAGATTTCTGTCTCTGTAAATTGCAATATCCATAAAAGGAGAGAACTGCATGTCAAAGTTAATTATATCATGCTTAAAATGAGTATTGATAATATTAACAGGGAAGTCAAAGTTCATTACGATTGCTGTTGATGTTGTGTATTCTGGAAGAATATTTCCAAAGTATGAGTCATCTGCAACACCACGAAGTCTGCTTCCAATTTTTTCACCATAACCTGAATAATCGTGATCATAATATTGTCCAGGTATATCAAAATATGTAAATACATAAATATCAGTTGCAATACCAACCTGGTCTAAATAATCACGGTCTTCCAGCTTAATAGAAGTAAAGCCTTGTGCTTCAAAAGAAATAGAAGGACTCCAGTCTTTTCGCTGGAAATTATACGTATATGAATTACTTAAAGAAAGTGAATAACCTTTACGGAAATTATTATGCCAGTTAATTTTTGAATTTGAAAGTGAATGACTTAAAGTGATTGTTGGACTTGTAAGGTCTTTGTTTTCAATATTTATTCCATCCTTATCCCAGATATAATTAAAATCCACTGAAGGAGTATAGGTAAGATAAGAAAAGTTTTTAAATTCATATAACTTTAATGGAGTTGAGAATTTAACTTCTTCCTTGAAATAACTTGCATCATCATATTTATCATAATCAAAATCATTAATGATATACTGATAGCCTTCAAGAATCAAAGATATGTGATCAAATGGAAGTACAAATTTTACACCTGTCTTTAAATCCCATTCAGGATATCTATGATTTGAATTATAATTAATAGAATAATCATTAATCCAGGTTATATCAAATGGACCTGCAGAGAAGGGATAGTCATAGGAAATACTAAATCCAGGTTTGAAAATTAAGTCATCATTATCTTTTTTCATTTCCAAATTCAACTCAGAAGAAAGCGGATTCATTGTTCCAAGAAAATTTGAATCCTTTGCCTTAAGTTTTAATATAATTTCTGTTTCATCCTTATCAGATTTGAATTTTGGATATGGAACCAATAGAAAATGATTAGAATCTACAACAGAAATATTTAATTTTACTTTTGTTAAAGGTCTTGAAGGTGTTTCTGTAGTTTGAGTTTCTTCAATGACTTCATAATCAACATTGATTTCTTCGAATAAACGGGAATTTGTTAGTTCCTGCTTGTAATTTGAAATATAGGAATTAAATTCCGCTTTTGTAAAAATTGTTTTTTTATCAATAGGATAATTAAGCAATATTGCGTACGGTTTTGTTGTTGCAAGCTTAAATTTTCCAGATGTTGTTATTTCGTAATCGTCTATTTTATAGTTTTGTGCATTTGCACAGAAGAATAACACAAAGAAAGCAGAGAATAAAACTAGAACTTTTTTCATTTAGTATGCACCTTTTCCTTTAAGAACAACCCAGACAGTTTTTATAAGAATCCAGATATCGAGCCAGATAGACCAGTTCTGAATATAGTAGGTGTCGAAGGAGATTCGCTCTTCGTAACCTGTATCAGAACGTCCGGAAACCTGCCACATGCCGGTAAGTCCTGGAGAAACAGAAAGAACATAGTCTTTATATTCACCATATTTTACAAGCTCCGGTTCTGTAACAGGTCTTGGTCCAACAAGACTCATTTGTCCAATAAAGATATTTATAAGCTGTGGGAGTTCATCTAAGCTGGTTTTACGAAGGAATTTGCCGAATTTTGTTACACGAGGGTCATCAAGGAACTTTCTGTCCTTTTCCCATTCGGCACGGCGTACAGGATCTGTTGCGAGAATCTGTTCAAGTATTTCCTGAGAGTTTATGCACATTGAACGGAATTTCCAGCATTTTATTTCTTTACCGTCTTTACCAACACGTTTATGACCATAGAATACAGGTCCCTTAGAAGTAATCTTTGTAAGGAATCCGAGGACAATCATAATCGGGAATACAATAGGGAAGGCAAGAATAATAGCAATTATATCGATACATCTTTTAATAAAGAGGTTTCGTTTAAAGGTGAGGTTATGGATTGAAGAGAATCCGATTATACCACCAATGTCTTTTAGCTGCTGTGTATTTGTAAAGAAAGTCTGATTTTTAGAAACAGTTGTTGTGTATCTGTAAGAGGACATAACATAAGACATATCGCCTCTGTAGTCACAGATAATTGCCTGTTTAATATTATGTGCTTTTATCTGTTGATGAATATCATCTGAAGGAGGGAATACAGGGATTCCATTATAATCAGAAGTTTCTTTTGCACTTGAATCAATAATCAGAGCAGGATGATATCCCAGATATTTAAGCTTAAATAATTTATCAATAATAAACTGTCCACTTGTTTTATCTGTATAAATTACAACAGGAACTCCCCACCATTTGAACTTACAGAAATAATGCTTTGCTACCTCACGGATTGCAGGAAGTGCAACTGTACAGATAGGAAGAGCAATTGTAAATGCAAGAGAAATTGCTCGACCAGAACTGTCTTCGATAATGTGTTCAAGGAAGGTATATTCATTAATGTTTGCAAGGTAAACAGTAAGAATGATTGCAAGGAAACTGAAGAAAGTACAGCCAAAATAATGCTTGATATCTTCAGTAGGAGAATTCATTATTCCAGGATAAAGACCATTTGCTGAAAAAAGAATAAGAATAAAAGGAATGTAAACTGAATAATTAATGAAGGATTTAAAGTTGATATTTGAAGTATCAAAAAGATTTACAATGAAGAAACCTGCACCTATACATAGAAACAGTACAAGTGCATCCACTAAGAAAAGTGAAAAGCCTGAAGCAAACGAACTGGTGTGTGGATAATGCTTTTTGAAATATTCATTAATATTCATAATTAATCTATTATAACATAGATTTTTTTTCTTGTAAAATAGAGTTAATTCCCTTAATGAATTCTTCTTCTGAGAACTGCTGAACATGGTCTTTATAAGGCTTTCTGTTGCTGAAAGCAGACTCATTCTGTTCAAAATTATCTATACATTTAATAAGTGAATCTACAGTCTGTTCTTCAAAGAAAAGGCCTGTAACATTTTCCTTAACAGAGTCTAAAGCTCCACCTTTTTTATAGGCAAGGACAGGACAGCCGGCAGCATTTGCTTCTACAGGAATGATTCCAAAGTCTTCAATTCCAGGGAATAAGAGAGCCTTTGCCTTTGAAAGATAGTCTGCAATTGCTTCGTCGCTAACACGACCGGTAAAGGTTACCAGGCCTGATTTTGTATATTCAGCAGCTTTTTTAGATTTACCGTCTCCAATTACAACAATTTTTCGGCCGGATTTTATACAGGCTTCAATTGCAATATCTGCTCGTTTATAGCCGACAAGCTGACCAAAGAAGATATAAAAATCCTGAGGATTTCTAGGATTATCAAGGTATTTTTCAATTGCACATGGCGGATAAATGATTTTTGCATCTCTCTGGTAATATCTTTTAATACGTGCTGCAACGTAGTGTGAGTTTGCAACAAAGCAGTCTACGAGATTGCTCGAAGTAACATCCCAAAGGCGAAGAGATGGAATCATCTTTTTCATGAAAAAGCGCACTAAAGGATTAGATTTACTGAAATATTCATGATACATATCCCATAAATAACGCATTGGGGTATGGCAGTAACAGATATGGAAGGCATCTGGAGCAGGGCATACTCCCTTTGCAGGTCCTGATTCGCTGGAAATTATTAAATCGTAACCGGTAAGATCCAGATCCATAAGGGCTTTAGGCATAAATGGCATATACTTCTGGTAAAGCTTTTTTGCAAACGGATATTTATTAATTTTTGTTGTATACACCGTATGACTTTTTATTATATCTGAAACTGCATCTGGATTATAAACATTCGTGTAAATATCAGCCTGCGGGAACATTTTACAAAGAGATTCAAGAACCTTTTCACCGCCGCGCATTGTAACGAGCCAGTAATGTACTAAAGCAACTTTCATTTTTAACTCCTAAGGCTATTTATGATGATTTCTGATGTATTTTTAAAGGAATACTTTTCCGGAATATTATGTGGGGATGGCAGATTAAAAGCCTGCATAATCTTTTCTGCAAGATCTTTACTGTCTGCAGTTTTGAAAAAAGTAACCGGGAAGTCATTGTATATTTCCTTGAAAACCGGAATATCTGAAATTACAACATTTGTTCCCAGAGAAAGTGCTTCCAGTGGCGGCATACCAAAACCTTCGTATAAAGAAGGCTGTACAAGAAGTCTTGCTTTATGATAGTAATTCTGCAAATCTGAATCAGAAATTCTTCCGGTAAATTGAATATCCGCTTCATTTGCAGTAGAAAGACGTTTTGCAATTTCTGTATCTCCGGAACGGAAATTATCTGCGTTACCTACAATTACAAGCATGCAGTTTAAGCCCTGATTTTTACAGATTTCGAAGGCCTCCAGAAGGTAAGAAAGTCCTTTATGCTTTTTAATGTTGCCAACATAAATAATTGAGTTATCTTTCTGAGCTTCGTCCTGGGAATCAGCTGAAAAATGTCCTGGAACGGCATTGTATGTAACAATGAGAGGTTTGTTTTTAAGCTTAAGCTTTTCTTTTATTCTCTGTGCAGAAAATTCAGAAACAGTAAAAACAGCTTTTGAATGATTTATTGCCCTTTGATAAAAGAATTTGCGGATTAAAGTACCTGCATTGGAAGAAAGGTCTGCAATATCGAGAAAAACAATGTCATGAATTGTAGTATAAATTGGAATCTTGATTCCGCCTGGAATGTTGCAGTATGGACTGTAAAAAATGTCGCAGGAATTAATAATTTTTTTTAGGGCGGCAGGAAAACAAAACATTTCTTTAATGGAAAAGGTTTTTATATCTGTTTCAATTATTTGTGCACTGGAAACAGTGTCTGGCAGGCTGTCTTTTTGATTTTTATAAATGAGTAAAATGCAATCAAAGGATTTGGTAAAATAGGGAAGTAAGGATTCGAGATAGGTTCCAATACCTCCGCTGTTCAGCATGCGGCAATCTATAAAAACTTTCATTATATAAAGTATAAAACTTAATCGGCTTTATAACAACTATTGTTTTAAGGTTAAAAAAGTGTTATTTTCTATATTATGAAGAAAAATTTATTTATTATAGTTTTTTCGCTTCTTGCATTTAACATATTTGCAAAATCAGGAAACAGTACTCAAATAATTAAATCTGGTCACTGGGTATATGATGATTTAGAAGCCTTAAGCATGGAATGCAAGACTGAATTTTTCTTTGACACTCAGCCAATGACTATAGGCGAAATGCTTTTTTACCTGAACAGAATTCCTTACGAGCAGCTTTCTGCTAATGGTCAAAAAACTTATGAAAAAGTAAAAGCATTTCTTACGAAAAACGAAGATTTTTTCCCTGATCAGGAGCTCAGACTTTTTGGAAATCTTAAGGTGAATCCTGAGGTTTATTATAAGTCTAATTCGGATATTGCCTGGAGCTTTGATTATTACGTAAAGGATTTTTTTATTACAATGCCGGTAATTTTCGGGTTCTCAGATTATGTAACAATTGAACCTGATTTTATGATTGGTAAAAATCAACCTTCTATGCAAGATCCTTATAACTTTACTAACCTTGTATATAAAGGTGAACACTTTGAATTCCATTTTCCACGTTTTGCTTATGGTTGTGCCGGCCATGCCTTTGATAAATGGGGTGTAAACTTTTATGCTGCTAAAGAGGGTCTGCAGATTTATAATACACAGCTTGGAAGTATTCTTTACAACAGAACTTTTGAAACTGATTTCTACTGTTCCTTAAACCTTTACACAGAATGGCTTAAATATTCTATGCATGTAGCAGAAGTAGATAATCAGAAATTCCTTTATTTACATCAGCTGAATATGAGACCTTTCAAATGGCTTAAGGTTGGTGTGCTTGAAGGCTCTCTTTTAAATGCGCCGTTTGAAATCAGATATTTGAATCCATTTATGCTTATGCATCAGTTTGGTTCCTGGGAACAGTATGAGCATCTGCTTTCTTCCAATGAATGGGAGTACTATGGCGAAGGCCGTTTCTGTGCTTATTTTGGAATTATGTTTGAGCTTCTTCCGTTCCAGAACTTTAAGATTTACGGAATGTATGCACAAAACGAGATTCTGGACCTTGGTGGTTCCAGAGATGATAAGGCTCTTTCGGTTCCAGACAGCTTAGGCGGGCAGCTGGGAATTCAGTATAATATTAACTTAGAGGATAAGGGTATAATCAGGACTTATCTTGAAGGGATTTATACCTCGCCGTATTTATATGTAAAACAAAGCCCGGAATGGTCTTTGTTCCGTTCGAGAGAAAATATGCAGACGAGCGGCAACACTAATACCTGGATAGGCTCTCCGTTTGGTCCGGACTGTTTTGCAGTAACTTTGAAGGCGGAATACGATAGTCAGGAAAAGTGGAAGGCCGGCGTTGCGTATACGTTCTCGGTGCATGGAGAGAACTCAGCTGAGAGTATGTTCTCGCAATATGACGACAGTTTGAGCATTTACAGATACTATCCATACACAAAATATAAACTGTCAGAAAATGATGAAGAAAGGGAAAAGGCAAGAGACGAAGGCCGCAATATGTGGATGACTGGAATCTGTCTTTATAAGCATCAGATTAAACTCAGCGGCTCTTATAATTTCTTAGAAAACCTTTGTGTTTATGCACAGGGAGTTTATACAATTCAGCTTTATAACAGCAGCATAAGTCATGGAATTGAACTGGCTTGTGGTGTAGAATATAAATTGTTTAATTAAAAAGCATAAAGAGGAATAATATGAAAAAAACTTTATTACTGATTTCTGGACTGATTTTTTTCAGTTTTGTTGTTTCTGCACAGATGAATGTTTCTGTTTCTCTGAATGATGAAATATATGAATTTCTGGATGTAGCAAATAAAAAAGGACTGTGCTCTCCATTAAACAGTTATAAGCCATATACACGCTCACAGATTCTGCAAAGTCTTAGAGAAATCTATGATAATTCAGAAAAAATGACTGAAAATGAAATTGAAATGGTCGAACAATATCTTGCCGAATATGAGCCTAACGAAGAAGAAAAGAAAAACACCTTTTATAAGGCAAGCTTTAAAAATCATAATGAAGCATTCCCGATTTCCTTTAATTATAAGAGTGAATTAGAATTTGTTTATTCTGGCGGCCTTTATACAGACTCAGATTATAACAGTTTTGGTATGGATAATATGTACATCATTAATTTTGATGGTGACATTGGTAAAGGTCTTTCTTACCGTCTTAAGGGTGTACTGGATTTTTCATGGATGCCGTTGATGGAAATAGGAGATTATTTTATTGGGTATCCGTGGTTTGAAGAGGGGCTTGATGATTTTGCTGATGGAAAGTTTGCAGAAGACAGCGTAGAATATGCAAAAATAAAAAATACACAGAGAAGAATCCGCAGATATCTGAATAATTCATATCTGCCTTATTCATACAAAAAGCCCTGGAGCGGACAGTTCTATTTTTCAAAGAACATGAATGCATCTGGTCTTGAAGGCTGGGCAACAAGCTTTGGACTTGGCTTTTCTATCGATGGTGAAATCAGAGGCTCTATTCTTGATAATCATATTATTCTTGGTGCAGGCCGTTTTGACCGCGAGGTTGCCGCTATGGATAACGGAAGCTCGCTTGTATTAAATGCTCAGGCTTATCCGTTTATGGCGGTTGATGCTCAATTTAAGTTATTTAATTTTTTGAAATTCTACAGCCTCACAGGTATTCTTGAATATCCTAATCAGGATTATATAAATGATGATGAATTAAAGAAAATTGGAAAACCTGAAGGGGTCGATGATTCATACTTCTATCAGAATGCCTTTTCTTTAAATATGATAGAACTTGATTTTAAATATCTTCATTTCGATTTTGGTTCTTCTGTAGTATGGCCTAAAAGATTTGATATAGGTTATATGTTCCCATTGGCAAACTATGTTGAATACCAGAACCATATTGGTGACTGTGATAACCTTGCTTTATTTGGAGATTTAAAATTTACAATAGCGGGCCTTGGTTCAATATGGGGTTCATTTTATCTCGATGAAATTAATGGTTTGAACAATAATCCATTTACAAAAACAAGAGCAATGTTTGCCTATCAGGGGGGTGTAAAATACATTCTTCCTAAAATGCCATTTGCAAGTTTAAGCTTCAGATATACCAAAATTGAACCATACTGTTATACTCATCATTCTATAAACTACACACCTTGGTATGATCATTATATCTGTGAAAACTATACCAATAATGGTGAATCATTGGGTTATTACCTTCCACCGAACTCAGATGAATTCCTGCTTCAGTTTAAAATTCAGCCAAAGATGGGAGTTAATCTTGGTGCTTCTTATCAGCTGATTCGTCATGGAGCTGATTATGGTAGTCAGCAGGTACCAGGAAGCAGTATTTATTCGGAATTAAGTAATCAGAATCGTGATGAACTTGAAAAATACTTCTTACATGATGGTGCTTATAACTGGATTCATATTCTTAGTACCGGTGGAAAAGTTTCATTAAATACTAAACTTCCACTGTCATTCTATGGAAATCTTGGACTTATGTTCAGTTATTTTACTGTAATAGATCAGGATAAATATAATAGAGATGATTATGGTAATAATGGAAACTGTAGAGATGTAGATTTTACTACACCGTTTGACATTGCAGATACTGATGAGTATCCGACAATGTTCGGTGCAATTCTAACAGTTGGTGTTAGTATTAATTTTTAGGATTCTCAAAAGAAGCCATTTTATTAATCATATAGTCAGCTGTTAATTTACCAGCTTCACCAATATGCTGCCATGCTTCTGATTTATAATGAGCTCTGAGCTTAGCAAGTTCAGGGCTGTCAGAAGCATTTTTAATTACTTCTGCAATATTTTCAAAATCCTTTTCCTGAATTGGTATACCAATTTTCTGTAATGTTGTTACAGCCCAAGGTTCATGACCAGTATCATAAATATCATATGGAAGCAAATCCATTTCAGAGTTTGCATACATAACAGGCTTGTCACAAAGGAAGGTATAGTCATATACAATTCCTGAGAAGTCTGAAATCATAATATCTGCTTTTTTCAAAGAGTAGATATTATCACGCTCGTTATCCCATTCAATGTTTTCGTAATCCTTATAGCGTTCATGAAGACGATCAAGCATATCTTTTTCAGAAATACGAGATTGTGGGTGAGGGCGGATAATAATTCTCATACCGCTCTTTGCAAGTGGATCAAGAAGTTTTTCACCATAGAGTCCAAGAAGTGCACTTTTACCCCATGAAGGAGAAACAAGAACAGTAAATTTATGGTTTT